>FUFK010055341.1_pt1 | contig 15149 bp, 9 predicted proteins | sample 1021851 | NCBI WGS metagenome assembly FUFK01 (sample SAMEA51879418, study PRJEB19060) | metagenome | reverse complement strand
AAGCACCTTGGGGTTAAGATGACACCTGAAGAAATACAATACCAGATAACACAGTTGCACTACGATAATCAAAGTGCATACTCTACAAGAGGTCGTATTCGTGCAATTATGAATGGTGGACCTGATGGTATTCTTGCATTACTAGGTGATCAAATTAAAGGTTTTCAAGATTATCAAATACCTGTACCTAACCTTATGATGTCAGGTTTAGAGCATTTATCACAAAAAATAGGTCGTATTCCAAATCTGAAAGTAGATACACCTAATGGTAAAGATAGCGAGAGGTCAAAACAAAAAGCAGAAAAGATTGCAAGAATAGTTACTTCGTATGATGAAACACAAAAACTAGAATTACAAATGCCACAAGTAGGTAGATGGCTACCTGGTTATGGTTTTGCTGTTTGGGTTATTAGAGAAAAAAAAGGACCAGATGGTACGCCATATCCTTGTGCAGAACTTCGTGATCCATACAACTGTTTTCCAGGTTACTTTGGTGCAGATCAACAACCAAAAGAAATGGCTATTATTCGTAGAGTTCCTAAAGAAGCCTTAGCAAAAACATATCCTAGATTTGCAGACAAGATAAATAAAAAAGATGGTTACCAAGTAAATACATTAGGTATTGGTAGTGCATACGCTTCTGCATATACAGATAGTTACAACGGCAGTTGGGCTAACTCAAATGGTGAAGGAGATATATTAGCAGAGTATTATAACGAAGAAGGTACATACATTTTCCATATGTCATCTGGAACAATACTTGATTTTATTCCTAACCCACTTGACAGTGGACCATCATTTGTTATTGCAAAGAAATTTGCTTTTGACAAGTTACAAGGTCAATATGATCAAATCATAGGACTTATGGCTTCTATGGCAAAGATAAATGTTATGTCAATCATAGCTATGGAAGATGCAGTCTTTACAGAAACAAACATATCTGGTGAGATAGAATCAGGACAATATAGAAAAGGTAGATTTGCTGTAAACTATCTTGCTCCTGGTACACAAGTATCTAAACCAGCATCAAACGTACCATATCAAATATTTCAACAAATAGACAGAATAGAACGACAACTACGAGTAGGTGGTTCTTATCCTGTATCTGATGATTCACAAAGTCCACTTAGCTTTGCAACAGGTAGAGGATTAGAAGAACTTGGTGCATCTATGTCATTAATGATTAGAGAATATCATACAGTAATGGCAGATGCTGCAGAGATGATAGATTTTAAAAGATTAGAGTGGGATGAAAAAATGTATGGTGGTAGTTCTAAACAATTATCAGGATATTACAAAAATACGTTCTTTTCAGAAACATACGATCCAGAAAAAGATATTGCAGGTGCATATAAAACAAGGCGTGTTTATGGTGCTATGGCTGGATATGATGAACCACAAAAGATTGTTACAGGTTTACAGCTACTACAAGCAGGTATTATTGACACACAAACCTTACAAGAAAACCTTGATGGTTTAGATAATATTGTGAGGGTAAACGAAAGAATTACAAAAGAAAAAGCAGAAAAAGTTTTATTTGATTCTTTACTTGCACAGGCACAACAAGGTGATGCGAAAGCAACTATGGCAGTAATACAGATAAGAAAGAATCCTGATGATATGAGTACAATATTAGATAAGTTTTACACTGCAGAAGATCCACAAATACCAGAACAAGAACAAGAATTGCTTGGAGGAGCTTCCCTACCACCACAGGGTGCTCCACCAGGCATAGCACAGTTCTTACAGAGTATGGGAGGATAATGTCTATTAATAAACAATTTGCAGATATAGTATTCAACTCACTTGATGATGTTGATGAGATTGGTGATGACATAATTTTAGAGGCAGAATTATACGAACCAAAACTTAGATTTTCTCCATTCTCACCTATAGATTTACCACAAGGTTATATGATTATTAGTCAAACNTTTATATACGAAGAACAGGATGAAGAAGATGGCAAGAAGTCCGAGTAACAGAGGAATAACTAGGAGAAATACTAATTTACCTCCTGCTGCAAGAAACACACAAGACACAACACAAGCTGTGCGTAGAATGCCTGATGTTCCTTATGGAGATCAAAAAGATTTAATGGATCAGCAAAAAGCTGCACCATTACCAAAAGACACATTACCACAAGCACCAGCTCAACCAAGACAAAGAAGGCAAATGTCAGATATTGATGTATTTGGACCAACACAGAAAATAAATGAACCTGTTACATCAGGTTTAAATATTGGTCCTGGTCCAGGTCCAGCAGTACCACCAGAAAATAATGTAAACGATTTACTGTATCAAATGTATGCACTTACAGGAGATACTGCATTATTGCAGTTGGTGGATTTTGACTAATGGTTATTAAAAACTTTGGTTATGATGATGACTTGTTTGATGATAATTTTCAAGAAACTTTAAAAACAAAACAGNATGTATCTCCTGTTGTATCACAGGAAGAAGCCAACAGAGCTGCTGAAATAGCAAATAATTATCCTAATTTACCAGGTAGTGTTGTTGCTGCTGCNGCAAAACTAGGTATTGGATTTAACGACAATAGATTGAATGATATTGCAAAAAAAGTTGAGTTACAAAAAGAAACAGCTTTTAATAAAATAAAAAGATTTGTTGGAGAAAATCCACTTGCAGCACAAGTACAAAACAATAGATTTTTTCAAGTAATTGGTAGTCCTATAGATAATATTTTAAAACCTACAACTAGAACTTTAGTAACTGGATTTATGGATATATACGAAGCTATTTTTCCTGCTTTACAAAGAGCAGAGGAGTTTCAAGATCAAAACCCTGGTATGTCTTTTAAAGATGCTTACAGTCAAGCTATAAAAGGAGCACTTCGTACACCAAGAATGCTAGAAGCAATAAGATCAGGTGAAAATTTTGATATGGGTAGAGGTTGGATTGCACAATCTACTGATCCCTCTGATACAGATGAATACAAAAGATTAGTTGCTGCAGGTTATGATCCAATACAAGCTAGACAATATGTTCTTGATAATGTTTTAGGTGTGCAAATAGATTTAGAGGCTAGAGAAGCAGCAGAAAATATTATCCAATTCCAAGGTGAGCTAGGGCAACAATTTAAAGATGCTGGTTTAAATCCCTCTGTATCACCAGGTAGAAAAGTTTTTAAAGATTTAGGTGGCTATGAAGTATTTGAACCAGGAACTAAACAAGCACAGTTTGCAACTGGTGCATTAGATTTTGCATTTCAAATATTATCACCTGAAAATTGGGTTACCTTAGGTTTAGGAAGAATAAAAGATGCAAAAAAATTATTTCAAGTTACAGAAAGATTAAATGATGCTGGTGTTATTACAAAAGGTATCAGATCTACATTTCACGGACCAACACTACAACAATATTTAGCAGGATCACAAGGTAGAAAATTTAAAAAGTTATTATTTGAAAATGTTGATAACCCTTTTGAAATAATAACTCGTACAAAACAATCTATTACAGATGCTACATTTTTTGCTGATCTTAAAAAAACAATTACAGATAACAAACTAACAACATTTGACAAAAGAGCAGAGGATGTACTAGATACATTTTTATCTAAAAAAGTTGTAAAAGATGGATTAGATAAAGCAGATGGCGTAGGATCAGCAAGATTAATTGATGCAACAAATATGTACGTGCCACAAGTAATTAGAGGTAACGGATTACAAAAAGCATTACAATTATATTTTGCACCTTCTTTTGGTAGATTAGTTGATGCAAATAATCCAACAGATGCTCTAAAAGATTTATATAGATTTTCTTTACAATCAAAATCATTTTTAAAACAATCAGATGAGGGAACATCACTTGCAAATAAATTATTAAATAATGTTATTGATGCCTATGGAAAAGGTGGAGATATAGGAGCAAGTCTTAATAAAGTTGTTGCAGATTGGTTAGAAGGTGATTTTTACAAAGTTCTTACTGAATCTGGAGTAAAAGAATCTGTTGCAAAAGCAGCTACAAGTATTACAAGAACTTTTAGTGATGAAGCAAATATAGCTGCTGATATGAACAAAGGTAAATATGGAATAGAAACAGCAGGTAACAACTTTCCTATAAATGAATTAATGAAAGCAGAGGGTGTTGAAATGACAGGTGATGTTGCAAGAGCATTGTGGAGCACACAAATAAACAACACAATATACTTACCAGAGCTTAACAAAGTTGTAAAAGCAGCTAATCAAATGTCTGATAAATTAAAAAGAGGTAATATGACTAAACTTGTTGATAAGATTGGTGGAGAAAAATCAGAGGCTTTTATAAGAACATTAGATTGGTACAACTCTGATATATTCAAACCTTTAGCACTTTTAAAACCTGCCTGGACTGTAAAAGTTATTGGAGAGGAACAATTAAGACTTGTATCTCGTGGTCTTACTTTTGGACCATTAGCTCCTATACAGTTATTAGCAAGAGTTTTTGGTAGAAGTGTAGGTTCAGAATCTGGTGGTAAATTGAGAAAAGGTGTTGATCCTCTACTACCAAGTGAAGCTGCAAGTGGTAATTGGGCTTCTGATTTAGCTTATTCGGATTCTTTGACTGGAATAAATAACATAAGAGTATCAAGAAGAAAAGTAGTTAATCCTGGCAAATGGGGTAAATTTGTCAAAGGTCAAGATGGTTACAATGAAGCAGTAGTCAGAACTGTATATCAAATGATAAATGATGATCTTGCAGTAGATATTGCACGTATAGAATCAAGTGCTTTGACACCTTTACAACAACAACAAGAATATCAAAAATTAGTAAAAAGATTAAGAGATGAAGATGATTTAGCACCAAGATTAGCAAAAGTTGTAGGAGAACCATCACATCCATTTAACAAAGCTCTTAATTCAGATACTGTTGCTTTAGAATATTTGTACTATTTAAGAGCTACACTACAGCAATCTTTGGGTGGCAAGGTAGTAGCTAATGAAGCAACAAGTGCTTTGAATTGGGTACAAGGTGGTGCTAATCAGCAATTATTAGAGATGATTGCAAACAGAGGTAAATTTACTACAACAAAGGGCAAGAAGTTAGATTTTACTGGTGCTGCTGCTATAGCAAGATCAAAAGCTGCTTCAGAAAAAATAAAAAAGAAAATAGGACAAAAAGACTTTAATCAATTATCTGATGATTACATAGCAGGAAAAATATCGGATGAAGATTTAAAGTTAATATCACCTTTATTTGCAGAGGCACAGGATGATATTGTAAAGGCTTTTATAGGAACATTTGGTAATGATTTACCAGAACTTACTAGAGGTTTTATAGCACCTACCACTGGTACAAAAGGTTTGTATGATAGAACAATTAATAATGCTTTTAATATTCTTATGACTTTACCAACAAATAAATTATCAAGATCACCTGCTTTTAGAAGATTGTATTGGAAAAGAGTATCAGAAACTATAGAGTTTTTAGGTAAAGAAGCTAGAGATGAAGTTGTTGCAAATGCAAACAAAGCATTAAAAGAGTTTACAAAGTTTGATCCTAAACTAAGAGGCTATCTAAACAAAATAAACAAAGCTGGTTTTTCTGGACCTAAAGAAGCTATAACTGATGTAAGGCTTTACGACAAAATGGTAGCTGCTGATGCACTTACACAAACTAAAAAACTTCTTTATGATATATCAGAAAGAACAGTTATAGGTGATTCTTTGCGTTTTGCTTTTCCTTTCTTAGAAGCATATCTTGAAATATTTAAAACTTGGACAGACATAACTAAAAAATCAGGTGGTAAAAACTTAATAAATCTAAACAAATTAGTGCAGAATGGTAGTGAACCAAATCCACTTGCTGATCCAACAGGACAAAGAGGATTTTTCTACACTAATCCAACAAATGGTGAAGAAGTGTTTGCCTATCCTGGTACAGGTTTAATACAAAAATGGATGTTTCCTGAACTAGAAGGCACAGGAGTAGAAGCATCTTTTCCTGTTTATGTATCTTCTATCAACTTGATTGCTGATATTATGCCTGGTATTGGTCCAATAATTAGAGTTCCTGCTAGTTATTTACGTGGACAGTTTCCAGAAGAAGGTGCAATAAATCAGTTTATATTTGGTGATTTTGCTCCTCCAAGAGGATTTGTAGAAGGTGTTGCACCATTTCCTGCCTGGCTCAAAAAGTTTTATTCTGCGTACAAAGGAGGTGGCACAGGAAATGCTGATCTAAATAGATTATTTAACAATACAGCTATAGATACATACAAAGCATTAGTTTATGCAGGAGCTATAGATGACAGTACACCAGANGGTGCAGAGGAAGGTATAGAATTAGCAACTAATTATGCTAAAAAAATATTTGTTATAAGAGGTGCTTCACAACTTATTGGTCCTGCTGGTGCTGCAGCTCCTCTGTGGTCTGTAACAGAACAATCAGGTAAATCACTTTTTATAGAATCTTTAGCAGATACATACAGAGATTACAAAGCTGCTGCTGATGGTGATGATTATGAAGCAACACAAAGATTTATACAGGAGTTTGGTGTTGATCCAACAGCTATGCTTACATCTAAATCAAGGTCAGTTGTTGCTAGACCACAGACTGTATTTGCATCTAACTGGGCAAGAGAAAATAAAGATTTGTATGATGACTTTACATCTACGGCTTTTTATCTAACCCCTACTGATATTGATAATGAATTTAGTTATGATGCTTACCTAAATGCTTTAGAAGAAGGAACACTTAAACCTCGTACTTTAGGTCAATGGGTATTAGCAAAGAATAGATTGCTTGGTTCTATTGCATACGAAAACTTTATACGTAACACAAAAGTTGGTGGAGTAACACTAATGAATACAAATACAAAAGTTGCACAGTTACTTAAATGGACAAAACAATCACAACTTATGCAACAATACTGGGGTTATGGACAAGATGCTGGATTTGAAGTAGATAAACCTGATACAGATTTCTTATTACAAGAAATGGGAGGACAAACATATCTTCCTGATCGTACATCTAGTTTTAAACAAGGTTGGATAAAATCTGACTATACACCTATTGATAAGCTAAAAGATAATAATGCTGCTATTGCATATGGTAAATACAGAGAAGCATATGATAAAATTATTGCAGAGGCTATCAAAAGAGGATATGCACCTAGCTCTATAAGAACAAATAGAGAATTAGTTAAAGCTAGAGAATATTTACGTACTTTAGCAGCTAGACTAATAATAGAATATCCTGAATTTGGACCTTTATACAATAGTATTTTAGAGAACGAATTAAGAGAAGAAGTAGCAGACACAGAATTGTTAGGTATATAAATGAACGATATAGATAAATTTGTAGCAGCTTTAGTAGATCAAGATACAATGGCAGGTACTAATAGAGCTTTTGATGAAAATGATATACAAACAATGAAGAATATGAGTTCTATTGAAGATGTAAAACAATACGCTGTAGCAAATGGTTTATCATCTGGAAAAGTCAATAATGCTTTGATTAGTGCAGGTTTACAATATGGTGCTGATCCATTAGGAGCTGAAGATATTGCAGGTTTATTTGGTTTTGGAGGAACATCATCTCCAGCATTGATTGGTGGATTGCCAAGTGATTATGTACCACAAAATCCTACAGATACTGATTTTTATTACAAAGATGATGAGTACAGAATATTTGGCAATTTACCAACAGAAGATTTATACAAACTACAAGCAAGACTTATACAAGGTGGTTTGTTAGCAAGAGGAGCTTTTACTCCTGGTGATTTTGATAGTGCTACTGCTACAGCTATGAGATTAGTTTTAGGTAGACAAAACAGAATAGGTGTAAAGATAGGAGAAAAAGCTACTGCTTGGAATGAAGCATTATTGTTATATCAAAATGAACCTTTACCAAGTGGTGAAGAAGTATCTGTATATTTACCACCTGATTACGCAGAAACAGCAACAAGAATTAGAAACTTGTTTACACAAGATTTAGGCAGACAACCACAACCTTACGAACTAACTTTACTTGCAGAACAGTTTATGCAAGATACACAATTAAGATCACAACAATCTGCAGAATTACAAGAACTTGCTTTAGGTCCAAGCGTAGAAGAATTAGAATCAGGTAATGTTGGAAACAAAGATATACAAGGTGTTGTTGCTCAAACAGGTTTACAAGAAATATCACCTACAGGTAGATTGTATGAAAATTTTAATAATTTAGTTCAAAGAGAAAAGGATAGGTTACAAGCAAATGATGATATACAAAACACTGGTCGCCTTATGCTTGGTACTATTCTCGGTACAAGGAGATAGCGTGGCATCAAAACAAGAACTAGAAGCATTTAGAGTAGCTATGGCACTCACAGAAGGTGGTGGCAAAATAGATTATACACAAGTAAATACATCTACAGGTGCAACAGGTGCATATCAGTTTTTACCTAAATACTGGGATTGGTATTCAAGTAATGCAGGTTATGCTGGTGCTGATATAAATGATCCAACAGTACAGAACGCTGTAGCAAGATATTGGTTTAACAAAAACTATAATGATTTTGGTTCTTGGGAACTTGCTGCAATAGCACACTTTGCAGGTAGATCAATAGCTGCACAAGCTGCTGCAAATGGTATTGATTCTGTAAAAAATTTACAAGATGTAACAGGCACAGATATAAAAACTTATGTTGATAAAGTTATGAGTTATATGGCAAAACAAATGCCTAAGGAAAACTTAAAATTATTTAGGGAAGAAGAACAACAAGTATATACAAATCCATTGACTGCACAAGATCAAACTACTAAACAAGCAGCACAAGTTTTAGATTTACTTACAAATGCTATGAGTGAAAATGGCAGACAAGATTTTCCTATGCAAGTACCTTCACAAGTTGGTTCTTTTGATGGTGCAAAATATCAAACAAGAATAAATAGACTTAAAGAAGGTATGAATAAATAATGGCTTATAACTTACTAGGACAACAAGGACCAAAGGGAAGTAGAAATCCTGATCCTAACTTATCTGATGCAGAAGCAACATACCTGTATGATAATCCACCAGGTCAAGGTGAAAACAAAGGCTTGGATGCTAGAGGTAATCCTGTTGATGCAAAAGATGTACAAGAAAAATTAGATGAAAATGAACCAATTAGATTAACTGATGGAGATGAACCAGAAGAAACTACAGTTGTGCAAGAAACAACAACAACTAATAATGTAAGTGATACACAACAATTGTTAAAAAATGCTGGTTTTGATCCTGGTCCGATAGATGGAATTATAGGACCAAAAACAAGAGCTGCAGCAGAAGCATACATAAATGCTGCAAGAGGACAAGCACAACTAAATGCTAGAAGAAGTCAAGTAAATTATATTTTAGGTTTATCTGCTCCAACAACAACAGCAAGTACGCCTGGTACAACAATACCTTCTTTTACTGGTGTAACAACAATAACGTTATATGACAAAGATGGTAACCCTGTAACTTTTGAAGATGTAACAGAAAAAGACATTGATGCTTTGTTAAATATGAAACCAACAAAATTTTACGAAACAAAAACAGATGCAACTCTAAATAATATTCCACAGTTTGGTCCATCTATGGCAGCAGATGCTACAAGTTATGATGTAGATAAAATAAATGCTGAATTAGGTATAACAAATACAGCTATTGGATCAGCCATAAAAAGAGGTTGGGAATTGGCTATGCGTGGTGATTTAGGATCAAAAGAATATTTAAAGTTAATTGATGATGTTGCAAAAGCTAGAGAAACTTATAAAGATGATGTATCTTTAGCTGCAAAAGCAGGTGCATTTTTACGAGTGGCTGGTATGTCTGCAGGATTTATAGGCAGAGGTGTAGGTGCATTTTTAAATGAATTTGGTGCAGGTGTAATTAATTTAGTTGGTGATTTAGGAAGTCCAGATGCAGGTGGTGTAGGTGATGCGTTTGTTGATTCTTTATTAGGTCAAGAACAAGGAACAAATACATTAAGTAACGCTTTTGCCGATTTACCTGGAACAGGATATAGATGGGATACAGCAACTGATAGTTGGTTTGATAGTGATAATAGAAATGTAAATCAAAGTTTAAATAATCAAATAGAAAATAATACAAATCAAAATAATAATAATAATCAAACTTCTCCTCCACAAGGTAGTGGACCACAAGGTGGTGGAGGATCAGCAGCACCACCACCAGCACCAGACTTTGCTTATAATGCTATAGGACAATATGGTCCTAAAGGGCAAAGTAATGAAGGCTATGAATATAAATTTAATGATGCACCTGGTAGAGGAAACAATCCTGGTGTAACAAACATTGGTGATCCTGACCCTGATTTTAAAACACAAACAATAGGAGAACCATTCAAAGAAATATTTATAACAATATATAAAGATGGTGCAGAAAAACAAATACTAGAATCTGATTTTGCTTTATTTCAAGCACAAGGTTGGTCCAGAATACCACCAGAGTTAGAAGCTCAAAGAGGTACAACAGATATAACACAACCTACAGAAGAAACAACAACAGGACCTGGACAAGTTGTTAGTGATCAATTAAATACTTTTAATAATATTCCACAAAATTCTGTGTTAATAGAAGCAGCAGGTCAGTTATATTTAGGCTATGAAGTGCCAGGTGCATATGGTCAGTTGTACAATGGCTCACCAATTTTTATGTTGTATGAAGTGCTTGGTAATGATGTTTACGAAGCTGGTATATTAACACAAGGTGCAACACCTAATATCAATGTAAAGTTAGGTTCTGTAGCAGACTTAAATCAATATGGAATTGTAGTTGGTGGTACAGATGAATTAACTGACACTGTAGAACATCCATTTATTAGATTTGTAGAAAACTTTGAAGCAGGTAAAAGAGTAAATCCTTGGCTTAATGATACAGAAATAAATCCTTTAACAGGTATTACTTATCAACAAGAAGCAGTAGAGTTTTTAGCAGAACAAGCGTTAGAACAATGGACACCTGAAGAAACACAAGTAAAGTATGAAGCATCTGATTGGTACAGAAAATCTACAACTGCACAAAAAACCTGGCTTACAACATTACTTACACAACCTGTACAAGCAGAACAAGACATACAAGATAAAAGAATAGAAGTAAAAATAGCTATGGAAGCTAATGGTATTGCTAGTCCTCCAGATGCACTTATAAACTGGGTTGCTGATAAAGCAGTATCAGGACAATGGACACAAGTTTACACAGATCAACAAGTTGCTTTACTTGCTGATCCTTACAAACCAGGCACAAGAGATAGTGGTATGGTTAATTTTATAGAGGGTGTAGGTGTAGGTACATTAGACAGATTGACTGTAGGAGAAAAGACAGTAAAAGATTTATACAGAAGATATTTAGGTCCTTCGTTGGGTAACGCTTCTGATGATGAGATAGCAGAAAAAGCAGGATTACTTAGGTCTGATCCTGATGCAGAAGAACAATTAAAAGCATATTTAGAACAACAAAGACTTGCTATGTTTGGTAATTACACAAATCCTACTTTGACTTACAATGATATTGTGCAACCATATAAAAACTTGGTAAATCAAGTATGGGGGCAACAAGTTGATGAAACACAAGATTGGTTTATAAAAATGGTACAAGATAATGATATTGAAAAAGCATATACAACTCTTAGAGAAAAAGGTATAGAGCAAGGTATTGAAAGAGTACAAGATCAAGCACTTAATGATTTACAAAGAAGTATAGGTCAAGGACAAATAGCACCACAGTTAGGAGCAAATAACTAATGGAAGAATTGTTACAAAAAGCTAGAGCTTTATATCCTGGATTACCAGATAGTTTTATAAATTTGTATGTACAATACTGGGAACAAACAGGAGATCCACAACAAGCTATAAGTAAAACAAGACAAGATCCTGCTTATGACACTATTTTTCCTGGTAACAAAACAGATAGAGGACAAATAAGATATGATGAAGTTACTTATTTTGCATTAGAAGATTCTTACATTGGTACTCTTGCAGAGTATGGAGTTCCAAGAGCTACATCAATAAACTTGTTACAAGATAGATTTGTAAGTCTTTTAGAAAATGAAGTATCTGCTAATGAGTTTCAACAAAGAGTTGCTGCTGTTTACAGAGGTGTACAAGAAAACATACCACAGGTAAAAACATTTTACGCAGATAACTTTGGCATAGACCTTGATGAGCAATCTATATTTTTAGGAGCACTTGATCCAAGTGTTGGTGAAGATATAGTTGCTGGTAAAATAACTACAGCACAAATTGGTGGAGAAGCAGCTAGAGCAGGATTTACAATATCATTAGAAGAAGCAAGAAGAATACAACAATTTGGTTTATCACAAGCAGAAGCAAGAAGATTATTTACACAAGCACAAACACAAATACCACAAATACAAGAACTACAAGAAAGAGAAGGTAGAACAACTGATGAAGTATTTGATTTAGATGACTTTACAGAAGCAGTTGTATTTCAAGGACCAGAAGAATTAGAAGAAATAAGAAGATTACAAAGATCAGAAGAATCTAGGTTTAGTCCTGTTGGTGGACCAGCAAGGCGTGGTGGTAGAGTTACAGGATTAACTGAACAATAATCCTTGACATACTACATATAGTGGTATAATAAAATTATCGCATAGCAGAAGTCTGCGAAGTAAATGGACACTGCACCTCTGGATTATCCCCAGCGTATAATTCAGTACATTCAAATCGCTGTGTAATCGGACAGTCAGGAGTGGCTGACAATCTTTATTGTTCATAAATTATTATTTGTCGCCTATCGCATTATTTCCACAGGGTAATGCAGTTAGTAGAAAACTGTGAGAAGGAAAAGAGATAAAATGGAAAACGAAGTAGAAAATACAGTAGAAGAAACACAAGATGATAACACTGCTATCAAGCAGATGCGTGATCGTATCAAAGAGCTTGAAGGTGTAGAAAAGGAATATAAATCTGTAAAGATGAATAATCTTATTCAAGATGCAGGTTTTGATCCAGCTTCTGGACAGGGCAAAGCGTTAAAAGACTTGTATAAAGGTGAGTTAGAAGTTGATGCTGTGAAGAAGTTTGCTGAAGAAAACTATGGATGGAGCTCGGAAACTCCTACCGAAGTATCAGCACAAGAAGCACAGAAGTCAAGAGTAGTAACTAGCCAAGAAAGTTTAGACACTGTAATTGAAGCATCTGTTCCTATAGAGCCTGTTAGCATAGATGACCAAATTGCACAAGCTCAACAAGATGGTGATTGGCAAACAAGTGCGAATCTCAAAGCCGACCAATTAAGAGCATTAACCCAAAAATAGTAAAGGAGATTTAAAATGGGTGCAGTATCAGGATTAGGAGATTCTTACGATCTCCCTAATTTCGTGGGTGAGTTATTTAACATAACACCTAGTGATACACCATTCCTTTCTGCTATTGGTGGAATGACAGGAGGTAAATCAGTTACCTCTAAACAGTTCACCTGGCAAACAGTTGATAACGCAACAGCAGCTCAAACAGTAGTTGTTGAAGGTGCAGATGCAACTTTCGCAGAAAGAACCAGAAGTCAAGTAGTAAATGTTACTCAGATTATGCAATATGGTGTTCACGTATCATACACAAAACAAGCAGCAACTGGCAACATTAGTGGCGAATCTATCCTTGGAAATCAACCAGTTCAAGATGAATTGGCTTTCCAATTAGATATGGCTATGAAGAGAGCAGCTAGAGATATAGAGTTCTCTTTCCTAAGAGGTACTTATGTTGCAGACACAAACGTAACAACAGAAAGAAAAACAAGAGGTATGTTATCAGCTATTGCTACTAACGAAGTAGCAGGAGGTAACGCAGCTCTTGACCAAGCAAAAGTAAATGCTTTGATGAAAGCTATGGCAGATTCAGGAGCTCCATTTGAGCAACCTGTAATTATGGCTAACGCTTTCCAAAAGCAAAAACTATCTTCAATTTATTCAAGTGCATTAGCACTTGCACCAAGAGATAGAAACTATGGTGGTGTTAATATCAACACTATAGAAACTGACTTTGGTGAAGTAGGTATTGTCTATAGCAGACACTTACCTGCTGAAGATNTAATTTGCGTTGANCTTGCNTATTGTAAGCCTGTATTCTTAGACATTCCTGGAAAAGGACACTTCTTNGCAGAACCACTTGCACAAACTGGTTCAGCTTATAAGTTCCAAATCTATGGAGAGGTCGGATTAGAATATGGTCCAGAGCAATTCCACGGCAAAATTACATCACTATCAACTTCCTAATANGTAGTTAGATAGTATATTTATTAGAGGGAGATAAATACTTCTCCCTCTAGTAANATAGGTATATATGGCAGCAGTAAGCACACTTGTAGATAGAATATATAGAGATTTTTTAAACAAACCAGATGATTTATCTGCGTTTTCTCGTTTAGATGGAGCTATGTCAGACACAACAGGTACAACACTTACCTACGAATCTGGTTTATTTTCATCTGAAGAAGAAAACTTATTAGGTAATGGAGCATTAGTAGAAGTTGACCAAGAGTTAATGTTAGTAACTGCTGCTAATACATCTACTAGAACACTTACAGTATCAAGAGGTTACTCTGGTACAACTGCTGCAACACACGCAGATAAAACTAATGTTTTTATAAACCCTACTTTTCCTCGTAAATCTGTATTTGACGCAGTAGCAGATAACATAGTAAGGCTTTATCCTGCATTGTACAATGTGACTACAACAAATGTTACATCTAGTAGCACATTTGCAGAAGTTCCTGCAACTACAGTAGAAATATTAACTTCTTATGTACAAAATGCTAGCGGAGAACAATACACATCTGCTGGTATAGAATTACTTAAAAACTTTCCTCCATCATCTACAAATACAGCAGTACAGTTTTACAACACAGCAAATGGCAAGACAGTAAATCTTGTAGTAAAAAGAAAATTTGTAAGACCAACAGCAGAAACAGATGATTTATCTACTGCTTGCTTTTTAGAAGATGAGTATGAACAGATAGTTATGGTTGGTGCTGTTGCAGATATTATGGGTGCTACAGATGTAGATGCTTCAACACAAGAATTTATTACAGAAAAACTAGCTGCTGAAAGTTACCCAATAGGTTCAGGAGAAAGACTTAGAAATGCACTACTTAGGCTTAGGTCATTGTTGATAGATGAAGCAAGAGGGAACTTGCGTTCTTTATATCCTGCTCCTGTATCAATAATG
>FUFK010039199.1_pt1 | contig 15161 bp, 25 predicted proteins | sample 1021851 | NCBI WGS metagenome assembly FUFK01 (sample SAMEA51879418, study PRJEB19060) | metagenome | reverse complement strand
ACTTATCCTGTATGCTTTCTGCCATTTGTCTACGCTTTTCTCTTCTTTTCCAAGTCATAAGCGTCTGGACCGTATGTGAATCAGCAGCACATAACCGTAAGGCTTCCTTAGATACACTAGGCTTACCTTCGCTATCCATAGGAGGTTTAGGTAGTATTAAAGTAAGTTTTTCTAATAGCTGTTTAGAGCTTTTTATATTAAACCCTGCATATTTTTTAGTACCGAGTCTTATCGAACCTTCATCTTTCGCACGAAGATTAAATGAGCCATCTTCATTTCTAGGTAGCTTTTCTCCAGATGGTAAGTCATTGTCAAGCTCTCTAAGAAATTCATTACCCAATTCTTTAATATCGTCTTCATAATCTGTACGACACTGCTCTAACTCTTCTCTATTCCAAGGTAGACCAACTCGCCACATTTGTGCCATAGCTGGTAACACTCTACATTCCAAATCATAAGCCTTAAACAAACCAGCTTCTACAATTTTAGAATTAAGAACATTATCTAGTCTTAGCAGTACTTCTATATCTTTAGCAGCATAAGTAAGTTGTTCTGTAGATAATATGTCTGCACCCCAATCAGATTTTTGTTGCTCCTTAGAAACAATTATATTGAGATGTTTTTTAGATACAGCATCTAGCCCGTGCTTAACACCCGTTATGCCGTTATACAGCAATCTATTAGCTATAAAACTACATTTAACATGGCCTTTAGGATATATTTCGTGTTCTTGGAGCCAACCGAGATCAAACACCGCGTTATGTGCAAGCCAAAAACGATCTATTGAATGAAAAAACTGCTTCAATGTATCCCAATCTTCATGGGCTAAATCAAAACAGTCAATTACTACAATACTTTTTGTTAAGTTACAACCTAGTTGGATAAGTCTGAGCTTACCTTTTTCTGGCTGTATCTGTAGGGTTTCAGTATCAAAAGCAATACTGGTAGAAGTTCTTATTCTTTTTAGTTCACTTATTCCTGTGTAAACAGAATAAGATTCTACGGGTTTTTTAGTCATTGTTGAGGTCATGGAGGAACCTAGAATTATGCTCCATTATTGTAGCACAATAGTTTAGTTTGTCCAGTTATCTAACTTTTTTTCTAAACTTCTTACACAAAAAGGTGTGAATATCGCAACATCAAGTCCATATCCAACAGCTTCTAGTACTTGACTATGAAAATACACTGGATCGTGGTAATCAACTTGATTTACTTTTATAGGTTTTGCATCTTCATCATATTCTGTGTAGCGAACAGTAGCTACAGGGCTATCTTTTGTTTGCCTCATTTGAAAGATTGATACCTTAATTACTCTATCTATCACTTTTCTGTGGCCCCCATAGTTTATCAGCTTCTTCTATATACCTAGATGGATCATTGTATAAACCTTCTTTCGTTCCAGTGGAAGGGCTTTCAACAACAATCGGTTTTGTATTAACCTTACCTTTGTATAAACCTCCCTGAGTTTTAGGGGTTTTTACAAAAGTAGGGTTTTTACAAATCTCTTTGTTGTTCAAATCCGTTCCAGTATCTACGTTATTAGGTTTATACATATCATTACGGGGTATATCACGCGGGAAGGAACTAAAAGACTTAGGTAATTCTTTTCCAACAGCCTTATAAAATTTAGAAGGTCTACCTCCTCTGCTCTTACCTTTTGGTACGTCAACTTCTTCTATAAGTTTCTGATCCTCTAACTTATTTAGGCTATATACGATAGCTCTTTTCCTGTGCATACCTCCTACAGTTTCGTGATCCACTAAATCTTTTACGCACCAAGGCTTAGATTCTTTTCTCATCAACTGCAATATATCGAGAGTATGTTTGTTTGGAGTGTCTATCTTTATCTCGTCTGTAGGCTCTGGAGCAGGGCTTATAGAGTATGTATAGTCAGGTAGCAGGGTAAATATCATACGAAGTCCTTCACGGTCCTCTCTAGACTTCTCAACGCTAACCAATCTACTGTTTGCTGTGACACCCATCTCTGCAATATCGGTTACAGATAACTTACGCATATTCCATGTTTCATCTACAGCATTTTTGATAGCTGAAGTACCTCTAAATTTACCTTCTTTGGTGTTGTGATGAATAATTACAATCGAACAAGCAGGAAAGTCTTGTCCATTTCTTCTAACAAGTTTCTTTATAGGTAGAGCAAACTCTCTTCTATTTTCTTCGTAAGGGTTACTGTCATTACAGCCATCTAAACTGTCTATAACAATCAGATCATATTTATTTTTATTCTGTATCTTTTTAAATCTTGAGTACCACTGCATATCCCACTCAGTTATAACTTTTACATTCTTATCGCAGCCTATCAACTTCATCTGCCTTCTCAATATTCTTTCATTCTGATCTCCATTTAACCAGAGAACTTTGCCAACAGGAACTTCAACTAATCCACCATATACATTAAATGCTTTTCCATGACCTATATGTTTAGCTATTGTCTGGCACATAGCAGTCTTACCTGTACCACCATCAGCATGAACAAGTAGAGTCCAAGGTTTAGGCAGTAATCCTGGAATTAAATATTCAAAGGGTGTATCGTCTAGCTCATCAGGAGTTAGAGGTTTCTGCCCCTTAGTCCTGTTAAACATTTCATGCGTATCAATCAGTCTCTCAATCTCAGCAGCATTACCACGCTTGGCTTCAATAGCTAACTTATGGACCGCTTGGTTATGTAATGCAGGGTTCTCATTTTTAGGGTCATTGTCAATATCCATGTATTTCTGGATAAGATCCTCACCATCTAGCACTTCTTCTTTATATCTAAGTGGTATAGCCTGTACTTCATCTATAAGTTTGTCTAAACCAGTTTCTTTAAATCTTTTTCTGTCTGGATCTACGTCATCAGCCAGTTTAATTAGGTGAGACATATTGTATCTAGCACCATCATTTCTCCAAGTTGCATACCATCTAGCAGCACAAGGATCTTCACCACTATCCCAACAATGCTCATAGTCAGGATCTTTCTTAGACCACTCTCTCCAAAGTTCTAAACCTTCTAACCCAGGCAATTCATTGTTTATCATTGCCCCTATCTCCCACCAATAGTCCTCACTATTTGGTCCTGTGTATTTAATTACGCTTAAGCAACCACTGACAATCGCTATTCTTTCTTCTTTGGTACGCTTACTCCATCTGTTGTCTACATATTTAATATCAACATCCTGATTATTCTTCTTATATTGATCTTTCATACGAGATAACAACCATTCTGGAGCATCTGGTACATCAAATAAACTACCTTCTAACTTGTACTCTCCTTTACCAACACCTTTTTTATAGTATTCTCCAGCAATAACACCCTGTCCTCCCCATAAAACTTCCCAACCTTCGTGACCAGCAGCAGTCTGACTAATAGAGGCTACCTCTGTTAACAAATCTTTAGGAATTTTAAATAAAAATTTGGCAGCGTTTTTTCTAAGTGATGTAACTTTTGGTGCTTTTTTAAGATCTTTACCCCACTTACTTTCTATAGCAGCTAGGTTTTTATCTACGTCAAATATCACAAGACCATCTGATTTCTGTCCTGTAAAAACACCGATAGCTTTAAACTTATCTGGTTCTTGCTCAATCATCAAAGCAGAATCATTTACTGTAAGCTCTTGCTTCCACGCTTTACCAAAAGGAACTTTCCCGTCTGAATATCTATCTGGACTCGCTTCGTTACGTTTCGGTAACAATACACCTTCGGCATATATTGGACAAGTTAACCAAGTTAAAGGGATTTCGGGGATGAAATTTATACCACTCATGTGTTACAATACCTCTTGTAGACTATATGTTGAAACCCTGAAGGAACTCCACCCTTTAGGGTTTTCTTATTATATATCATTGACAAGTATTTGTCTATGTACTACAATAGTAATGCAACTCAGGCTTTCATAGCCAACACGCATTATGCCTTTCATTTCTACTATTGCAAGCGAAGACGCAAAGCAGTCTTCTAATACAAAAGACAATTACTTGAATCCTTCAAGTATTAAAAGCGGACAAAAAGTTCGTTTCGCTTTGTTAGCAGAAGAGCCTTATATGTTCTACGAACTATGGGGTAATGATGTTAACGATCCCCAAAAGCGTAAACCATTCCGTTTTACAGAAGATCCTACACCAGAGGACATCACACATAAATTAGGTGATGACTTTGTAAGATCCCTTGGAAGGGATGGTAAAGCCTTTGAGCCTTGCAGAATTGCACACGCAGTTCCCGTCTATAACTATGACTTGGAGCGTGTACAAGTATTCTCTTGGACTCAAAAAACAATCACTCAACAGTTTGATGTTATTAGTCAGCTAGAAGATTATGCCGATTCTATGACTGACTGTGACTTCTATCTATCTCGTGCAGGAGAGGGCACGGATACAAAGTACACTGTACAAGCTGCTCCTAAGAAAAAAGCAATGGCTAAAACCGTTGATGATGAGTGGGATACTGTCCAGGGTGATGGATTTGATCTAACAAGATTAATTGACGGAGGAGATCCTTTCAAAGAAGAGGAATAATTCGCCATTCATAGGGGGTCTACTATTGACTCCCTTTTATTTTGCTGTATATTAATTATGGGAACGTGTATTTATTATCCATTCATGGGAACGCTAGACAAACAAAATGCCCTAGCATCTCTCAGAACATGGAATCTAATTCAAGATAATAGTGGACCGTACAGAGTCTACCGCGATGGTGACGACAACATATATCACTCAGTTACACATATTTTAAAAGAAACCGCACCCCAACATACAAAAGATGCCCTTGAAAATTGGCTTAAGAAGACGGATTCAGCCCTGGAACGTGATATTGCCTGTGAAAGAGGAAAGCTGGCTCACTCTCATGCAGAGTTTATTCTCAAACTTGGAGCAAAATTTGCCAGACAAAACTCAAATAAACGAGGTATATGGAGAACTGGTGATGATGGATTGGAACGTTGCCCTAAAAAAGTCACTCAATGGGCCTTATCGAAGGCAGCCGAGTCCGCACCGCGTGTTAGCTGGAGTGCGTCAGGCTACGCAAGAGGTTTACGATCATTCATCATGGAACGTGTAACGGCCATTCATGCAGTAGAATTTTCGGTCTATAAGCAAGGACTAGGATTTGCTGGTACAGCAGATGCCCTACTGGATATAGATGGAAAAGGGCCATTCATAGTAGATTGGAAAACAGCTAAAGAAGTAAGATCTGACGATATGATCGAACAATTCTGTCATCAACTTGGAGCGTATAGTATAGGATTGGAAAGTCTAACGGGTATAGCACCAAAATACGGGGCAGTAGTAGTTGCCCGTAGAAGTGGGAAGCCACAAATAAAGCTCCTCAATTCTCTCGAATTAGAAGGAGCTAAAAGTATGTTTATTAAAAGAGTGGAGCGTTATCAAAAAAAGCTAAAAGAATTAGCAGTTGTATAAATCGTCTATCCTCATTTGTACACGTTTTGTATGGTCAACATAATCTGATAAATGCGAGGTAATAATTTCCTCTACAGGATCAGTAAAGAACCCATCATCTAATACGTTGATAACAACATTTTCAGATAGTGGATCGCCAGTAGGACAAATTTCTTCATCTTCAGTGTCCACTGTAACTAACAGAGTCACTAAAACTTTTTTAATCATTTTCATCTCCTTTTTTTCGTACAACCATAGGACAGCTAGATTCAACTACATAGTCAATAATTACATCTTTATTTAAAAAAGTATGAGACCAATATTTTGGATTGACTCCCGAATTTAGATCTATTACATATAACTGAGTAGGGTATTTTTGAAGTAAGAAATCAATAAACTGTATTCTTAAATCATTATCAGATAGATTAAATCCAGAGGTAATAAATACCACTGGATCGTCTTTATCTACATGACCGAACACTGTGTAGTGTGTAAGATTATTCATTTTGAAGTTCCTCCATCATGGAATCGACAGCTTCGGCACATTCTCCGCACCTCCACCCCTCAACATCATCAGCATAAACTGAATATCTGTTAACAAATCTACCCGAACCAAAATGGCAGGGTAGACCACAGTCAACACAAATCTGAGAATCAAATAAATTCTTCATCTTCAGTCTCCATAGGAAAAAATTTATCATCAGGATCGGGGTAAACCCCACAATCCTCTAGATATTGGATCGCATCATCTTCACGCTGGCTATCCAACGCAGATTGATGGAAGTGTAAAAAAGAGTCAGACATTTTTACTATCCCTCACAGTTTCTACAGCTTCAATAACTTTTTCAGAAAACCAATCTGAATCAGTAATTACATCTACTTCATGCTGAACTAAATTTTTAATGTAGTCCTGTAATAAAATTGATAAATCTTCATTTATAGATTTAAAATTATCTATAAAATCATCATCAAAGTTGTTTTTCAGTGGATCGCTAGTCATACTTTTTTAAACCTCGTAAGTAATTTTGAATATAATTCGATACCTTTAAAATATGAGATAGAATCTCCGTCAGCTAGTGCAGCTTCCGCAGTATCTAACACATTATCTAGAATGGTATCTTTATTNTCTTTAATCTTTTTAGNTGGATCGGGTTTAGCCTGTTCCCATTTATATAGATTAAANGAGTCTTTGTAATATCTATATGCCGTTGACTTAGGAATCTCAAAATCAGTATGCAGTATATCGCATATATCCAATCGAGTTAATTTTTCTTTTGGATCTTTTTTGGATTCGTTGTCTACTAAACATTTATAGATGAAGTTCTCAGCCTCTTCTTTAGTCATCTTTAAATCTGGCATATTTAAAGAAAAGATGTTCAAAAGCGTTATAGAGAATAGTTTGATTATCTGGATCGGCTTTTCTATAGCAGACAGCAAGAGACTGTACAAAACTACCTCCGAACCTATCCATATTTTCTATGGCTCTATCAATAAAATGTTTAGTCATATTCCGTATCTCTCCTTTAATTCCTCTACATCTTCTGTAGATAATTGTTGCTTACATATTGTGATTAATATGTTACAGGCTTTGTGAACATAATAATGCCCCTCGATAGGAAACAGTTCTTTTAACTTAGTCATCATACCGACTAAGATTTTAATTTCATTCATAGTGACAGTAAGAAATCTATCACTACTTGTGTCTAATGGATCGACAGCCATAATAATTGTGGTTAATGGACATTAGAATACTACAACAGCTTTCATTATGATGCAACTAAAAATTCTCATTCATAATTCTCACTGATAATTCTCAGAATTTGACATTCATCAGTGACTAAGTTAATTATGGATTGTTTCATTCATTCATCATGACCTCATCCATTCATAAGTTTTTTAGATATAGCCATGTATCTATACCTATTCAAGATTTATTTTTTATAATGATTATTCTTCAAAAAATATCAAATAATAGAGATAATCAATTCTCAGATAATATTGTTTATAGAGCAGATAGTCTTATAGATAAAATATTGATTCAAATAAATAGTATGGATTAACTTGAATTTATTAGAATAATACTTTAATATATAAGAGTAATTTACTAATTCAACACCCATGAATTATCAACAACTAAATCTAGTCAACACTTCTTACAGTGCAGATTCAAACAATGCTCTATTAATAGAACCACAATATAGAGCTAAACATAATTTCAAAAAAATAGGTAATGAGGACATCTGCGGAAATTCTCATAATCAAAACGTATCTATAAGAGAAACATTTGAAAAAACTGGTGCATTAAATCCGCCCGTATCAATGGTTCCATATATCAAAAATTCTTTTGGTAATGAAATAGAACTAAAAGAGCATCAAGCAATAGTGGATTCTAAAACTGGTATTCCTATGTCAGTAATGAAAAAATCTTATGAAATACAGGATAATGAACCAATCTGTAGGATTTTTGAGGAGAATGAAAAGGATTTACAGTTAGAATACATCACACTATTTAATAACAATGGATGTATTTTTGTTAGTGGCGGTATTAAAGATGCAGAGCTAGAAGTAACAAAAGATGATCCTATCCGTAGGAGATTATGTATTATAAATTCCTACACTGGACAGTTTGCTTTCAAATTAGTATTAATTGATTTTAGATTATTTTGTTTTAATCAATTAGGTAGAGTAAACAGATCACAAAATAAACTCTCATTTCGTCATTCAAAAGGAATAAACGATTATACAAATGCACTTCCTGAGTTTTTAAAGTATCAAAGGGAAGATTTAAAAAATTCCATTGATGAATTAAAAGCAATGGTTAACGTTTCATATAGAAATAGATCGGAAGCTATGGAAGTGTTAAAAGTGCTTTCAAAACAAATGCTAGCTGATAAGCTAATCGGTAAAGTTAAGGATAAGGAAACAAAAGAAATGAGGTCTAAAGATTTTGATAAAGACCTCTCAAAAGAATGGAGCGATATAAAAAACAATTTCTATAAAGAAACAAATAATTTTGAAATTGCTCCTAACTTGTATCAAATGTTCAATGCCTTGAATTATCAACAAACCCATTGTGAGGGAAGAACCGCAGATGATAAAAAAGCCTCTCAAATCAGGTTAAATAATTTAGTTAATGGATCGAATGGAAATAGAATAGATTTAATTAGAAAGGAATGTTTAGCTCTTACTAGATAAAAACATTCATTATTCACTAACCCTGATGTAAAAAGTCAGGGTTTTTTATTGTTTGAAATTCCATTCAATATGGACTAGAATACTATTGTACATTCACCCAAAATTACAATGCCTAGAAAAAACTACAAACTAATTGCTAAGAAACAATTAGAAAAATTAAATAATGATTATGAAGAATTAAAAATCAAATCTCAAGATCCCTATTATGAATGTGATGAATATATTTGTAATATTGCAGATTTGGAAAGATGGTTAGAAGATAATGGAGATTATAGAGTTAGATATAAAAACTATCCCGATTTAAGAGATACTAGAAATATTTTTAGAGATTTAAATATTATTGATGAAAATATAGAACATAAATTTCAACAAATAGAATTTTTAAAAAATCAAATTGAAGATTTAAAAGTTGAAAAAACTGACATTTTAAAAGAAGATTTAAAACTTGAGAATAATCAAATTAATAAGATTAAATTTACAAATATTCCTAATGGTAGAAAAGAAATAGAATTTTTTCTAGCTACAATTAGAAGAATTAAAAAAGAAAAAAACTACGAATACTTCCCACAATAAAAACTACATCAGGAACTAAAAAATTAAAGGCTAGATTCTCTATAGATTCTAGCTTTTTTATTGTGCTATTTTTGAATGATTTTAAATTGTTTAAGGTACAAATACACATGAAAATTTTAAAATTATAGGATTCTTACTTATGAGATTATTAAGTTATAACAAGGGATTTGAGAATCTTATTAAATCTCAAGATGAGATTAGAGGTTAAAAAGTACTTATTTTTGAGGTTTTTTAGTTGCTATTAGAATAATATTTTAGTATTGATTTACATAGAAAAATAAACTATAATTAAAGGGAATACTCTATTCTTTTTTACTATGACCACCCAAACCACAGTACAAAATGCTCCTATTGGATTAGGTTTACATGATGATTTTCCAGCACTTTGTATTCAAGATTATGAAACCAATTTTTTCCAATGGTTTAACGTTTATGAGATTTTTCAAAATGCTAACGATTTTGAGGAATTTATCGAACTAATGAATCAAGCTAGAAAGTCAGTCTTAAAAAATCCTGATAGTGAATGGTTCTATCCTGACTGTCAATATTTACATTCTATTTATTCTGAACATATTGATGACGAAACATTATTCAATTATTTGGAATCTTTAGAAAATGCTCTAGCAGATGGACACTCTGTATCTTTACATGAGGAATTTATCGGACATTTTGGGGAATCTTATTTTAATGATTTATCAGATTTATATTATGGTGAATTTGATAATACAAAAGATTTCGCAGAGCATTATATATCAGAGACAGTAGACTTAGATTCTATTCCTGATGTAATTGTTTCTAATATTGATTATTCAAATGTTTGGTATGATCTTCAACATGATTTTGTAGAAGTTGAAGCAGATAGAACTGCTTACTTTTTTAGACAGTTTTAATTCTTCTTTTTATTCTCTTTCCCATTGCTTCCCTATGACTAGAACACGCTACCAAACCCGCAGAAAAATCTACAGACTAGATACCCATGCTAATCTAATTTATGTAAGACTTGCACTGGTAACTTTTATCTGTACTTTTATTTACGCTAGCATCTTCCACCCCAGCTAGTTCTGGAGCTCCTACACTATCTCCCCTTTCCCTAGTCTTCACAGTCTGGGGAATTTTTTTTTTATCAAATTTTTTTTTTTTAAATTTTTATCAGTTAGGGGTTATATAGCAAACATTCAGCATCATATACAATAGATCCCGAACCTACTGATAAATCAAGACATAAGCGATAAAATGTACTACAATAATATAATACTACAATATTACAATAACGTCAACTACTTTTTCTTTTCTTCTACCTGAATTGATAGCTGTGGAGCGTTAATATTGATATTTTCCACACTCTCTCCTAGTACTTTACCAAGCGAATCTAGTATTTGAGCAGCCGTTTGTAGCTGACCTTTACGCACAGCCTGTTCAAAAAGCCTCATTCTCATCCCCTGGACCCGTGAAATCATCTTTTCTCTGTCCTGCTCCCAATCTTCATCGTTCCACTGCTTTACTTTTTTCCAATCGCTCCACGCTGTATCTATACCAATTTGTTCTTTGGCAGCGTGTTCTAATACAAGTTGTCTTGTAGTTTTACCTGTTAGCTGCCTTGAGTACAGCTTTTGTCTTCTTGCCTCTATCACTGCGTCAGGTTGTCTCTTTCCACAAACCCTCCCATCTTTAATACTTCTCTCAGATGTAAATTGACCATTTGAATTACGAAGAACAGAATCAGCCACGGACTAAAATTGTTAATAATACTTGAATAATAACCCCAAAAACACTGTTTAGTCGACCAAATCACGGAAATTCGTCAATATTTAAGCTATTCTTTACTACATGAGCACAAAAACAGCCGAAAATCTCTCCCTCCGATGGGCACAGGGGGAGGTGTTCAACGCAAAACAAAGATTTAGGGTACTGGTAGCTGGCAGAAGATTCGGAAAATCTTACCTATCCTGTATCGAACTTTTAAAAGCAGCAATAGACCGCCCTGGCGAAACATATTTCTACTGTGCCCCAACCTACCGCATGGCAAAAGACATCGCCTGGAAAGAAATAAAGAAACTAATCCCACGAGAATGGATAGCCTCCAAAAACGAAACCGACCTCAAAATCGAACTAATCAATGGATCGTTAATAGAACTAAAAGGCACAGAAAATGCAACAACCCTGCGTGGCCGAAGCCTAGCTGGAGTAGTACTTGACGAAGCAGCCTTCATGGATTCCGATGTTTGGTTCCAGGTAATCAGGCCAGCACTCGCAGATAAACAAGGTTGGGCACTCTTCATTTCTACGCCAGATGGCACAGCCTCATGGTTTTATGATTTATGGTGCTACGTTCCAGAAGATGAAACAGGTGATTGGAAACGCTGGAGCTTCACAACAATAGACGGGGGTAATGTTCCAGAAGAAGAGGTCGAAGCAGCCAAGGCCCAACTGGACAGCAGAACATTTAAACAGGAGTTCGAGGCAAGTTTCGAGAATCTCACTGGTCTTGTTGCAGTCTCATTTTCAGATTCCAACATTTCTACCGAAGCGGAGGACATATCCATCGCCCCACTCTTACTAGGAGTCGATTTTAACGTAGACCCACTTTGCGGAATCTGTGCTGTCCGCTACCGAGAATATCTATATGTCTTTGACGAGATAATTATGACGGGTGGAGCAACAACCTGGGATTTTGCAGAAGAAGTAACCCACCGATATGGGGTAGATAGAAGAGTTATAGCTTGCCCCGACCCCACGGGTGCAGCCCGAAAAACATCAGGAGTAGGCTCAACAGACCACACTATCCTGCGTAGAAGCGGATTCACAGTATCTTCTCCACGCTCACCCTGGAAAGTCCGTGACAAAATAACATCAGTAAACACAGCATTATTTGATGCAGCAGGAGAAAGACGAACTTTAATCCACCCACGCTGTAAAGAATTAATAAAATCCCTCCGAACTCTGACTTACGCTCCAAATACAGGTATGCCAAACAAAAACTTAGGGGTTGACCATGCTTTTGACGCATTTGGATATTTATGTTTACAACAATTCAACCTTGCCAAACCAGAGACACTAGGTCAAACTTCGTTTAGAATATATTAAGATACCTAATTCTTACTATGTACCATTCTACGACTAAGAAAAAGAAGAAGAAAAAGAAGGGTGGAAAGAAAAGATGTAGTTGTGGCAGTAAATAATGGGCAAATTATGTGCCAGAGGTAAAGCAGCAGCCAAGCGGAAGTTTAGGGTATATCCTTCTGCTTACGCTAACGCTTATGCTGTAAAAGTATGCAAAGGTGATGTAAAAGGTCCAGACGGCAAAAGAAGGACTGCTTCTGGTTATAGTAAGAGCAAGAAAAAGACTACGAGGAAAAAACGTGGCTAGGCATAGTGGTCTTAAACGCTGGTTCAAAGAAAAATGGGTTGATGTAAAAACTGGTAAGCCCTGTGGTCGTCAAAAAGGCGAAAAAAGAGGCTATCCAGCTTGCCGACCCAGTAAACGTGTCTCAAGTAAGACACCTAAGACTACTGGAGAAATGTCAAGTAGTGAAAAAGCAAGGTTTAAACGTGCCAAAACAGGTAGTAAGAAGATAACATACCAACATAGACGTAAAAAAACTACCGCAAGGAGCAAAAAATGACTGAAATCACAGATGAGATGCTTGAGATCATCGAAAAAGTAAAAGGAAAACGAAATCCTGCACTTTGGGATCCTAGATGTGAACAATATATGAGAAATAACAAGAAAGGTACTGTAAAAAAGTCAACTACAAGTTAAACTATTTATAAATACTCTTTTTTCTTAGAATAATGGCATTTTTTCGTGGAGAAGAAGGTTCTGTTAACTTTAAGAACGCTTCTGGTACTACTGAGGCAGTAGTTTCGACTACAGCTTGGACTTTAGATACTACAAAAGATACTTTAGATGTTACTGCTCATGGTGCTACATCAAGAAGTTTTGTTGGTAGTTTAATTTCTGGTTCTGGTACTGTTGATTTTTTATATACAGCAGCCAGTGGTAACGAAACNGCAAANTTATTAGCNGATGTTTTAACNACAGAAGATGCTGGNGATGCACAGTTTGAATTATTTTTAGACACNTCTGGNACNAANAAAGTAAGTTTTNNNGGAATTGTAACAGGAACAAGTTTATCCTCGACTGTTGGCGATCTTTCAACTGTTTCAGTAAGTTTCATCACATCTGGTGCTATCACCAACGCTGCATAATGCCAAAAGGTTCTTACTCAGCCAAACAACGTAAACTAGCTAGGGTTGCTCCTCCTAGAGATAAGATTACGGGTGCTGACTTTAAAAAACTACGTTCTAAGAAAAAGAAGAAAAAGAAGTGAAACTAACTCCTCGTCAAAAAACTTTATTATCTAAGCACTCTGAGCATCATAGTGCGAAGCATATGGAGTTTATGAAAAGGCGAATGAGAGCAGGAGATAGTTTTACTCAAGCCCATAAAAAGGCACAAGCAAAGGTAGGTAGATAATGACTAAACGTAAAGGAGTAAGTTTATCTGTAGGTCGAGGCGAAAAGTCTAAAAAAGGAGGACTTACTGCAAAGGGTCGTGCGAAATACAATCGTGCTACTGGTAGTAATTTACAAGCACCTGTAACAGAAAAGAATCCTACTGGTAAAAGAGCAGCAAGAAGAAAAAGTTTTTGTGCTCGTATGAAAGGAGTTAAAGGTCCAATGAAAGATAGTAAAGGCCGACCTACAAGAAAAGCGTTAGCATTAAAACGATGGAGGTGTTAGATGACTTATTCAATTCCTGGTGATTACAGAACAAAAGTACAGACTTCTACAAATATTGGAGATATAGATAGTCCTTTTACTCGCACGAGGGCTGTCCTCGACATGATGAAAGGGTGGGAAATAATGAAAGCTGTTACTGAAGGTACAGAATATCTCAGAGAAAATAGCGAAGCATTTTTACCATTAGAGCCAAGAGAAGATTACACAGCATATATGGCAAGAGTAAATCGTGCTGTATTTTCTCCTTTTACACAGAGATTAATAAGGGCAGCTACAGGTTTAATTCTTCGTAAACCGATAGCACTAACAGGCGATCCATACTGGACAGATACTTTCAAGGCAGATGTTGATGGTTGCGGTTCAGATCTAGATGAATACGCAAGAAGAATATTAATGTGTTCTCTTACTTATGGTCAAAGCCATATTCTTGTAGATTATCCTGCACCTGGAGGAGCAGTAAGTTTAGCTGAAGAGCGTTCTCAAAACCGCAGACCTTATTGGATAGAAGTAGATCCAACAAATCTTTTAGGTTGGAGGTTAGATAGAGAGTCTAATTATGGAAATCTTATACAGGCAAGAATTGCAGAAAAAGCTGTATTACCTGATGGAGATTTTGGTGAAAAAGTTTACGACCAGGTAAGAGTTATAGAACCTGGAAGTTATAGAGTATTCCGTAAAAAAGACGAAATTGATGCAATGTATGACGTTGATGATAATTCTTATATGGGTGAATTTAGTACTGGCACTACAGATCAAGAATACAAATTAGTAGAATCAGGTAATTTTTCTTTAGGTGAAATACCTTTAGTCACTATTTATTCTGGTAAAACAGAAAATTTAGTAAGTAAACCACCTTTACTTGATATTGCATATCTAAATCTTGCACATTTTCAAAGACAGGCTGATTTAATACATAGTTTGCACGTTGCATCTCAACCAATGCTTGTAATGGAAGGTTATGACGATCAGACCAAAGATTTGGCTATATCTGTTAATTATGCAATGGCAACTCAACCAGGAAATAAAGTTTATTATGTAGAACCAGCTTCCAGTGCATTTGATGCTCAATCTGCTGAAATTAAAGAGTTGCAGATGCAGATGGCTACTCTTGGTATTAGTACTTTGAGTCAACAAAAATTTGTAGCTGAATCTGCTGATGCTAGAAGGCTAGATAGAGTTGATACTAATTCAATGCTTGCTATGGTGTCGATGGAGTTAGAACAAAAGCTACAAAAAGCATTTAATTTATCTGCTGAATATGT
>FUFK010046842.1_pt1 | contig 15162 bp, 14 predicted proteins | sample 1021851 | NCBI WGS metagenome assembly FUFK01 (sample SAMEA51879418, study PRJEB19060) | metagenome | reverse complement strand
ACTAAATGAGAATGATAGTGTGGAATTTACCCTTGAAGAGTACAAAGGCAGAATGGGCGTCGGTGAAATAAAACTAGTCTAAATAATCCACAAAAAAAATAATCAGTGACTCATAGAGTAAAGAGTCATAAAGAGTATACCTGTGCCTAAAGTTCCAACTACCAATACTAAATAATCAACTAGGCCAACAAGCGTTAATTTTGACCAGGATTGATCTTTTTTGGTTTTCTTAAGAGCAGATATCTTAAAAAATGTGAAGGCTAGCATAAAAACTGTGCTCCCTATTATAAAAATTCCCATAATTCTTAAAATCCGTCGTCTTCTTTAGTTGTTTCTATATTAACTGAGTCTCCAAAAAAATTTACCCTCAACAATATGGGATTACAGCAAACATGACAATCTTCTACGTATTCTTGTTCAGACACAGAGGTATCAATTTCAAAATATATGCTTTCCCAACAGTAAGGACAAACTGCTTTCTCTTCAACTACCACAAACAATAAATAGGTATTTCCAAAAGAATTTAAATATAAGTTGATAAAAATGTCTCAAATTCTTGTCAAAAGTTTCTAATCTTGCAATAGTTAATTACTTAGGAGTTTTTTATGAATTATTTAAAATTTATGGCGCTTTTGTGTATTTTGTTTCTAGCAGCCTGTTCAACTGAGAACGAAGCTGCGGTTGAAGCAACAGAGACAGAAGCAGAAAATACTGAAACTGAAGAACAAGGTCCTCCATACACTGAGTATATGACTTGCACACCAGGTACTGATTTTAGTGATGTAACTGTTGCAGCTATGATTGATGAATGGAACGACTTTGAATTTGCAGAAGGATTTTGGGCCTCTGCAGGGCATGCGCCTGTTCAAAGTGCTTCACTTGGCGGCGAAAATGTAGTTTATTGGCAACTATTTTGGACAACTAAAGAAGCTGCAGAAGCTGGTTGGGCCGAATGGGCTAATAATGCCGAAGCAGATGCATGGCGTGCAAAACATGCTTCTGTAATGCAATGCGATGGTCAAGGTAGAAGAGCATATGACTTTTATTGGCCTCTTGGTGAAGATGCAAATTGGGGTGGTCAAACTCAATGGGTTACATATGGCCACTACTGCAAATTTAACGATGAGGACGGCCTAGAACTTTTGAGAGCAGCAGTTGGAGCTTTTAATGAGTATACACTAGCAGNAGATAATCCAGAGCCTTTNGCATATGGGGTGATGTTGCATAATGGTGATAACCCTGAACCGTTCTCAAATTACGATTTCTTCTGGCAAAATTACTATGAAAATCATGCAGATGCTGAGACAGCGTATGCAAGATTTAACGAAAATGGGTCTGAGATCCAAGCAATGTTTGATGCTTCAGCTACATGTGAAGGACCAAACGCAAGTGACTCATATCTATTTTATCCTGATCCAGATGATCAAGNGTAAGAGTCTNTTTTAATNAGAAAAAGCCGCATTTATGTGGCTTTTTCTTTGCTTTTTTATTTTCTTTTTTTACGATTAAAATTATGGAACTTATAGACAGTTTTTTTGCTGAATTCGTAAATTATGCATGGGGTTGGCAAACAGCACTTTTGCTCTTAGGAGCAGGTGTATATTTTTCCATAAAAACTGAACTAAAACCTTTCAGATATCTTGGTTATGCGTTTGAAGTTTTACAAGGCAAACATCCCAGTAAAGACGAAGTAGGTGAGGTCAGTCATTTTAGAGCTTTAACTGCAAGCTTATCAGGTACGATTGGACTCGGAAACATAGCTGGAGTGGCTGTTGCTATTCAATTGGGTGGTCCAGGCGCTATATTTTGGATGTGGGTGACAGCTGTCTTTGGTATAGCTACAAAATTTTTCACAGCTACCCTATCAGTGCTCTATCGCGAGCAAGGACCCGACGGCAAACCAAACGCTGGCACAATGTACATAATTAAAAACGGATTACCAAAATATATGTTGCCCTTAGCTTATTTTTTTGCTTTTTTTGGAATAATAGCTGGGTTACCAGCTTTTCAAGCGAATCAGGTAGTTCAGCTTACAAACGATTTATACTTCCCTGAAGTTGAAAATTTTGTCTGCTACGCTGGGGCTTTTCTAGTGATTATTACTGCTGCAGTTGTGCTTGGAGGTCTAAAAAGAATAGCTAACGTATCTGCACTCTTAGTTCCATTAATGGGTGGCCTATATTTGGTAGCTGTTTTAGTTGCTGTAATTTTAAATTATCAAATGTTTTTTCCTGCATTAGGCCTAATCGTAATTGAAGCATTCTCTTTTGATTCAGCTGTTGCCGGAGGTCTGGTGGGTGTAATTCTCACTGGAATTAAAAGAGGGGCTTTCAGCAATGAGGCAGGCATAGGAACTGAAGCCTTAATACACGGAGCAGCAAAAACGAGTCATCCGGTAAAGCAAGGCTTAATCGCTATGACAGGACCAATATTTGACACGCTTATTATGTGCACTCTTACAGCAGTAATAATTCTGATTTCTGGGGTATATCAAACCTCAGATAGTTCGGGAGTGACACTTACATCTGAGGCTTTTTTAGCTACTCTTGGGCCAATAGGACCCATTATTCTGTTTGTATGTGTAATAAGTTTTGGTTTAAGTACGATTTTTACTTATTCTTATTATGGTTCAGCTTGTTCAAAATTTTTATTTGGCGAGAAAAGTGTAAAAATATACCAGTATATTTTCATCGTTTTCGTATTTATTTTTTCAATTACGTCTTTGGACTTAGCTTTAAACGTTATCGACAGTGCGTTTGCAATGATGGCTATTCCAACCCTAATAGCATCTATTTGGTTAGCACCAAAAGTAATAGAACAATCTGATAAATATTTCTCTTCAATTAAGAAGCAATAAAATCACAGATTTTTTCAACCTTTTTATTGCCTCCAAAATAATCAATTTCTTTCTGATCCATGCCTTCAAGACTTCTTTTTAACCCTTTAATAGCATCATCAAACATTAAGATTGATGAGAGTTTTTGAAATCGAACGTTTATAGCAAATAAAGAATAATCTTTACTAAATTTACATAATGTTTCTCTTTCTGATCTAACTATCCAGTTTTCCACAGAACCATTAGGGTATCCCTCTGTTGTCAGATGCATACGTTGATCGTCACCATGAATGAACCAATTTTCTCTTAAAAATGGTTGATCCAGCGGTGCGTTATTAATAAATTTTTCTATTGGGTTACCAATCTTTTCATTCAAAGATTTGACTGGTTTGTGTATGTTTCTGAGTGACTTACCAATTTTAGATTTAATGTTCCAATAACTTGGTGAACAAACTGATGCAGCTAGGAGCCTTTGATCATTATTGCACTCAATAATACAAAGATCATCAGGCACTGATAAAGATATGTCAGCTATTAAATCTGGATAAGTTTTCTTATTTACTTTCAATTTCTTGGCTAATAATTCTTGGGGTGTTGTTGATTCTAAAGTCGTTGCAATTACATCTTCATAACGTTTTGCAAAAAGATTTTTTTTATGAGTTTTTAAGCTTTCTGTAATGTTTACTTCAAACCATTTGTTCTTTTCAATTGGTTTCAAACCTAAACGATACTTTTCTCTGCCATTTCCCCAAGGTGGATTTATCCAAAAGTTGCGATCAATAGATTTTATAGATGTCATAAATTATTTTATTATATTGTGGTCAGACGTACTAAATACAAATTTGATATGAAAAAAGTAGCAGTAATTGGAGCTGGTCCTTCGGGCATTACAGCAATTAAAAATTTCAAAGATCAAGGCTTTGAAGTAATAGCTTTTGAAAGATGTTCTGGTGTGGGTGGTAATTGGAGATATAACGATCCTTCAGGGCATTCCAGTGTTTTTGAAACAACACACATCATTAGTTCAAAATACACCTCATACTACGAAGATTTTCCTTTGCCTGAAAATGCAGCTGATTATCCGTCACACAAGGAATTACTTGAATATTTTCAGGCATATACTGATCATTTTGACCTAGATAAAAATATTAAATTTAATACTGAGGTTGTGCATTGCTCACAAGATAACAGTCATAAATGGAAAGTTAAATGGAGAGAATTAAACGATACTCAGGTGTTAGAAGAAGAATTTGATGCCTTGGTTGTTTGCAACGGTCATCACCATGAACCTAGATATCCTAACTACCCAGGAAAATTTTCAGGCGAGTATCTACATTCTCACGAATATAAAAAGGCTGCACCTTTTGCAGACAAAAAAGTTTTAGTTATTGGTGGAGGAAATTCTGCTTGTGATGTTGCTGTTGAGACTGCTCGAATTTCAAAAACAACAGCACTAAGTTGGCGTAGAGGGTACTATCTCATACCTAAGTTTATGTTTGGTTTAACGAGCGACATATTCGCTTTGAAAGCTAGATGGATACCTAGATTTTTAAGACTGCCATTCATGAAATTTATGCTTGAATTAATCCAAGGAAAAAATGAAGATATAGGGTTGCCGAAAGTAACAAATCATATTTTAGCGACACATCCTACAGTTAATTCAGATTTGTATAATGCTGTCAGACATGGAAAGGTAAAACCAAAGTGTGACATTGAAAGATTTGATGGGAAAACTGTTTATTTTCAGGATGGCACACATGAAAAATTTGATGCCGTCATAGCATGCACAGGCTATAAAATTAAACATAATTTCTTTGATAAAGAGTTTATTAATTTTGAAGAAGGGCCTGTTAATCTTTTGCATAGAATGTTGCCAGCNGATATTAAAAACCTTTACTTCATTGGTCTATTTCAACCGCTTGGCTGCATTTGGCCGGGAGCAGAATTGCAATCTAAATTAGCGGCAAAACATTTAAATGGTAAATGGCAACCAAAGGGATCACTTGAAGATTTAATTCAAAATGAACTAGATAATCCAGATGTTAGACAAGTAAAGACTGCCAGACACACGATCACTGTTGATGATTTTTCATTCAGATATCGATTAAAAAAAGAACTATCAAGAGCTAATTGATATGAAAAATATCTATTTCTTAAGACATGCGAAATCAAGCTGGGATGATTTTGCTCTTAAAGATTTTGATAGACCTTTGTCAACAAGAGGAATTCAAGATGCAGATTTGATGGGCAATTACTTTAGATCCAAAAAAATTAAATTAGATATTGTTTTTTCGAGCCCCTCCAAGAGAACTAGAGAAACACTAGAACATTTTTTTCAGTTAGAGAAGCCAAGCATTAAATTTGAAGAGTCAATTTATCATGCTTCGCTAGATCAGCTTTTAAATGTGATTTTTGGAACACCAGAGAATCTTAAAAATATTATGGTGGTGGGGCATAATCCTTCAATGCATGAGATTACTGAATATTTAGGAAATAAATTCATAAATAAGTATCCAACCTGTTGTTTAGCTGCATTATCGATAGATAGAAGATGGAATGAGCTTTCACAGGGTTGTGGAGATATAGATTTTCTAAAAAAACCTAGCGAGCTTCGCTAGGAGATAGAACTCTGTCACGAAGAACTATAACAGCCGATGCCAAAGCTGAAAATAGAGTGTAACCAAGTATTATTTCTGGCATGAAGTTAAAGTACCCAACACTAATAAGTGCAAGCACAGTTAATGATCTTAGAAGCTCAAAATAATACACAAAAGTTCTGTTTTCATACATGAAAGAGGCAAAGACCATTAGAGTGACAATATTAAAGGAGATGAGCATTAAATCTACATAAGCGATAGTTGCTGAATTGAACAAAACGCCTTGAGTATAAATACTGACAAAAACAAGGTGAGTGAAACCAAATATTTTAGCGAACAGAGAAGTTTTGGTATCAAACTTTTCAAATTGACTTAAATCATTCTTTTTAATTGGAAATTTTTCAGAAACATCTGCAGGCCTCCACTTTGGTGTAGAGAACCAGAGTGCTACTTTGTCTCTCCATCTTTTTGTTCTCCAAGTATCTTTGATCATTTCACTCCAAACCTCTAAATTTGCCCACAAAGGATTCCATGAATTTAATGGCTTNGAGGTTCCATATATAGGTTTCAAATCCTCTCTCTCATCGATAAAGGTTCCAAACATTCTGTCCCAAAGGATGAAAACTCCACCGTAATTTGCATCAATATATTCTTTATTTTGTGCATGATGGATTCTGTGATTAGAAGGTGTTACAAAGATGTAATCTAAGATACCTAATCTCTTTATATGCTCAGTGTGTACCCAGAATTGATAGATTAAATTTAGTGCAGCGACCGTTACNAAAATTTCCACTGGAATGCCTAATAAAAGCATCGGTGTATAAAAAATCCATTTAAATAAAAAGTCTGTACCAGTCTGTCTCAATGCCGTAGATAAGTTGTATTCCTCGCCGTGATGGTGGACAACGTGTGAAGCCCATAAGACTTTAATTTGATGATGTGATCTGTGCAACCAATAATAGCTTAAGTCATAGAGAATAAAGGCAATTACCCACACATAAGGATCGTATGACGCTAGAAGACCTAGGTTAAATTGGTTTGAAATAAAAGCATAGACTAACCCCTGAACACCTAGACCAAGAAGAGCAGGGTATCTGCTCATTAAACCTAAGCCAATGCTTGTGACAGTATCGTTGAGTCTATAATTATTTTTTTTCTTCAAATAGCCGTAGATAAACTCGCATAGAATCATGAGTGTGAATACTGGTACGACGTAAGCAATTAAGTTCGATGTATGCATTTTCTATTTTTGGCCCAAATTTATAATCTATGCAAAGAACGAGATTATCTCGTAGCTCATTGCAATGAATATAATATATTAGTTATTAATATTACTTCAAGAATAAAGTTATGAAATATTTTTTTAAGGCAAAAGCTCTTCAACTTTTTTCAAAGCTTTAGCCATAGCTTTCTTAACGTCAGCCGACTCTTTCTTATCTGAAGTGCCTTTTGAGTAAACTAAATTGGTAAAATGTTCTTTAAGTTTTTCATTTAAATCGATTGATTTTTCTGTGAATCGATTTCTTAATTCTTCAAATTTAACTCTGGAAACCATTTCTTTAGGACCAACTGGGTCTAAGCCTGCAAACATTTGAAATCTTATTGCTGCTTCATTCAAATCCATTGATTCAGCTGGTTTTCCATTAACGAATTCTGGTATTAAGTCTTTCGAAATCTTTTCGGATCCTTTGTCAATTAACTCTTCGAACAAATCTTGATAAGACTTGAGTTTTTCTTGAGCCTTTTCATTTCGCTGTAACATTGCAAAGTCTTTAATTGCCTTTTTAAATCTCTTTTCTTCTTGGGTGCCTTGAAGATTTTCAAGTTCTAGGAATTTTTGTTCTGCTTCACCAGGAGAAACTTTTTTATCTCTTAAATCTTTAATTATTGCATCCATCAATCCCCTTGATTCATCAAGCTCTTTGTCTTTTATCTTGAGGAAAGTGTCACACACAGTCTCAAACTGTAGATTTATCTCTGGATCAAGTTTTTTGCCTGCAGGGCCTAAAGTTCTCCAATGATCTTGCAGTTCTCTTATCCGAGCTACAGAAGCATCAATATCTTCCTTATCAAGAGCTTCTACTTCAGCAATCACTGTCTCCTTTTGTTTCCTATTATGAATTTCAACTTCCTCTAGAAGCTTATTAACTCCATCTCTGGCTTTTTTAAATTTTTTATTTAAATCTTGAAAATCCTGATCCGGTACGGGTGCAAATAATTTCCATTTTTCATGAATACCTTTAAGAAACATCACAATTTGAATAACCGTAGTATTTTCGACTGTCTTGCCAGCAGGAAATGATTCAATGTCTTTCAGAAGACCTAACTTTTTATCTCTGTTTTCTTCTTTCTTAGTCTCTAAAACCGCAAAATAATCTTTGCATGGGGCCCAAGCTTTCTCGCAAGCCTCTTTGAAAGTTGACCATTTATCCTTGCTGGCGGTTTTGCCATGCTGGTCTAAATTTTGCCATTGTTTTTGTAATGAATTAATTTTGTTGGCGAGTGACCTTGGCTCAAGTTTTTGCGCTTCTAATTTTTTTACTTCATTAATTAGTTCGGTTCTCTTATCAGAAGTGGCAAATTCAGCCCAATCATCGTATTCCTTTGCAGTGAAGTTTAATCTCTGGAACTTATGTCTGAATTTTGAAGGAATTGGTTTATCTTTGCCAAACTGAGAATTTAGCTTCCGTAAGTCTTTTTGAGCTTTTTTGATATGGCCTGTAGAGAACAAAGTCTCTATCTCATTTAATTGTTGATTAAGATTTATTGCTCTGTCTCCCACAAATTAGCTGAATATTATTTATAATTTCAAACAAATAGTAATTGAATGAAACGGATTTTAACAGGTATAACGCCAAGTGGCTATCCCCATTTAGGAAATTATATAGGTGCAATTAAACCTTCTCTAGATCTTTTGGATGAAAAATGTGAATCATTTTTATTTATAGCAGACCTGCATGCTGTCATAAAAGTTTCTGACCCAAATAAACTTGAAGAATTGAGCACCGCTATTGCAATGGCTTGGCTAGCATCTGGATTGGATCCGAATACTACTAGTTTTTACCGTCAATCTGATGTTCCTGAAATTACAGAACTAGCTTGGCTGCTGAGTTGTATTACCGAGAAGGGGCTTTTAAATAGAGCACATGCCTATAAAGCCGCTGTGGATCAGAATAATGAAAGTGGAAAAAAAGAAATGGATGAAGGCATATCCCTAGGGCTTTTTTCTTATCCACTGTTGATGGCTTCCGACATTTTGACACCAAATGCAACACATGTACCAGTAGGTAAAGATCAACAACAACATCTTGAAATAACAAGAGACATTGCTGAAAAATTTAATAGTAAATACGGAAAATTTTTTAATGTGCCGGAGGCAGTAATTCAAAATGAAAAAACAGTTCTTGGTACAGATGGGAGAAAAATGTCAAAAAGCTACAATAATATAATTCCTCTACTGTCCAACGAAAAAGAATTGAGAAAATCGGTCATGAAAATAGTCACAAACTCTCAAGAACCCGGTGAAAAGAAAGAGTGGAAAGATAATACATTATTTGCAATTTACTCAAGTTTTGCATCAGTTGAAAAACAAGAAAACATGAAAAATCTTTTTGAAGATGGAATCGGTTGGGGAGACGCAAAACAAAAGGTATTTGAGGACCTAAATCAAATGTTGCTACCAATAAGAGAGAAATTTATGGAGCTCAGTAACAATAAGAAATTTATCGAGGAAATTCTAAAATCAGGAGCTGAAAAGGTTAGATTACAAACTGTACCAGCTCTGAAAGAAGTAAAAAAATTAGTAGGTATTAGTAGACTTTAAATTATAATTATTTGCTAATAAGCGATTGGATTTAACTTCATTCACCCGCATATACTTTATTCTAATGAGTACAAATAAAAAAGCCGTTTTAATGATAAGTCTTGGCACTCCTGACAGCCCGGGGTGGTTTGATGTTGCAAGCTATCTCAGACAGTTTCTGAGTGATGCAAGAATTGTAAATATACCCTCGTTCTTAAGGTTTTTGCTGGTGAATCTTATTATTGTGCCATTTAGATCTTTCTCGTCTGCTAAAAGCTATAAAGAACTGTGGACCGAAAGAGGTTCTCCTCTTAAATATCATATGGAAGACCTAACACATAAAGTTCAACAAAAACTCAAAGATACTCACGATGTTTTCTATGCAATGAGATATAAGAATCCTTCAATTAAAGAAAAGCTAAAGGAACTTGATGAAATAGGCTACGATGAAGTCGTTTTGTTTCCTGTTTTTCCACAATACTCATCAGCTGCCAATGGATCATTCCTTGAGTACTCATTGAAACAAATCGCTAAGTGGAACGTTATTCCCTCCGTAAAGACTGTCGACCAATTCTATGATAATGAAGATTTTTTAGATGCATTTGCAGAGAATATTATGAAGTTCGATCTCGATAAGTACGACAAAATCATGTTTAGTTATCACGGTCTTCCGATGAGTCAACTAAATGATGTTTATAAAGAGGGTATTTGTGATGATAGAGATTGTGAAAATGGAGTTGAGGGCGATAATCATCATTGCTATAGAGCTACGTGTTACGAAACAACGAAACTATTAGTTGATAAAACAAAGCTTAATCCTGATAAGACAGTCACTTCTTTTCAGTCAAGGTTAGACTCAAAATGGGTAAAACCCTTCAGCGATAAGGTTTTAGAGCAGTTTGCTGATGAAGGCGTAAAAAAGGTTCTTGTAGTTTCTCCCTCTTTTACAGGAGATTGTCTTGAGACTATTATTGAAATCGGTGATGAATATGAGGAACTTTTTCTTGAAAAAGGTGGTCAGAAACTTGATTATGTTCCTTCATTAAACTCGAATGATAGTTGGGTAAAATGTATAGTAAACATAGTTAGGGGATTATAAATGAGAGAAACACTTGAATTACAGAAGAAAGCATTCATTGAAAATGGACAACCTTCTTATAACCAAAGATTAGATAGTCTCAAAAGATGTATTGCGCTTCTGGAGACTCATGATGTTCAAATTGTTGAAGCGCTGAATGAGGATTACAAAAACAGATCTGAAACGGAAATAATGACTTCAGAGGTAATTCAATCAATTAGAAATCTTAATTTTACAATCAAAAATCTCAGAAAATGGATGAAACCTTCTAGAAGACCATCCTCATTCATGGCTGATTTATTAGGTTCAAAAGCATTGATGCAACCTTCACCTTTAGGTACTGTTGGTATAATTGCACCTTGGAATTTTCCAATTGGAATGGTCTTTTATCCAACCGCATCTGTTTTAGCGGCAGGCAATAGAATCATGGTAAAACCCTCAGAATTTACTCCTAACACAGCAAGCCTTATCAAAGAAGCAGTCGGCAAATATTTTGATGAATCAGAATTTGCTGTTTTTCTTGGTGGGCCAGAAGTTGGTGCAGAATTTACAGCTCTTCCTCTAGATCACCTCTTGTATACAGGTAGTGGGGCAGTGGCTAAGAAAGTTGTTGCAAATGCAGCAACTAATCTTGTGCCTACAACATTAGAATTAGGTGGTAAAAGCCCCACCATTATTTCAGCTGACGCTGATCTTAAATTAGCTGCTAAAAGAATTATGTTTGTTAAGACTTTAAATGCAGGTCAAATATGTTTGTCGCCTGACTACATTATGATTAAAAAGGGGCTTGAAGAAAAATTAGTATCCGAGCTTCAACAAGTTTTTAAATCCTTTTATCCGGAAAGCAATACAAAAGATTATACCTCCATGGTAAATGATCATCATCATCAAAGGATGCAAGAGTACCTCCAAGACGCAAAAGAGAAAGGGGCAAAAATCCAAAATTTAGGCGAGTTTGATTCTAATGAAAATAACATTATGACGACAAAGGTATTGTTAAATGTGAACGATAATATGAGGGTAATGCAAGAAGAAATTTTTGGGCCATTGTTGCCTGTAATGGTTTATGAAGAATTAAGTGAAGTAGTCGATTACATTAATAAACATGATCACCCATTAGGACTTTATTTCTTTGGAAATAATAAATCTGAACAAAACTTTATAATCAATAATACAAGATCTGGAGGAGTGACCATAAATGATGCTATGTTTCATTTAATGCAATCAAGATTACCTTTTGGAGGTGTTGGTCCGTCTGGATATGGTCACTATCACGGTCACGAAGGATTCTTAAATTTTTCAAACTTAAGAGCAATTTACTATCAAACAAATTCAGATAGTCTTTTTGGTGCATTAAGGCCGCCCAGAAGCAAGCCTTTTGAAATGCTCTCAAAAGTTATGAAGAAACTCTCTTGAATTATTTTTTAAGAAAAATCTCATTTAGGTACCTTTTTCACAAAGGTTCAAAAGCACCATCTTCTCAAACAATTCTTACTTCACTTGGTGTAGGTTTTGGAACTGCTGTACTAATAATTGTTTTATCCGTTATGAATGGATTTGAGAATGAACTCCAAAAAAGAATATTAGGTGTAATACCGCATGTAACACTTGAAAGTAGTGGAGGTTTTGAAGACTTAGAAAATATATCTGAAATAATTTTAGAGGAGTCTAATGTCGAGACTGTTGCGCCTTTTCTTTCGTCACAAGTAGTGATCAACAGCAATGATGTATCTAGGGGAGTTATCATTAAAGGCACATCACAACAGAATGAGATATCTATAATTCCGGATAATATGCTCGTTGGTGATCTTGAAGCCCTTGAAGGTGGTTCGAATATCATAGTTGGCGATAGTCTGGCATACGAGCTAAATGCAGCTATAGGTGATTCAGTTAACTTATTAAATATTGACCAATCTAACCCGCTGATTGGCGTTCCAAGGGTCATTGCTTTTAAGGTAGTAGGAATTTTTTCTGTTGGCTCTGAAGTAGATCAAAATTATGCTCTCATAAGCCAAGATTCCTTCTTGAAGCTTATAAAACCAAAAAATGGTATTGGTTTAGAAATTAAGGTTAAAAATGTCTTAGACGCTAGAAAAACAGGCAGGGCAGTAATTCAGAAATTTGACTCAGAGAATTACATCAAAATGACCAGTTGGGATCAATCTTATGGTGGGCTTTTCAGAGCAGTTCAACTTGAAAAAATAATGGTAGGTTTACTAATGTCATTAATCCTTCTCGTTGCGATTTTAAGCCTTCTCATGTCTGTCAATAATCTAATAAAAACTAATGAAAAAGAAATAGCTATACTCAGAACAATTGGTTTTTCAAAATGGGACATACAGAGTATTTTTATCCAATTGGTCTTAACTATCGGGATATTTGGTATCTTTTTTGGGAATATCCTAGGTTTTTTTCTTGCATCAAACATAACAGAATTTTTAAATTTTTTATCTCAAATATTTAATATTTCCATGCTGGACGTTTATTACTTGGATTATTTCCCTTCAATAATTAATTTTCAGCAAATAGTCTGGATAAACATAATTACTTTTCTTCTTTTACTGATATTTAGTTTTATACCCTCAAATAAAGCTGCAAATACTAACCCTGTAAACATTGTCAATAAAACATGATTTCTATTAATAAACTTTCAAAAAGCTACGAGGATAAATCAGGCAGTCAGAAGGTATTCAAAAACTTATCTTATGAATTTGAGAGCAATGGGGTCTATAGCATTCTTGGTTCTTCTGGATCAGGTAAAACAACATTACTAAATTTAATCTCAGGCTTAGATAGCTTTCAAAATGGAACTATTGAAGTTTTTAACCAAAATCTTAATGAATTATCGGTGGAAGAAAAAAGCGCTCTCAGAAAAAAATATTTTGGTTTTGGTTATCAGTTTCACTATTTGCTAGAGAACCTTTCAATCTACGAAAACTGTCTTGCAGCAAATTTCGGTGTTGATAATGGCAATATTGACGTGACTTTGAAGAAACTAGGCATAGCAAAAATAAAAAATAAACTTCCATCTAAAGTTTCTGGAGGAGAAAAACAAAGAGCCTCCATCGCTAGAGCTATTTCAAAAAAACCCAACATATTGATTTTAGACGAGCCCACCGGTAATTTGGATCAAGAAAATAGCTTAATAGTTCAAGACTTTCTTCTCGACTATGCAAAAGAAAATGACTCACTTGTTATCTATGCAACGCACGATATTTCATTTGCTAAAAGAGCGTATAAATCTTTAAATATAATTAATGGTAGCTTAGTTGAAGCATGAATAAATCTCTCTATACAAGGCTGCTTGGATACACCTTTAAATACAAGGGTTTATTTTCTCTAAGTATTTTTGGTTTTTTTCTATTTTCTGCCGCTGATATTTCAGCAGTAGAGTGGCTTAAACAAGTAATTTCATATATCAACGAAAATAATGAAAATCCCTTAAATCCTGCAAATCTAGCGATTTTTCTGGCATTTATCTCTATCGTTAGAGGCATTGGCTTTTATGTTGGAAATTATTTCATGGCTAACATAGGCCAGAAAGTCGTCCACAGCCTCAGAGAAGACTTAATTTCTAGTCTTTTATATCAGCCTATAAGTTCCTTTGATCAAGCTTCAAAAGGCGAAATAGTGAATCGTATTATATTCACAACCAACCAAATCACAGGTGCTGCAACGGATGCACTAAAAATTTTTTTCAAAGAAGGTTTTTTACTGGTAGGTTTATTCATTTATCTCCTTTATTTGAGTTGGAAACTAACTCTAGTAATTTTAATAATAGCTCCACTCATAGGGTTAATTGTCTCAATCGCTGGCAAAAGGCTTAGAAGAGTAGCTAAAAAAATTCAAGATGTTATGGGAGTGGTAACACAAGTAAGTAATGAGATTGCTTCTGGAGCTAGAGAAATAAAATCTTTCAATAATGAAAGTGGCGAGAAAGAAAGGTTTCAAAAAGCTAATGATGAAAATCTGAAACAAAATTTAAAGATGGAAAGCACTGGAAATATTGCAACTCCACTAATTCAAGTTTTTGTGGCATTTGCTCTTGCAGCCATGAGCTATTTAGCTTTAACAAACCTTGATGAATTGAATTTACCCTCAGAGTCATTCGTAGCTTTTTTCACAGCCGCAGGACTTATGGCTAGGCCAATTAGACAACTTTCAAATTTGAATGGAATTATTCAAAGAGGGCTTGCTGCTGCAGAAGACATTTTTAAAGCAATCGACAATTCTCCCGAAAAATATAACGAGGGCTTAGATTTAAATAAAACTCTTGATGGAGAAGTTCAAATTGATAATGTCTCTTTCTCTTACTCGAACGATTCAGAGCCAGTTTTAAACAACATATCTATTAAAGCTTCTAAAGGAGAAACTGTTGCTCTAGTAGGAAAATCAGGCAGCGGAAAATCTACAATAGTAAATCTTTTGAACAGGTTTTATGACGACTATGAAGGTAAAATTACTATTGATGGGTATGACATTAGAAAAGTTAAATTAACCGATTTAAGAAACTCAATTTCTTATGTTTCTCAAGATCCAACTTTATTTAATGATACGGTCAGAAATAACATTGCTTATGGTTTAGGTGAAGTTTCAGATTCCGAGGTTTTTCAAGTTGCTAGAGAGGCAAATGCTTATGAATTTATTATGAGTTTACCAGATGGTTTCAACACAATTATTGGAGACAAAGGAGCAACATTATCCGGTGGTGAGAAGCAGAGAGTTGCAATAGCAAGAGCCTTGCTTAAGAAATCCTCTATATTAATCTTTGATGAAGCAACTTCAGCGTTAGACAATGAATCTGAAAAAGAGATTCAATCAGCAATTGAAAAAGCTTCAAAGGATAAAA
>FUFK010040362.1_pt1 | contig 15164 bp, 15 predicted proteins | sample 1021851 | NCBI WGS metagenome assembly FUFK01 (sample SAMEA51879418, study PRJEB19060) | metagenome | reverse complement strand
CGTGTGGCCGGAGATCTGTTGGCCGGCCGCCGCGCAGCGGAACTCACCAACCGCCGATGGAGCCTGGCTCCCGGCGCACCCACACAGCTCTTGCTGCTGCCCATTCCCGTGGCCGGTCTTGATCCCCTGCTGAACGGCCGCAACCTGCAACTGCGCTTCCATAGCTCCGGCCCTGTGGCGCTGGCCACCCTGGCCGCCCANGGNNANGACGGNAAGGCTCCAAGNGANCAGCACTGGNTGCAGCTGCTCAAGGANCAACGCATGAGCAGCAAGGAGCACCAACCCANCCCACGGGGCAGCAANGGCAAAATCATNTATTCNNGGGTGAGCGGTGTTCAGATCGGCAGCAGCTGGCGGGCGCGCATCACCGACCCGGGCAGCCCGGTGCTGGCCGCACCCANGGCCCCCATCTCCTGGCCGATCAGCAGCCTGGAGCGNGGCACCCTNNCCACCAACCAGGTGCAAACCGCGGAACTCAAAAGCTTTTATCCCGGCACCGCCTGGGCGGCCCATGGCAACTACGGGGTGGAATACGACGTAACACTGCCGCTGAAGAACACCGGTTCATCTGCGGTAACGCTGCAGTTGTCGCTGGATTCGCCCCTCAAAGGCAACAACACCACCTCCCTGCTGCGCTTCCGCGATGATCTCAACGGTCCGGTCATGTTCCGCGGGCCTGTGCAGACNACGGGTCTGGAGGATNCAGAGGGTGTTNCCAAGGGNCGNCAGACCCAGCACCTGGTGCTGCGNCAGGGGCANCAGGGGCCGTCNNTNGGACAGCTGATGCTCAAGCCAGGGGANGCCAAAGCAGGTGCGCGTTCGCCTGATCTATCCCGCTGATGCCACGCCACCGCAGGTCATCACCGTGCAGCCTGTGAAACAATCCTGAGCACGCCNAGAGAATTGCTCGTGACTGCACCCCGGAAGCGCAGGGTCTTCCCCTTCACTGCGGTGATCGGTCAAGAGGAGATGAAGCTGGCCCTGCTTCTCAACGTGATCGATCCGCGCATCGGCGGCGTGATGATCATGGGAGACCGTGGCACCGGCAAATCCACCACGATCCGTGCNCTGGCCGATCTGCTGCCGGACATCGACGTTGTCGCCGGCGATCCCTACAACAGCTCGGCCAGCGATCCCGACCTGCAGAGCAGTGAGGTGCGCGAGCGGATGCAGCAGGGGGAAACCCTGAGCACCGAACCGCGGCAGGTGCCGATGGTGGACCTGCCCCTCGGTGCAACGGAAGACCGCCTCTGCGGCACCATCGACATCGAGAAAGCCCTGAGCGAAGGCGTGCGCGCCTTTGAGCCCGGCCTGCTGGCCAAGGCCAACCGCGGCCTGCTCTACGTGGATGAGGTGAACCTGCTCGACGACCACCTCGTCGACGTGCTGCTCGACTCCGCCGCCTCCGGCTGGAACACCGTGGAACGGGAAGGCGTCTCCGTGCGTCACCCCGCGCGTTTCGTGTTGATCGGCTCCGGCAACCCCGAGGAAGGCGAACTCCGCCCCCAGCTGCTCGACCGTTTCGGCATGAGCGTGGAAGTGCGCACCGTGCGTGATCCGGAGCTGCGGGTGCAGGTGGTGGACCAGCGCACCTCNTTCGACAGCGANCCCGATGGCTTCAGCACCGCCGTGGAGGGCAATCAAAACGCCCTGCAACAGCGGGTGGTGGAGGCCCAGCAACGCCTCGGCCAGGTGACCATCGATGAGGATCTGCGCCTGCGCATCTCCGCCGTCTGCGGCGAGCTGGATGTGGATGGTCTGCGGGGTGACATCGTCACCAACCGTGCCGCCCGGGCCCTGGCCGCCTTCGAGGGACGCACGGAAGTGAGCGAGGAAGACGTGGCCCGCGTGGCCTCCTGCTGCCTGCGNCACCGGCTGCGCAAGGACCCCCTGGAGCAGGTGGATTCCGGCGACCGTGTGGTGAAGGTGTTCTGCAAGGTGTTTGAGCGCAGCGAGAGCAGCGACCGCGCTGATTTCGAACTGGCCCTCGCCGCCTGATCCCCCCACAATCAGCCCATGCGGATCCTCGGCATCGACCCGGGCCTCGCCCGGGTGGGCTACGGGGTGATCGACATTCAGGACGGATGCCAGCGCATGCTCGATTGCGGCATCATCCAGACCGATTCCGGTCGCTCTGACGGTGATCGCATGGTGGAGATCGCTGGCGACCTGCGCCAGCTGATCCGGATCTGGCGNCCGGAACTGGCGGCCGTGGAGAAGTTTTTCTTCTACCGATCCAGCAACACCATCAACGTGGTGCAGGCGCGNGGCGTGGTGGTGATGACCCTGGCCCGCTTCAAGATCCCGATGGTGGAGTTCCCACCCATGCAGATCAAACTCGCCGTGGCGGGGTTCGGCCATGCCGAGAAGGATGAAGTGCTGGAGGCGGTGATGCGGGAGTTGAACCTGGAGGAACCGCCCCGCCCGGACGATGCGGCCGATGCCCTGGCGGTGGCGCTGACGGCCTGGTTGCAGCGATGAGCAGCAAGCCAACCCTGCGCCGTCACTTCAAAGCCCAGCGTCATCTGGGGGAAGCCGCCACGCGATCCATCCAGAACGCCGTGGCGGCGCTGATCGNCCAGTCCAACTGCGGCAGCCGCCATGTGGGCATCTACTGGCCCCTCCCGGGGGAAGTGGATGTACGGCCGCTGCGGGANGGTCCCCATCCGCCCTTGGCCTTGCCGGTGGCCGATGGCAACGGCAGGCTCATCTACCGAAGCTGGNGTGAGGANCCGCTTCAGCCCGATGGCTGCGGCATTCCCGCTCCTGCCACAGGAGATGCTCTGAAACCCGATCAACTGGCGCTGCTGCTGGTGCCGGCGCTTGCGGTGGACGGCGCGGGAATCCGCCTGGGCTACGGCGGTGGGTATTACGACCGGCTCAGGGCTGATCCCGCCTGGGCTGCCGTGCCGGCCTGGGTGGTGCTGCCCTCAACCTGCCTTGCGGCCGAGGCGTTGCCTCGGGAGTCCTGGGATGTTCCGTTCACCGGCTGGATCACGGAACAGGGTGCTGGTCGGCCCGCCTGAGGGGCCGCATCATGGGCACCATTGATCGCCCTTCCATGCTGCGTCTGCTGGCTCCACTGCTTCTGCTCGGCTCAGTGCTGCAGGGCGCGCTGCTGGCCCCTGCCAAAGCCCATCAGATCGAAAGTGCTCTGCAGTATCTCGATGGCGATCTGCAATTGAGCAGCAGCTTTTCCAACGGTGAGCCCACCCAGGGGGCCGTTGTTCGCCTGCTCAATGCCGATGGCACGCCAGGGCAGGAACTGGGCCGCACCGATGCCGAGGGACGCCTGAGCCTCGATCTCAGCAGCGTGGGCAACGGCACCGTTGATCTCCAGGTGGACGGTGGTCCAGGCCACCGCGACTACCTCGAACTTCCCGTTCAAGACGGCGAAGTGGATCTGAACGAGGTGGTCATGTTCCCCTTCAGCCTGGTGATGGTGGGGCTGCTGGTTAGCGTGCGACGTCGAAACGACTGAGCCCCGCATGGCCACCAGCACCGGCAGTGATGCCCTCGACCGGATGGTGGAGCGCCTGGGCGGCACCGCCGATCCAAAACGCCGCTACGAATACGTGCTCTGGTTGGCCAAGAAGCTCGCGCCCATGCCGGCCGAGGAGCAGACCGACGACATCAAGGTGAAGGGATGTGTGTCGCAGGTGTTTGTGCGGGGTGCCCTCGATGAGGGAGTGATGCGCTGGCAGGGNGACTCCGATGCGCTGATCACCAAGGGACTGCTCGCATTGTTGATCCAGGGGCTGGATGGATTGACGCCGGCCCAGGTGCAGGCGGTGGACCCGGCCTTCATTGCAGCAACAGGCCTGCAGGCCAGCCTGACGCCCTCACGCGCCAATGGCTTCCTCAACATCCTCCTGGCCATGCAGGAGCAGGCCCGTCAACTGGACAGCTGACCCAAGCGCTGATCAGTACAGGGACAGGAACAGAAGCCGAATCACGTCAATACATAGAGTCGCTCGCAAACGTTCCAACACGGATCACAGGGGATGGCAGCAAAGGTCGGCGTGGGTCTGCTGGGACTGGGCACGGTTGGCGGTGGAGTGGCATCGATCCTCCAGAACCCCAGCGAACGTCACCCGCTGGTGGGTGAACTGGAGCTGATCCGTGTTGCCGTCCGCGATCTGAACCGCCCCCGGCCCGTTGCTCTGGACGAAAGCCTGCTGACCACCGACCCATCGGCGGTGATTCAGGACCCAGCCGTGGACGTGGTGGTGGAGGTGATCGGNGGTCTGGAGCCGGCCCGCAGCCTGATTCTCCAGGCGATTGCAGCCGGCAAATCCGTGGTGACCGCCAACAAGGCCGTGATCGCNCGCCACGGTCAGGAAATCGCTGAAGCCGCGGCCGCCGCCGGGGTGTACGTGCTGATCGAGGCCGCCGTTGGTGGCGGCATTCCCATCATTGAGCCGCTGAAGCAGTCCCTGGGGGGCAACCGCATCAACCGCGTCAGCGGCATCATCAACGGCACCACCAACTACATCCTCACCCGCATGGCTGAGGAGGGGGCCGCCTATGACGCGGTGCTCAAGGATGCCCAGGAGCTGGGCTACGCCGAAGCCGATCCGGCAGCGGATGTGGACGGTCTTGATGCGGCCGACAAGATCGCGATCCTTGCGACCCTGGCCTTCGGCGGCAGCGTGGATCGCGCTGCCGTTCCCACCGACGGCATCAGTGGCCTGCAGGGCGTGGATGTGGATTACGCCAATCAACTGGGCTACGGCGTGAAGCTGCTGGCGGTGGCCGAGCGCATGGCGGAAAGCGGCGATCCCCTGCCCCTCTCCCTGCGGGTGCAGCCCACGCTGGTGCCCAAGGACCACCCCCTGGCCGGCGTGAACGGCGTCAACAACGCCATCCTTGTGGAAGGTGACCCCATCGGCCGGGTGATGTTCTACGGCCCCGGTGCGGGAGCCGGCCCGACCGCCTCTGCGGTGGTGGCCGACATCCTCAACATCGCTGGCATCCGCCAGGCCAGTGAAGGTCCCGGGAACGTGGATCCCCTGCTGGCCGCCAGCAGCTGGCGACCCTGCGCGCTCGTCGACTCAGGCGACATTCGCCAACGCCACTATGTGCGTTTCAAGACAAAAGACGCCCCCGGCGTGATCGGCAAGGTGGGTGGCTGCTTCGGCGAACGCAACGTGTCGATCCAGTCGATCGTGCAGTTCAATGCCAGCGACGCCGGCGCCGAGATCGTTGTGATCACCCATGAAGTGAGCCAACGCCAGATGAATGAAGCCCTGGACGCCATCCAGGCTTTGCCGGAGGTGTCTGGCCTCGCTGCTCACCTCGGCTGCCTCTAAGGAGAGCTTCCGCCCTGGCGAATGCCCCCTGGCGTGCGTCAGAGTGTCAAGAACTTTCACGGCACAGGCCTGAATCCTCAGATCTGTGCTCGAAACGGTTCATGCAGAACCTCACCTGTTCGAGTCCCGGTCAAGGCTGCCCCCTAGAGGAGGGGGTGAATCCGATGACGGTGCACCAGGGAGATTGCGTCAATCTCGACAGTGACGACGACACCTATCAAGTGATCGGCGTGGATGGTGACCACGACCGCTGCTGGGTGCGCCGCTGGCCCTTNCAGAGCAACGAGGGCTCACCGGTGTTCGAAATCTCGTTGGAAAGGATTCGCCAGGTCGGGTAAGTCCCTGTTGAATGGGCCGACCCGTGTTGATTGAGGCCCGTTGAAGCGCATCGATCGCCCCACGAGATGGACGTGCGGTGGCGCGCTGATGGCCCTAGCCCTGACCATCACCCAGATGGGGTGTCAGGCCCCGCCCCCCACCAGCCGCATCACGGTGGCCTCAGCGGGCCGAATCAGCTCCCTGGATCCAGCCCAGGCCAGCACCCTCGGCGCCACGCAGCTGATCAGCGCCCTGGGGGATCCGCTCTATCGCCTGAAGCGGGATGGCTCCCTGGAACCCCGCCTGGCGGCCTCGGCCCCGGTTCTGAGTGATGGCGGTCGCACCGTCACGGTTCCCCTGCGCACCGATGTGCGATTCCACGATGGAACGCCGTTCGATGCCGCAGCCATGGCCTTCAGCCTGCGGCGNTTCCTCGAGATCGGAACCCTCAGCTATGTGGTGGGCGACCGGATTGCGGCGGTGGAGGAAGCCGACAGCCACACCCTGCGGCTGCGCCTCAGTCGCCCCTCCACATCCCTGCAGGGCCTGCTGACGTCGATCAACCTCACCCCGATTTCACCAACGGCCTACAGCAACCATCAGGACCGTTTTCTGCACGACCGCTTTGTGGGGACAGGCCCCTACAAACTGACCCGCTTCAGCGAACATCAGCAACGCTTGGAGCCCTTTGCCCAGTACTGGGGTGAGGCGCCGCGCAACAACGGCCTCGATCTGATCACGCTGAGCAACTCCACGGCGCTCTACGGGGCATTGCGCAGTGGCGAGGTGGATCTGCTGCTCTCCGCCTCGATCGACGAAGACCAGCGCCACACCCTGCATGAACGGGCCAGCGCGGGGGAGCTGCACGAGTCGGTGGGTCCGGCGATGGAGATCGGCTACATCACCCTGCTGAGCAACCGGGAGCCATTCCAAGACCCCAACCTCAGACGGGCCCTGGCCGTCAGCCTGAACCGAAGCGAGATCAGTGAACGGGTGAGCTACGGGCTGCGCCGTCCGCTGCGGGCGCTGGTGCCCCCCAGCCTGGCCGGTGGCGCCATGGCCCCATGGCCCGAACACAACCCCGAGCAGGCCCGCGAGCTGCTNCAGGCAGCGGGCTACTGCAACGGCAGCACCCTGCGCTTTCCGCTCACCTTCCGCTCCAACGTGCCCGCCGACAAATTGCTGGCCCTCACCTGGCAGGCCCAGGTGCAACGGGACCTCTCGGATTGCCTGGTGTTGGATCTCGATGGCGTCGAATCCACCACCATCTACCGCCAGCTGGGGGAAGGTGCCTTCAAAGCCGTGATGCTGGATTGGCGCGGCAGCTACCCCGATCCGGAGGCCTATCTGACGCCGCTGTTGAGCTGCACCTCGGTGGAGGGCAACATCTGCATGGAAGGAGAAGCAGNCATCAGCGGCAGCTTCTGGAGTGCCCCCGGATTGCAGACCGCCCTGCTGAAATCCGACACGCTGACGGGCGATGCCCGCCGCACCGCCCTGGATCGTGTGGACCATCTCTCCGCCGACGGTGCCGCCTACATCCCCGTCTGGCTGGATTCACCTCGGGCCTGGGCCCAGCTGAACCTCAACCCTCCACGATTTGATGGCAGTGGTCAGCTGATGCTCGCTGAGCTGGAGCGCCGCCAGGACGGAGCGTCAAAGAAAGGAGCGACGAACAACTGATGGGACGCGCCCGAGACCTCGCCCGCTACAGCGCCACCCGCCTCGCCCTGGCGCCATTGATGTTGTGGCTGATCGCCAGCCTGGTGTTCCTGTTGCTGCGCGTCGCCCCAGGGGATCCCGTGGATGCGGTGCTCGGCAGCCGGGCTCCCGCTGCCGCGAAAGCCGCCATGCGGGCTCGGCTGGGCCTGGATCAATCGTTGCTGGATCAGTACCTCAGCTATCTCAATGGATTGATCCACGGCGACCTGGGGCAGGCCCTGATCAACCAGGAGCCGGTGCGAGCCATCATCGGCAAAACCCTGCCCGCCAGCCTGGAGCTGAGCGTGATCGCCCTGGCTGTTGGCTGCTGTGGTGGGGCTGAGCATTGGCTTCAGCGGCATTGCCCGGCCCGAGGGAAAGATTGACCTGGGCGGACGCCTCTATGGATTGGGCACCTATGCCCTGCCGCCCTTCTGGGTGGCCATGCTGGTGCAGCTGGTGTTCGCCGTCAGCCTGGGCTGGTTGCCGGTGGGCGGGCGCTTCCCCCCCAGCCTTCTCCCCCCCGAGGGCAGCGGATTTTTCCTGCTGGACAGCGCTCTGCAGAACAACTGGGCCGCTTTCCGAGGCACCGTGCGTCACCTGATCCTGCCCGCGGGGACCCTGGCCCTACTGCTCAGCGGCACCTTCACGACCGCCCTGCGACTGAACCTGCGACGCACCCTGCGCGGCGACTACGTGGAAGCGGCGCGCAGCCGCGGCCTCAGTGAGCGCCAGGTGATCCTGCGCCACGGACTGCCCAATGCCTTGCTGCCGGTGCTCACCATTGCTGGCATCACCGTGGCCTCCTTGATTGGTGGAGCCCTGCTGATTGAAGTGACCTTCTCCTGGCCAGGCATTGCCTTGCGGCTGCAGGAAGCCATCAACCAGAGGGACTACCCCGTCGTTCAGGGGATCGTGGTGGTGATCGCCGCCCTGGTGGTGCTGGTGAGTGTTGCCGTTGATCTGCTGGTGGCCAGCCTCGATCCACGGGTGCGCTACTGATCCAGCAGCTGCTGGGCCCTGCGACGGCCCAAGCGATGCCAGCGCGTCTTGGAACTGGCGTCCATCAGATGAACGGCATCGTTGCGGGGTGACGTAGAGCTCAGGGAATCGAGGAAAAGGATGACCTCATGGGCAATCACCCGTTGAACGCTGAGGGGATTGACGCCCACCAACTCTTCGCCGAGCCGGAAAAGGTCATCCCCCTCTGACGCCATTCCCTGGCCATCCACACGAATCGGCGAAAAGTGACTGGCCCCCTCAACCACCACCACCCGGCTGGCGGGATGCTCCGCCAATCCAGCCAAAAGAGCCAGCTGCTCATCCAGAGGAGGGGTGATCAGATCAAGGGTCCCACCCACCATCAACAGTGGAGTCGGCAACGCCCGACTGGCGCGATGCGGCCAGATCAACCCGCCAAAGCTGTTGAGCCCCACCACCGCCCGGGGCGGCGGGTCCATCGCTTTGCTCTCGAGCACACGGCCTGCCGCCAGTTCGCACTGGAGCAATTCCGACAGGTTGGTGAGGGGCAAGCCCGCCAGGGCCGCTTCACAGCGCTGGGCCATCCCGGGCACCAGCTCCGCCCCACTGGCCAGGAGAGCCGTTAGGGCACCCAGGGAATGCCCCATCAGCACCACCTCGTTTCCGGGGATGGCCAGATCGCCCCGTTGCTGCGCCTCCAGCACCGCCGCCAGGTCAGCCAAGCGATCACGAAGGGCTGCGGCACCATCGAACGAATGCCGCCCCTCGAGCAAACCCTGAACAGCGGCGGCATCGCTGCCGGGATGCTCAAGCACCAGCACGGGCCAGCCCGCCTGCATCAGCGAACGCACCAGCCAGTGGAAGTGGTTGGGGTCCCCGCCCAGCCCCGGCATCATCAAAACCCAGGTCCGGTCCGCACGAGGCGACTGGGGAATCCAACGTTCCAGCCGCAATGGCCGCGAACGATGGCCCACCGCAAGCGTTGCGTGACGGGGCGCATCAGCCGAGGCAGAACGCTCCCTGCCCTGCAGGGGCTGCAACCGAGCCTCCTCCTGAGCCAAAGCCCGCATTAGGGACTGGTGACGCTTCAATTCCAACCGCCAGCGGTTGGCAGCAGCCACCAACGCATCCAGATCAAGACGCAACTGCGGGGTGGGCAACGCCTCCAACACATCCAGCGTTGAAACGGTTTCCTGCCGTTCGAGCAGCTGCTCCAGCGTGGAGAGCACCAGCGAACGGTTGATGCGCCGTCCGTCCTCCACGCGAAACAATTCCCCCAGGGCATCCAGCAGCGGCCCCGCTCCCCAGCTGCTGAGCAGCTGACGCCCGAGGCTGCGGCGGGAGAGCACCGGAGCCTGGAGCAGACGGATCAGCCCCTCGCGACTCTCGGGTGCGAGAAGCCCCATCCAGGTGGACAACTCCGATCGCGAGAGCTGCNCTGGATCAGCCGNCGGCGAGCGCACAAAGNCGCCGAGTTCCTCCACCGAAACCGNAAGAACCACGCCGTCGATCTTGACCTCCACACGTTCTGTGGAGCCAACAGGCCACGATCCGCACGTGCTGAGCAGCAGACTGCCCATCAAGCCCATCGCGATGCATCGTCCTGTTAAGCGTCCGCGCAGCAACGCCTGACCCTCTGCGGTGGTGGAACCAGTTTCCATCACCCCTGAGAAATGTCACCCGACTGAGGTTTCTGGCCTCCATCGGTGCCGGCGGAGTGATGTTCATGACGCCGCTGATCTTTCATGCGATCGACTTCTCAGCCCGTGAAGTGGGCAGCGGCCTGGCCGTTTCCGCTCTGATCGGCACGGTGGTGCGTCTTCTCAGTGGTGCTTTGCTCGATCGCGGCATCCGCTGCTCCTGGCCGGTACGGGGCACAACCCTGTTGGCCATTGCCGCTGATCTGATCCTGCTGCAGGCCAACAGCTACAACAGCTATCTGCTCGGACAACTGCTGCTGGGCTGCGCGGCGGGTCTGTACTGGCCTGCCATCGAATTGGCCGTTCCCCTGAGTTGCGGCAACCTTCCCTCCAGNCGGGGCTACGCCCTGGTGCGCAGTGCCGATGCTCTGGGGATCGGCATTGGCACGCTGATCGGAACCGTTGCCGCCAGCTTGGGAGTGCTGCGAACGGTGTACAGCGTTGAGGCGGTTTGCATGGGCGCTGTGTTGNTGCTGATCAGCCTTGTTCCCCTCCAGGACGGTCCGCCCTACCGCAACCTCAGCGCCAACAGCCCAGATCCGCTTGGCCAACGACCACGGCCGATGACCCGGCTGCCTTGGCTGCTCCCCCTGCTGCCGGTACTGCTGATCAGCGTGGTGGCCACAGGGATCCTGGCCCTTCAACAGAGTGCGCTTCCCCTCGATCTGGTGCGCGGCGGGCTGGTGCGACCGGCCCTGAGCGANAGCCACAGCAGTGCCCTGATCGCCCTTCAGTTGACCTTGCTGGTGAGCCTGCAGTGGCCGGTGGGCCGATGGCTGGCGGAGCGCAGCGTTGCCTTCGGCCTCGGCNTGAGCCTGGCGGGATTCAGCCTTGGCTGCAGCCTGATTGCCCTGTCCTCCTTGTTCGAGAACGGAACGATCCTGGTGCTGGCAGCCCTGCTGCCAATGGCCTTCGCCCAGGCCGCTTTCCTGCCCACGGCCACAGAAGCCGTTATTGAAGAGACACCACCAGAACACCGTGGCTTGGCGATGGCGCTGTTTTCCCAGTGCTTCGCCATCAGCGCCATTGTGGCCCCCCTCGCTGGTGGAGCCCTGCTGGACCTTCAAAACAATGGCCTGCTGCTCTGGCTGCTGATGGGTGGGGCCTGCCTGGTCGTGCTCCCTACCCTGCGCAGCCTCAAGCCGCGCTACGGGGTGACAGAAACAGGCCAGGACATCGCCCCGCCAGAACAACAACGCTTTGATGCTCTGGCAGGCAGTTCAGGTCAACAACATCGTTGAGAGCTGACGGCAGAGGATGAAGACCATCCGAGGACCAAGAGAAAGCCATCTCTCAGTTAGATGCTGACCATAAATACTGAAGAAGACCTGACTCCTCTTTTTGCCCTACAAATTGATCTCAACCAGAGAACAGATGTTCATGCTCTATGGACGTACAAAGAATTGATCAGCAGCCAAACTGTGTTGACCACAACACCGCAAAAGCAAGATCAGATCGCTCAATGAAATGGTTCACTGCGATGCTGCTCACCGTCATATTTTCTCCGCTTGCCAGTGCCACTCAGCACGATGGACGGGCACTGGTGGCTCACGGAGAGCGCAAGAAAGCGGCTTACCTGGTTCTAAGCACAATCACCCAGGAGATCGAACTCATTCCAGTTGAATCCCTGAATCAATGCGAGAAAATTGGAAGTGAGATCATGAAGGGTGGAAAGTTGAGCAAGTTCCTCAAGGGATACAAGTGCATTCCGGGCTTGCTCTAGGCGAACCAACTAGAGATCACTGATATTTCCCCAATCAAGCACTCTTGAAAAGTCAAAGAGCGCTAGAGGGAATGTCTAGNGAATCAAATGCTTTGACTAAACGTTGAACAGAAACTCCATCACATCGCCTTCATCCACCACATACTCCTTTCCTTCACTGCGCAGCCAGCCTTTGTTGCGGGCTTCTGCCAGTGAGCCGGCCTCCAGCAGCTTCTCCCAACCGATGGTCTGAGCGCGGATGAAGCCCCGCTCGAAATCGGTGTGAATCACACCGGCAGCCTGCGGAGCGGTCATCCCGGCTTTGAACGTCCAGGCCCTTGTTTCCTTTTCACCGGTGGTGAAGTAGGTGCGCAGCCCGAGCAATCGATAGGTGGCCCGAATCAGGCTTTGCAGNCCNCCTTCCGTNACCCCGAGACCTTCCAGATAGTCCGCGGTTTCCTCATCTCCCAGTTCCACCAGCTCCGCTTCCACCTGGGCAGAGATCCGCACCGTTTCGGCACCTTCCTTGGCGGCCAGTTCAACCACCTCGNTGCAGAAGGCATTGCCNTCAGCCAGGTCGTCTTCACTCACATTGGTGGCGTAGATGATCGGCTTGGCGGTCAACAGCCCCAAGGGCTTGATCATCGCCGCTTCTTCCTCGTTCAGATCGACGCTGCGAGCCGCACCACCGTTCTCGAGCACCGCCTGAATCCGTTCAAGAGCAGCGTCTTCCACCTGCGCTTCTTTGCTGGTGCGCATCTGCTTCTTGAGACGCTCCCGGCGCTTCTCAATCTGAGCCAGATCCGCCAGACCCAGCTCAAGATTGATCACCTCCGCATCCCGGGANGGACCCACTGACCCTGAAACGTGNATGACGTCATCGTCCTCGAAGCAGCGGATCACGTGAACAATNGCGTCCACCTCACGGATGTTGGCCAGAAACTTGTTGCCCAGCCCTTCACCCTGGCTGGCGCCTTTCACCAGACCAGCAATATCGACAAACTCCATCCGGGTCGGAATGGTGTCCTGGCTTTTGCTCAGTTCTGTGAGCCGGTCCAGTCGCTCATCGGGCACCGCCACGGTGCCNACGTTGGGCTCGATCGTGCAGAACGGAAAATTGGCAGCCTGCGCCTGAGCGTTGGCGACCAACGCATTGAACAAGGTGGACTTGCCCACGTTGGGCAATCCGACAATTCCGGCTTTGAGCATCGGCGGAATCTACCGGCCAGCGGCGAGACTGTTGTGAAGTTTTGTGGGCCCATGCTGCAGTCCTTGCGCTCCCCTGCGTCCCCATCGCCTGAAGCAGAGCTGGCCTCAGTGGCAAAAGCACGATCCAGACGGCGCAAAACCGCAATGGTGGGAGTGCTGATGCTGGCCCTCGGCGGGGGTGGGCTGCTGCTGCGTTTCGGTCCCTGGAGCAACCGTCAACGGGATCTGACNCCCTTCACCACCACAGCTGAACGCGGCGTGCTCTCTGGAGTGATCAGCGCCAGCGGGGAACTGCAGGCCCAGCAGAAGGTGAACGTGAGTCCGCGCCAGCCGGGTCTGCTGGCGGAGCTGATGGTGGATGAAGGGGATGTGGTGGAGAACGAGCAGGTGCTGGCGGTGATGGATCGCGGCGATCTCGATGATCGGCTGCAGGAGAAGCAGGCTCTGCTGCGTCAGGCCGACGCCAACTATCAGAACAAGAGGGAGGATTTCGAACGTCGCAGCCAGCTGTATGCCAGCGGCGCGCTCAGCGCTGACGACTTCAGTGATGCGCGCTTCGAGATGCTGGCCAGGCAGGCGGGTCTGGTGGCAGCCCGGGAACGGGTGGAGCAACTGGAACAGGAGAGCCGAGAAAAGACGATCCGCGCCCCCTTCTCAGGAACGATCACAGCGCGCTACGCCGAACCGGGGTCATTTGTGACCCCCACCACAGCCGCCTCGGCCACAGCCGGTGCCACCAGCGCCTCGATCGTTGAGCTCTCGCAAGGCTTGGAGGTGAGGGCCCGGGTTCCGGAAAGCGACATCGGCCGCATCCAGCCCGGCCAAACCGCCGAGATCCGGGTGGATGCCTATCCCGATGAGCGCTTCCAGGCAACGGTGAGTGAGGTTGCCCCCCGCGCCGCGAAAGAAAACAGCGTCACCTCCTTTGAAGTGAAGCTGAACTTCGTCAACCCGCAGAAGAAACTGAAGATCGGCATGACCGCCGACATCAATTTCCAAACCGGGCGCAGTGCGCCCGAAATCCTGGTGCCCACCGTGGCGATCACCCTTGAAGACGGCCAACAGGGTGTGTTGCTGGTGGATGAAAACCAGCAACCACGTTTTCAGCCGGTGGAACTGGGCAACAGCAGCGGCGACAAGACTGCGATCCTGAACGGTCTCGAATCAGGAACCCGCGTGTTCATCGATCTGCCCCCATGGGCCGATCGCCGCGATTGATCCACCCACACTTTCAACACCGTCATGCCTGAGGCCACCGCCAAGCCCCTTCTGCTGCTTGTGGATGGCCATTCCCTGGCATTCCGCAGCTTCTACGCCTTCAGCAAGGGGGGGGAAGGCGGTCTGGCCACCAAAGACGGCCGGCCCACCAGCGTGACCTACGGCTTTCTCAAAGCCCTGCTGGACAACAGCAAAACCCTGAAGCCCGAAGGCGTTGCCATCGCCTTCGACACAGCCGAGCCCACCTTCCGCCACAAGGCGGACGCCAACTACAAGGCCCACCGGGATGTGGCCCCTGAGGTGTTCTTCCAGGACCTCGAACAGCTGCAGCAGATCCTCGAAACGCACCTGCAGCTCCCCCTCTGCATGGCACCGGGCTACGAAGCCGACGATGTGCTGGGAACCCTGGCGAACCGAGCGGCCGACTCGGGATGGGGCGTGCGGATCCTTTCGGGAGACCGCGACCTGTTCCAGCTGGTGGATGACAGCCGTGACATCGCAGTGCTTTACATGGGTGGCGGCCCCTACGCCAAAAGCAGTGGCCCAACGCTGATCCGCGAAGAAGGGGTGCTCGGCAAGCTCGGCGTGATGCCCGACAAGGTGGTGGACCTCAAGGCCCTCACCGGTGACAGCTCCGACAACATCCCCGGCGTGCGCGGGGTTGGCCCGAAAACAGCCATCAACCTGCTGAAGGACAACAGCGACCTCGACGCGGTGTACGCCACCCTCGAGNAAGTGGAAGCCGAAGGGCCGAAAGCCAGCCGGGGCGCCATCAAAGGNGCNCTGAAAGGAAAGCTGCGCGCCGACCGCGACAACGCCTACCTGTCGCGCAAGCTGGCCGAGATTCTCGTGGATGTTCCCCTGCCCAAGGAACCCAGCCTGCCGTTGTCGTCGGTGGATGCCGACGGCCTGAGCAGCTGCCTGGAAGACCTCGAGCTCAACAGCCTGCTGCGCCAGGTGGGGGGCTTTGTGGCGGCCTTCTCCGAAGGGGGCTACGGGGCCAATGCGGAGGCCGCTGCAACC
>FUFK010039455.1_pt1 | contig 15168 bp, 15 predicted proteins | sample 1021851 | NCBI WGS metagenome assembly FUFK01 (sample SAMEA51879418, study PRJEB19060) | metagenome | reverse complement strand
CGGGTGACCGGCGCCACGCTGAAAATCAAAGCCTTTGATATGCGCGTGGTTACCGGGTCCATTCCGGTTTTGTGTATCATTGACGAATTGCACGTCTTGGGCAGCAACGCCCACGCGCAGCGGGTGCTGGGGCAAATTCGCGGCGGGATGATTACCCGCCCCGATAGCTTGCTTTTGTTTATCACCACGCAAAGCGATGANCCGCCGCGCGGGGTGTTTCGATCNGANTTGACNTACGCCCGCCGGGTGCGCGATGGCGACGTGAAAGACGGCAACCTNCTGCCGGTGCTCTATGAGTTGCCCGAGGCGCTGCAAATNGACCCCGAAAAGCCTTGGCGCGATCCNAAATATTGGCCCTTGGTGCTGCCGAATTTGGGCCGCTCTATCACGATNGACCGCCTGATGCGGCTTTACCGCAAGGCGCTGGAAAAAGGCCCCGANGANGAATTGCGGTGGGCCTCGCANCACCTCAATTTGCAGCTTGGCATGGGCAAACATGCCGAAGGCTGGATTGCGGCGGATTTCTGGCCAGCGGCGGGCGAAGATTACACGCTGGAGGAATTCTTGGACCGCTGCGAAGTGGTCACGGCCGGCATTGATGGCGGCGGGCTTGACGATTTGCTGGGCCTCGGCCTGATCGGCCGAGAGGTCGAGACAAAGCGCTGGCTGCATTGGGGGCGGGCTTGGTGCTCTGAATTGGTGCTGGAGCGCCGCAAAGATATCGCGCCGTTGCTTAGGGATTTTGAGGCCGAGGGCGATCTGGTGATTTTGACCGATCCCACGCAAGACTTGCGCGAGGTCGCGGGCCTGTTGGCCGAGGTTTCCGAGCGTGGACTTTTCCCGGCCGCCCATGCCATTGGCTTGGACCCCTACGGTGTCGCGGCCCTGGTGGATGAATTGGCAGCCCAGGGGCTAGAGGGCGATCTGTTGGTGGCCGTGGGTCAGGGGTCGCGCCTCACGCCGGCCATTCACGGGGCCGAGCGCAAATTGCAAGACGGCACGCTGCGCCACGCCCGGCAAGGTCTGATGGCCTGGGCCATGGGCAATGCCAAAATTGAGCAACGGGGCAGCGCGGTGACGGTCACCAAAGCGGCCGCCGGCCGTGCCAAGATTGATCCCGTGATTGGGCTTTTGAACGCCTTCACGCTCATGTCACGCAACCCCGAGGCCGAAGGCGAAACCGCCTCGCCGTGGGATGATCCCGCCTTTTCGCTGGCGGCACAATGAAAGGCCCGCCCATGCGCTTACCCTTTACCCGCCGCGCCGAAAAGGCCCCCGCTGTCGCCCCGGTGCCCGAGGCCCGCGACGGGGCCCTGCCGTCCATGACGCAAAGCAATCCGGCGCTGGTGTCATTCCTGGGGATGATGGATGGCGCCACCTCTGAGCCGGTAACGATTGATAGCGCCCTGGGGCTGACCCCGATTTGGTCGGCCGTCAATTTTCTGTCGCGCACCTTGGCCAGCCTTCCGGTGAAAGTCTATGAACGCCAGGCGGATGGCGGCCGAAAAGCGGTATCGGGCCACCCGCTGGCGGCCTTGCTCAACGGGGCGGCCAATGATGAAACAACCGCCTTTGCTTGGCGTCAATCGGCCTGGGGCGATACTTTCACGGCCGGCCGGCAAGTGTCTTGGATTGAGCGCAATGGCCGCGGCGATCCGATTAACCTTTGGCCGCTGGAGGTGGCCAAGGTCACCTTGCGCAGCGATGGCGGCCGGCTAACTTATTTTTACCGCGACGGTTCGGCGCTTGGGAAAACCTACCGCGCCGCGGATATCTTGGACCTGGCGTTTATGCCCGGCGCCACGCGATTGACCGCCCGCGGCCCGATTGCCAGCAATGCCAAAACCGTGGCGCTGGCCCTGGCGGTCACCAAATACGGCGCCAAATTCTTTGACCAGGGCGGCATTCCCCCCTTTACCATTTCCGGCCCGATGCGCACCGCGGGCGGCGCGGCTCGGGCCTCGGCCGATCTGACCCAGGCGGTGGCAAAACTGGCCAATGAAGGCGGCCACGCCCTGGCGCTGCCCGATGGCCACGCGCTAAACGTGCTCGGCTTTGACCCCGAGAAAATGCAGATGGTCGAGGTCAAGCGGCTGCTGGTCGAAGAATTTGCCCGCATCTACCAAATGCCGCCGGCGTTCCTGCAAGACCTGACGCATGGCACCTTCAGCAATGTCGAGCAACAAGACCTTCAATTGGTCAAGCATGTGCTGTCGCCATGGGTCAAGGCTTGGGAGGCTGAGGCCAATCTAAAGCTATTCGGACGGGCGCCGGGTAATCACTACCTGGAGACAAGCCTGGACGCGATTTTGCGCGGCGATCTGTTGAGCCGGTCCGAGGCTCTGGCAAAACGCATCGCAAGCGGCCAGTTGACGCCGAATGAGGGCCGCGAATTGGACAACCGGCCGGCGCTGCCCGGCGGTGATGTGCTGTTTATGCAAGGCGCGATGGCGCCGGTGGCCGCGCTGGCCCAGGGCGAAACTAAACCGGAAGGAAACCCCGATGAATAAGACCCAAACCGCCGCCGCGGTGGAAAGCCGCTTTGCCGTTTCCGCCCCGCTGGAAATCCGCGCGGCCGAGGATGGCGCGGGCGTGGCCGTCGCGGGCTATGCCGCGATTTTTAACGAGCGCGCTGACATTGGCGGTTATTTCCAAGAAATGATCGCGCCCGGCGCTTTTGACGGCCGGCTGGGGGATGATTGCGTGTTTCTGGTCAACCATGAAGGGCTGCCCCTGGCGCGCACCACCAGCGGCACCTTGAAATTGACCGTGGATGCGCGCGGGCTGCACGTTGAAACCGTGCTGGACCCGAGCGACCCCGATGCGGCCGCGGTGATCGCCAAAATGCGCCGCGGTGACATGGATAAAATGTCGTTTTCCTTTCGGGTCGAGAAAGAAACCTGGGACGAAAGCGGCGACATGCCGCTGCGCACGATTGAGCGCATCGCGGAATTGCGCGACGTGGCCCTGGTCACCCGCCCGGCCTATGCCGGCACCGAAATTGCCTTGCGCAGCCTGGAGGCCGCCCGCGCCTCGGCCGAAGGCTCTGAAACCCAAACGGCGCGCCAGCGCCGGATGCGGATGCAGCTTGCGCTGCAAGAGGGCTAAGGCCCGTTAAGACCGGGCCGCCGCCCTGGCGCGTCCCTCACAAACCAACCCCGACGAAAGGTTAAGACATGACCCCTAAAGAGTTGCGCGAAAAGCGCGCCCGCCTGGTGACCGAAGCCCGCGTAAAGCTGGACGAAATCACCGACAAAACGCCCGAGGCCCGCGCGGCCGAATTGGAGGGCGAGTTTAATTCGATGATGGCCGAGGCCGGCCGCCTGCTGTCGCGCGCCGAGGCGCTGGAGCAATCCGACGCGGCCCTGGCGTCGCTGGACGAAGGCCAGGAAAACAACCGCCCCGAGCACCGCGGCCAAAGCGGCGCCGTCGATGCACCGCGCACGCCCGCGCCGATGGAATATCGCCAGGCGTTCCAAGAATTGTTGCAGCGCGGCGGCGATATCCACGCCCTTGACCCCGAGGTGCGCAAGGTGATTGCCCGCGTTGAGGCCGAGGCCCGCGCCCAAACCGCCGGCACCGCGGCCGAGGGCGGGTTTTTGGTGCCCGACGAAATGCACCGCGCGATTGTCAAGGCGATGGCCGCTTGGGGGCCGATGTTTGCGGAAGGTTTCGCAACCGTCATTCACACGCCCGGCGGGGGCACTATTCCAATTCCTGGCGTGGATGATACCGCGGGCCGGGCGGCGAAACAGGCCAATGAAGGCGACACGCCGGCCAATGACGGCTCGGGCGATGTGGTCTTTACCCGCAAGACCCTGGAAGATTTCATGTACAATACGCCTTGGATCAAGGTTTCTTTGCAGCTTCTTACCGGGTCGGTGGAAAACATGGAAAGCCTGCTTGGTGAGTTGCTGGGCGAGCGCCTGGGCCGCACCGCAAACGACAAGTTGACCGTGGGCAGCGGATCGGGGGAGCCGGTTGGCGTGGTCACCGCGGCCGGGGTCGGTAAAATGGCGGCAAGCCTGTCGGGGATCACCACCGACGAATTCCAAGAATTGGTGCATTCGGTNGANCCGGCTTANCGCANCTCGCCCAAGTTCGGCGTGATGATGAANGACAACACGTCGCTGGCNCTGTCGAAGCTGAAAGACACNACCGGCCGCTACATTCTCAATGAGGAAGGCGACCGCATTAAAATGGGTCGGGTGTCGGCCAAAGTGACGATTAACCAAGCCATGGATGATATCGGCGCCAGNGCCCGGTCCATGGTCGCNGGCGATATGGGCAANTATTTTGTCCGNAAGATCGGCGGCACGGTGATTGGCACGGATCGCGGCGCCACCTTCTGGCCCAACATGGGGATTGCCGGCTATACGCGCTTTGACGGCGCGCTGGCGGATGATCGCGCCATGAAAGCCCTGGTGCACCCCGCGTCCTAAGCGCGCCTAAAAGGCACGATAATTCGTGCAACGCCTCGGCGCTGATCCTGGCGCCGGGGCAATCCTGACCCTGGAGAGAAACCCGTGGAAAAAGTTACCGTGAAAATGACCGTCGCGCGCACCGATGTTGCCGCTGGCGCCGAGATTGCAGTTTCCCCGCAAGAGGCGGGCCGCATGTTAAAGGCCGGCCAGATTGTCCAGCCCTCGGCCGAGGTGCTGGAAGCGATCAAACGTGCGGCCGAAGATGATGGCGTGGAAACCGCCGCGGCGGCCGGCGCGACCAAGAAAGCGGCCGCCAAAAAGGCCAAGGCCGCTGCCGACAAGGCCGCCGCTGACAAGGCCGCTGCTGACAAGGCGGGCGCCTAATGACCTGGGGCGGCGTTTCTGTTCTGAGCAAGCCGGCGGCGCTGCCCCTTGCCGTGGCTGATCTAAAGGCCCGTTTGCGGGTGGATCACGACGACGAAGATCTAGAGATTGAGGGATTTCTGCGCGCGGCCGTTGGCATGATCGACGGCCCCGAGGGCATTGGCGTTGCGATCATGCGCCAAACCTGGCGCCTGACCTTGGATATATTGCCCGCCCAGGTGATCCTGCCGGGCGCGCCTATCGCCGGCCTGGTGGCGTTGCGGGTTTTGGACGCTGGCGGCGCCTGGCAAGAGGTGCCCCTGGAGGATTGCCGCCTGGTTACGGGCATTGATCCGGTGCGCCTGGTGCCGGCGCCTGGGGCGACCTGGCCGCGCCCTGTCGCGCAGCCCGGCGCGGTACAGATTGATTACATCCTTGGCGCCGAGGCGGTCGAGGATGCCGACCCGTCCCTGGTCACGGCCGCGGCGCTGATCGCGGGGCAGTATTACAACCACCGCGCGGCCGTTGAGGCGGGCCAGGTGGTCGAATTGCCCTTGGGCGCGCGCCATATCATGGAGGGCCGCCGCCGCGGTCTGGTGGGCTAATGGATGCCGGCCGCCTGCGCCACCGCGCCGCCTTTGCCCGCCGCAATGAGGATGCCCGCGACGCGATGGGAAACCCCGTGCCCGCAACCTGGGCGCCGCTGCTGACCGTGTGGGCCAATTTTCGCGAAACCCTCGGCCGTGAGGCCCTGGCGGCGGGCCGGATGGAGGGCAGCCGCACGGGCACCTTGCGCTTGCGCAATTCGGCCGCGGCGCGCGGGATCACGGCCGCGGATCGGGTCACCTTGCTAGATGCGACTTGGGAGGTGGTAAGCCCGCCCGCGCATGTGGACGAGGCCGGCGCTTGGCTGGAGTTGCGCCTGGAGTGGCTGGCATGAAATTGACCGGCGATAAAAAACTGATGCGCCAGCTAAAGGCGCTGCCCGAGAATGCGCGCAGCCATTTAACCACCGCCATGCGCCGCAATATCGAAGAAGGCGAGAAAATCGCCAATGTGCTGGCGCCCGATGTGACCCACGAAACCCGCGGCAATATCTACTCGGAATTGAAAGACGATGGCCTAACCGGGATTGTTTACGCGATCCCGTCCGATGCGCCGCAAGAGGACAAAGACCGGGCATATTCGATTGAGCACGGGCGCAAGGCGGGCAACCGGGGCACCACCGAGGGGCACAAGTATATGTGGCAAACCCGGCAATACCTGCAAAAGAAATTCCGCGGCCGGATGCGCCGCGCGGTGAAAAAAGCGGTTAAAGAGGTGACCAATGGGTGATTATGCCGGCGCGCTGCAAGCGGCCTTGGTGGCCCATTTGGTGGCCGACGCGCCCCTGGCCGCGCTGATCGGCGGCCGGGTGGTGGATGAACCGGGCCAGGTGGCCTTGCCCTATCTGCAAATTGCGTCCCTGGACGTGGCGGCCGACGATACCGACCTAACCACCGGCGCGACCGTGCAAGTGGGCCTGGTGATCCGCACCCGCCCCGCGGCCGGCAAGACCGAGGCCCAGGCCATTTGCGGCGCCGCGGCCAAGGCATTGCACCGCCGGCCCGAGGCGCTGAACGTGGCGCCTTTCACCATTTCCGAAATCGAGGTGCAAACCTGGATGGTCCAACGCGAGGGCGATGGCCTGGCCTATACCGGCCGCATGGCCGCCCTGGCGCATATGGATACCGCCTAAAGCGCGCCACCAGGCGGGGCGCATTTCACCACAACCGAGAGGATAAGACATGGCTAAACAAAAGGGCCGCGCAATGCTGTTGAAAATCAGCGACGGCGCGGGGGCGTTTACCGCTTTCGCCGGGCTGACAAGCAAGAGCCTAGAAATCAATAACGAGCGCATCGACGTGACCACGCCCGACCCGGTGACCCCCGAAGGCGAAATGTGGACCGAAACCCTGGACGGGGTAAAATCGGTGTCGGTGTCGGGCGATGGCCAAATGGTCGAAGGCGAAAACGAGGGCCGCCTGGTGACCATTGCCATGTCTGCCGCGGCGGAGGATGATTTTGAAGTGATCGTGCCGGGCCTGGGCACCTTTGCGGGGCGCTTTGCGGTCAATGTCGGCTATAACGGCGCCGAGGATATGACCTTTTCCATTACGCTGGCGAGCACCGGGAAAATCACCTTTACCGCGGCGGTCTAATGGGGATCGCTGCACAAGCAAAGCGGGGCGGGTTGGTCGAGCAATTGGCCGGCGCGTCCCGCGCGATGATCCTAACAAACGCCGAAATCGAGCGTTTCGAGGATCGCCATTTTGGCATTTTCCAATTGTGGGATGGCTTTTTTGGCCGGGCTGCGCGCCCGACCACGGGCCAGGTGCGCGACCTTGTGGCCCTGGGGCTGGTGGGCGCCGGCATGACCGACGCCGAGGCCGACCGCTTTATCGAAGGGCTGGGGCCTGACCACAATATGCGCCTTTACCAATTGGCCCAAGCCTTGATCGGCGTGGCCTTTTATCCCGACGCGGCCGAGGCCGGGGGCGGTGACCCCGAGGACGCGGCGGCGGGGGATGATGGAAAAAAGACCCCGCCCGCGCCTGGGGGGTAAGGCGGATCGCGCGAAGCGCGGCCCCCTTGGGCATTACGCCCGACCAGGTGCGGGCGATGATCCCGCGCGATTGGCTGCTGATTGTGCGCGGCTATGACGACAAGGCCAAAGTGGGCAAGCCCGGCGCGGATGCACCGAGCAAGGCCGAGGTGGCGGCATTGGTGGAGGCTTACGGATGAGCGACGCAGAGCGGCTAAATATTATCCTGACGGCGCGCGACCGTGAGTTTACGCGGGCGATGGATCGCAACAATAAGCTGATTTCCAATTTTGCCAGCAACACAAACCGCGGGTTGAGCAATACCGCAAAGAGCTTTGACAAGATGGGCACGGCCGCCAAGGGCAGCGCCACCGGCCTCGGCCGTGTTATCAATATGTCAGGCTCGGGCCGCTTTGTGCTGCAAAACACGGCCGCGCAGATGGGCGATATCGCGGTGCAGATGGAAATGGGCACCAGCGCAAGCCGGATCATGGCGCAACAGTTGCCGCAATTGTTTGGCGGTTTTGGTGCCTTGGGTGGTGTCTTGGGCGTCGTGGCACCTCTTCTTGGCGTGGTCGCGGCTGTGGGTATTCCGATTGCTGCCATGTTTATGTCGATGGGTAGCGAGGCCGAGGACAGTGGCGAAAAGGTCAAGACCTTTGCCGACTATGTGAGCGAGGCCGAGGGCGCCCTGGGCCGTGCTGAAGCTGCCGCCGCGCTGGCCAGCCGTGGCGGGTTGGTCGACCTAGAGGAAATTTACGGCGAATTGACCGACAATGTGCGCAACCTGGCTGACGCTTTGGCCGATATCGAAATGCGCGCCGCAAAAACGACCATTGGCACGGTCTTGGATGAAGCCCTTGGCGCAAGTTTTGACACGGCCATTCAAAAATCAATCAACATTGGTTTTGAGGTCGACAGAGAGCAAGAGGCCGCGCTGCTGGCCGAAATCGAGGCATTGGCCTGGCAGATTGAAAACGGTCTTGCGGTGGGTGAGGGGCCGGCGCAAAAGCTGGAACAATTGCGCGCGGCTCTTGCGCTTCTACAAGGCGATTTTGTCGCCGCGGGGGAGGCATCGCAAAACCTAGCGATTGATGATGCCGCCTTGGCATCGCTGGCCGAATTTCGCGCCGACCTGGAGGCGGCGCGCGCGGCGGGTGATTTCCACGGTGTCGCTGATGCCTTGTCGGAAATCCGGCAATTGCTTGCCGCTGCCGGGGTGGAAATTGACCAGGCGGTGATTGATGGGCTGACCTTAGCCGAGGACCAGGCGCGTAAATTGGGCGCGGAATTGGGCCAGGCGGGCGACGAAGCGGCGGGCGTGGCTGAGGCGTCGGGCGGTATTGGGCCAGGTCTGGACCCCGCAATCGCCGCGGCTAAAGAATTAGCGCGGCAATTTGGTATTTCGTTATCGCTGGCGCAGCAATTGAACGCGACCGGATATGCGCGCACGGTTGGCCGTGGCCGTGGCGGTGATCCTCGGCAATTCGGGGGCAGCGCCGAGGATTGGCAGCGCGATCACATGGGCGCGCAAGTGGCTTATCAGCCTGGCGGATCGGCCGGCGTTCCTTTGCCTGAAATCAAAACGCCCAAAACCCGAAGCGGCGGCGGCGGGCGCAGCCGCAAGACCGAGGCCGAAAAAGAGGCGGCAAAAGAGGCCACCTCGGCAACCCGGAAATATGAAAGCGCGGTTAAGGCGCTGGAAAAAGCCTTTAGCGACAATGAGGCCCGCGCGGAAGGTTACCGCGAAAAGCTGGACGCCCTAAAAGCGCAATTTGACGGCGGCAAGATTTCGGCCGAGGAATACTCGGCCGGGGTGGATAAGATCAAAGACGCTTTCCAAGAAAGCGCGCGCCAAGCCAAATCCCTAGAGGATGCCGCGGCGCAAACCTTTGCCAGCATTGTCACCGGATCGGAAAGCGCAAGCGATGCGCTGTCAAACCTCTTTGCCAATCTNGCCAACCAAATGGCGCAAAGNGCCTTTTCTGGCCTGTTTGGTGGCTCGGAGGTNTTCGCGGGCCTGGGCGATCTGATTTCAGGCAATTTTGACGGCGGCGGGTATACCGGCAACGCCCCGCGCGCCGGNGGCCTGGATGGCAAGGGCGGTTTCCTNGCCATGATGCACCCGAAAGAAAGCGTCATTGACCATACCAAGGGCGGCGGCGGTGGCGCGGCCTCGGGCGGCGGTGGCGGATCGGTCAATATCAATGTTTCGGTGTCGGGTGCGCGGGGCAATTCGGAGATTTCCGAAATGGTGCAAAACGGCGTGCGCCAGGGGTTGCAGCACTATGACCGATCGGTGCTGCCGCGGTCGGTTAAGCAAATCAATAGCGACCCGCGGAGGATCGGTTAATGGCCTATTCGCAACCGGCCACCCTGGCCGATTTTTTCAATACCTTGCCAATCCAAGAAGTGGATTTTCGCCTGGNCCGCCAGCGCCAGGTCAANGGCTTGGCGGGNGGCGAAATNCTGACGGCCGATCTGGCGCCGGCGATTTGGGNNGGGTCCATGTATCTGGCCACAATGCCCAAGCGCCGCGCGGCCGAGGTGCAAGCGGTGCTGGCCGACCTGGAGGCGCCGGGCCGGTCTTTTGAGGTAACCAAGCCGCACCAAATTGGCCCCGCGTCCGATCCCGCCGGCACGCTTTTGGCGGGCGCAAGCCCGGCCGTGGCCGAGGTGGACGCGACAAACGCGCACCGGCTCAAGCTGTCGGGGCTGCCCGCGGGGTTGGCCCTGGTGCCGGGGGATTTCTTGTCGTTCACCTATGACCAGGGCAGCGGCCCGCGCCGCGCCTTTCACCAGGTAGTTCAAGGGCAGGCGGCCAATGCCCAAGGGTCGCAAGCCTTTTTCATGCGGGTGCAGCCCTTGGTGCGGCCCGGCACGATCACCACCGGCGTTTCCCTGATCCGGCCGCCCATGCTGGCGGTCTTGGTGCCGGGGTCGGTGAATTACGGCACCACCTTTGGCAACACGACCAGCGGCATGTCTTTTGCATTCCGCCAAACTCTGAGGCCCTAATATGCGCGAATTTGACCCCGCAACGCTGGATTTGCTCGGCGGGCGCCGCGGCCTGGAGGCCCGGCGCTTGGTATGGATTGAGGCCCGCAACCGGCAAACCGGGGGCATTGAGGGTTTAGGCATTTGCACCGGCGCCGATGATTTAACCGTGAGTGTCGAGGGCGTGGCGCGCACCTATTTGGCGGTTGGGGCGCTGCTGGAGGCCGAGCCGATCACCGCGGGCGCGGGGCTTTCGGTGCGCATCCACCAGTTGCGCCTTGCCGCGATTGATGGCCGCGTGGAGGATTTGGTAAAGGGCTATGAAACGCGCTTTGCCGGCGTGGAAATCCACCGCGCAATCTTTGACCCTGAAACCGGCGCCATGGCTGGNGCNCCGCATCGCGTTTTNCGCGGNNTGGTCAANGCNNTNGATTTTCCGACCGGCGAGGTAGGGGGCAGCCCGGCTTGCGTGATTGAGGTNGTNAGCGAAACCCGCGCTTTGACGCGCACGCTGCCCACGAAAAAATCAGATGATAGCCACCAGGCGCGCGGCGGGGATCGGTTCCGCCGCTATGCCGAGATTTCGGGCGCGGTGCCGGTGTATTGGAATGAGCTGCGATCCGACCCCACGCCCAGCCCGACGCAGGGCGGCGGCGCTTCTGATGGTGGGGGGGCGCGTCAATGACCGGTGATGCCCCATTGCAGCGGCGGCCCGATTGGCGCGTGCGCTTGGCCGATTATCTGGCTGGCGTGGCCCGGCGGCCCTTTCGCCCCGGTGCGATGGATTGCGGTTTGTTTGCCGCGGGGGCTGTCGAGGCCATGACTGGCGCCGATCTCGGGGCCGATTGGCGCGGCACCTATCGCACGATTTCCGCGGCCCGTGAGGCTCTGCGCGGTGCCGGCTTTGCCGATCATGTGGCCCTGGTGGCATCCCTGCTGCCCGAGGTGGCGCCGGCCTATGCCCAGGCCGGCGATATTGTGGCCCTGCCGGGCAGTGACGGCGGCCCGGCCTTGGGCGTGGTTCAGGGCGCATCGGTCTATTGTTTGCGGCCCTCGGGGCTGGCGCTGGTGAGCAGGCTGCATATTGAAAGGGCTTTCAAAGTATGAAGCATTTCCCGACCTTTGCGGCGGTGCTGCTGGTGGCGCTGCTGTCGGCCGGCGCGGCTGCGGCCGATCCGATCACGGCGCTTATTACGGCAATCAACGCCTTTGCGGCCACCTCGGCGGTCGCGGCCTTTGTGGTGCGCATGGGCATGTCTTTGGTGTTTTCCGCCCTGGCCACGGCCTTGGCGGGGAAGCCAAGCCAGCGCCAGCCGGGGATCAAGACCGAGCATAGCACCACAGGCGGGGTCAATCCGCAAACCTTTATCTTGGGCACCTATGCCACCGCCGGCAACATGGCGGCGCCGCCCTATTCGCACCCGAATTCTGGCAAATATCCGAATATTTATCTCACCTATGTCATAGATATTGCGGATATGCCGGGAGTGAGTTTTTCGCGCCTGATGGTATCGGGGGAATATGTCGAGGATTTGCAGGCATCTAGCGACCCGCAGCGCGACTATGAGGGGGAAATGGAAGGGGTGCACCCGCATCTCTGGCTAACCTGGCACGATGGCAGCCAAACCGCGGCCGACCCCTATATGCTGGAGCACTACGCGACCCATTCAGAGCGGCCTTGGTCTAACGATATGATTGGCACCGGCCTGACCTATGCGGTGTTGACTTTCAAATATAATCGCGAGCGGTGGAATCAGTTGCCGGGCGTCCGGTTCGAGGTGGGGGGCATTGCGCTTTATGACCCGCGCGCCGATGGATCGGTGGGCGGATCGGGTGCGCAGCGGTGGGGCGATCCGGCCACTTGGGCGCAAACCGACAATCCCGCGGTGATGATTTATAACATTCTGCGCGGGCTGACCTTGCCCGATGGCCGCCGCTGGGGGGGGCGGGTGGCCGCCGTTGATTTGCCGTTGGACAATTGGTTTGCGGCGATGAATGAGTGCGACTTGCCCGTGACGCTGGAGGCGGGCGGAGCCGAGCCGCAATACCGCGCCGGGCTAGAGGTGTCGGTGGATACCGAGCCGGCGGCCGTGATNGAAGANTTNATGAAAGCCTGTTCGGCNAGCATTTCCGAGGTGGGCGGGGTCTATAAGCTGCGCGTTGGCCCGCCGTCGCTGCCNGTGTTTTTCATGTCTGACGATGANGTTGTGGTGGATCGCCCGCAAAGCCTGGCGCCCTATCCGGGCCTAGACGGAGTGCATAACGCGATCCACGCCACGCATCCAAGCCCGGCGGCGCTTTGGGAAAGCCGCGACGCCCCGCCGCGCTATAATGCAGAATGGGAGGCTGAGGACGGCGGCCGGCAATTGGTGGCCCAGGTGGACCTGCCGGCCGTGGCCAGCGATACCCAGGTGCAGCGCCTTATGCGGGCCTGGATCGAAGATGAGCGCCGGTTTCGTCGCCATAGCTTGACCCTGCCGCCCGAGGCGGCCGTGTTGGAGCCGCTGGACGCCATTGCTTGGACAAGTGCGCGCGAAGGGTACACCGCCAAGGTTTTTGAGATTGGCGAGGCCACCGACGATCTGGCGACCTGTCTGCAAACCTTGGCGATGCGTGAGCGTGACGCGGGGGATTTCGCTTGGGTGCCGGAAAACGAAATTCCGGTGACGCATCCAAGCCCGCGGCCAACGCGGCCGGCGGCGCGCGAAATTTCCCTGTTGAACCTGGAGGCCATTGCCTTGGCCGATAGCACCGCGGCGGGGCGCCGGCCGGGCTTGTTGTTGATTTGGGATGCGTTGCTGGTCGCGGCGCATGAGGGGGTTGAGTATCAAATTCAATTGGCCTCGGGGGCCGCGGTGACAAGCGGGATTGTGGCGGATGCGACCGAGGGTCAGGTGGTGATTTCCGCGGGTCTTTTGCCGAAAACCGCTTACCGCGGCCGCGCCCGTATCCTGGGCGCCCGGCCGGGCAAGTGGTCAGATTGGGCACATGCAACAACGGATGATTTGCGCTTTGATGTGTCCGACCTGGGCGACGATGTGCGCGCGGCGCTGGAAAATGCAAATGCGGTGCGCGGCGATCACGATGCGCTGGTGGCGGGTTTTGCGGGGGGTGATCTGGCCACGGCCTTTGCCGAGGTCGAGACTGATCTAAACCTGCGCGAAATTGCCGAGGTGGAATTGGGGCAATCCCTGGCCGATGTGCGCGAGAATGTACTGTGGACGCTTGAAAAATTTAGCACCACGCAAAGCACGCTATCTGATGCGGGGGTTTATGTTGACCCTGCCGATGGCACGGTGAAAATTGCCGCGGTCGAGTATCAAGAAAACCGGATTTCGGAAACTGAAATCCGCTTGGATGCGGCTGAGGCAAATATCAACCTGCGGGCCACGCAAACCTATGTTGATAATGCGATTACCCAAGCAGTTTTGGACCCCAGCCAGGTTCCGGTTATTGGCAATCTAGAGGTGCGCCTTAATACGGTTGAGGTGGACCTGGACGCGGCCGAGGCGGCGATTTCACTCAAGGCCGAGCAAACGGCGGTCAACGGCATGGGCGTGCGCCTAAGCGATGCCGAATTGGAAATTGACGGCCTCAACACGGCGATTTCGCTGGCGGTCACCCGGTCGGAATTTACGCCTCTTGCAACGCGGGTGAATAATGCCGAGGTGGCGCTGGACCTGTTAGACGGGGCGTCAATCTCGCAAACGGTTTCCGATGTGCGCCACCTGGCGGATGGCGCCGATCTGGCCGGCGTGAATAGTTTGGCCGATCTGCTGGAAGCCTATGAGGGGCGCGAGGCGGTGCGCCGTGATTTGGCCTATGCAACCCAAGATTTGCACGCGCGGGTCACGGATGAGCGCGAGGCCCAGGCGGCGCAATCGCTGGCCTTGGGCGTGGCGATTGATGGCGCGGTGGCGTTGATCGAAAGCGAAAAGCGCGTGCGGGCCAGTGAAACCGAGGCCAACGCGCAAGATATCACGGTGCTAAATTCCCGCATTGACGGCGCGCAAGCCGGCGTGGGCGCCAATGCCTCGGCCCTGTCGGGGCTGACCACGCGGGTTTCCAGCGCCGAGGGCCAGATTTCCAGCCAGGCGGCGCAAATCACTGACCTGTCGGCCGAGATTGACGGCGTGGCCGATGATGTGGCGACGCGGGCCAGCGCCTCGGCGCTGTCGGGCCTAACCGCGCGGGTGTCGAGTGCCGAGGGTGCGATTTCCAGCCAATCGGGGAAAATCACCAGCCTGGAAAATGAGATTGACGGGGTGGCGGATGATGTGGCGACGCGCGCCAGCGCCAACGCCCTCAACAGTTTGACCACGCGGGTTTCCAGTGCCGAGGGCAAGGTTTCCAGCCAGGCCACGCAAATCTCTGGCCTGACCAGTACGGTGGGCCAGCATAGCACCAATATCACGCAAACGTCGCAAGTGGTCGATGGTATCCGCGCTGAATACACCCTGAAAATTGACAATAACGGCAAGATTGGCGGCGTTGTCGCGCGGAGCCAGTTGAATAATTCCGGCGCGCCAGTGCTGCAAATGGGATTTATTGCGGATCAATTTGCGATCACCGCGCCGAGCGGCGGGGAAGATGCAACGCCTTTTGTGGTGCATACCACCGGCCAGCACATTGGCGGGGTTTATGTCCCGCCGGGTGTCTATCTGAAAGACGCGCAAATTCGCAATGCGGGGATTTCCTCGGCCAAGATCGCAGATGCGGCGATTGGCCGGGCCAAAGTGGCCGATGTGATCGAAAGCGACAATTATTCCGAAGCCAGTGGCGTGCCGAAAAACGGGTTGC
>FUFK010014391.1_pt1 | contig 15169 bp, 17 predicted proteins | sample 1021851 | NCBI WGS metagenome assembly FUFK01 (sample SAMEA51879418, study PRJEB19060) | metagenome | reverse complement strand
CAGACTCGTAGCGCCCAGTGAAATTGCCGACCTGATCCTATGGGCTCACGACCACCCCGTGATTAACGGTTCGGTCATGCACGGCAATCTGGGGCAGGTGGAACACTGACGTGACCGCCAGCACCGCTTTCATCATGGAGCGCCGCGAGCGCACATTTCTCGTGCTGGCCGGCATTTTTCTTTCGGCAATGACGCTGCTCAATGTGGTGGGCATCACCCGCTTTATCCAATTCGGGCCNTTGGCGCTNGCGGTCGGGGTNCTCCCCTACCCGCTCACTTTTCTCTGCACTGACTTGATCAGCGAACTGTATGGCAAGGCCCGGGCGAATTTTCTGGTCAGCGTCGGTCTGGGCATTAACTTCCTGATTTTGGGCGTGCTGACGCTGGGTGCTGTGGCGCCCGCCGTACCCGAGGCGGTGATGCCTCCCTGGCAGGTGCTGCAACTGGCCGCGCCGGTCACACTCCCGAATGGCACCGTGGTGGAATCTGAAATCGGGCTCTTCCAGCTGATTTACGCCACCACATCGGGTGCTGTATTCGCCTCAATGCTGGCCTACATCGCCGCNCAATACTGTGACGTGCAGCTTTATCACTTCTGGAAGCGGCTCACTCGCGGTAAACACCTGTGGCTGAGAAACAACTTCAGCACGCTCCTAAGCCAACTCGTCGATTCCGTCATGGTGGTGACCGTGACTTTCGGTGCCGCTTTTTTGGCGGGCGATATTGCCGTCGCCGCGTTGCTGACACTGGTCGGCAGCAACTACGCGTTCAAGGCGCTGTGTGCATTGATCGATACCGTGCCGCTGTATTTGTTGGTGCATTGGCTGCGGGGCTACCTGCAGTTAGCACCCGGCGAATACGCTACCCCTCAGCCTGACGAAGCAGTCCCGACTCCCTGACGAAGGGGATGGTCACGGCGCGGCGCTGCGCCAGACTCAGCTGGTCGAGCTGGTTAATAAAGCTCACAACAGCACGCGGGTGCCGCGGCAGTCTCAGCGCGCAATAGCGGGCGACGTCGTCCGANAGCTCAATGCCNGCCTCTACGCCGCGCAGTGCGAGTAACTCGGCAATGTGCTCCTCGGTAAAACGCGGCATCTGAAAAACCGGCAGGCTGCTCAATCGAGAGCGAAGATCAGGTAATGCCTCTAGCAATTGCTGAGGTGCCTTGTCCGCCGTCACCAGAAGCTGCGCACCCGTTTCTCGTGAAGCGTTAAACAGGGCAAACAGTGCCTCCTGCCAACCAGCACGGGACTCCACGCAGTCGATGTCGTCAATCGCTATGAGACGCGCGACCTCGGCATCCGCCAGCACCTGCTCCGGCGCAAAATCGATCAAGTCCCGGAGCGGAATATAGCGAGCATCCAACCCCTCCGCACCGCAACAGGCCTGGAGGATATGGCTCTTGCCCATCCCTGCACCGCCCCATACATAGGCGCTGTGTTCAGGCACCTGGGATCTGAGGAGCTGCTCAAGGGCCGCCGTCTCGGGGCGGCTGAGCCAGTTATCCCAGGTTGCGAGATCTTCGCTGCGCATCAGCAGCGGGATTTGGCCGGGTTCTTGGGTCATCAGTCGTTCGATATTACCGGGCTTTGCTCAGGGCGCTCGCCAGGCGAGCACCAAACCTTCATCGCTGTCCGGATCGCTACTCACCCAGATTAAATCGGTCCGCGAGGCCATCAACCTTGTGAGGGTTTCGGCATCACCAACACCCTGCAGTTCTAGCGTCAGAGTCTCTCCCTGCACCGCCACAGGACGCACATGATCCAAGGTTTGGATCCCACGCATGGCGGCTGTGACCGCCCGGTAGTCGTCCCGTGTCACCACGTTGTTCACGCGCACACGCAATGCCTTTGTCGCAGTGTCTGTGGTCAGTGCCACAGCATACTGCCGGCGCATTTCTGCCATCGCCAGCGTGACACCGGGGTCTATCGCTGTCTCCAACGAATCCGCCTGTATGGAGACCGCACGCTCCACCGAGACATCGCGATACACCCACTCGCCGATATAGCGCCCGTTACTGAGACGAATCAATCTCCCGAGCAGCAGATGAGTCATACCATAGCGCTCCGATGCCTCAACGATCGGTCCAAAATCGCGCCGCCAAAGCCCATCCGGTGACACCAATACTGCATCTGACAGATCGTACAGAGGGCGTCGCAGCTTGACGCCCAGANCATCAAATGTCTNGCTGAGGCGCTCCCAGAGAGGTTGTTCCGCCGCGGTGTTCCCAAAACGACGGCCCGCGGGATCATCGATCACTAGCCACAGCAGGATGGGCGGGCGAGCTTCTGTCCAGAAGGTGCCATTTGCGGCTTTGATCAAGTCTTCGACCACCGTCCGGTCGATTTGCGCAACAAACCGGGTCTTNCCCCCAACCCGTTCAAACTGATAAAGGGACAACTGCGTGCGCGCCGAGGCCAACGCCGCCTCGACGGCGGGGTGTTGCAGTAAGGCCCGATCGCCCGACCGCTTCAGGAGCGCAGTCTCCAAGGCCTCCCNGGCTGCACGGTCAATGGTGTCCTCGCTGCGGTCCTCAACCTCGATGCGAATAACCACCTCGTCGCTCTGGGCCAGCGCGCGCTGCGACAGGTCTGTCATCACACAGGCAAGCAGCAGGACGCTGATCACCGCTCGCGCGGTCAAGCANCGGCACTGAGGTAACANGCCGTTCACAGCGTCGCTCCGTCCTCACATGGAACGCTCTGTGCCACTNAGGCGCTGTTTATTGGCTGTTGCACTGACGGTGTCTTCCCTGGCGACCTGTTGGCGGTGACGCGATCGGCGAGCCTTATTATCAACCAAAGTGCACCGTTTTGCTTTCCTCGATAGGGCCGGCAGATTAATATCGCACGTTGACTGGCAGAGATCGCGGCATGGCCGATTCATCCTTCTCAGAACTCTCACTGACCTATCGCGATGCCGGCGTCGATATCGATGCCGGTAATGCTTTGGTAGAGCGCATCAAGTCGGTCAGTCAGGCCACGCTCCGCCCCGAAGTGTTGACCGGGCTGGGAGGATTTGGCGCACTGTGCGCGATTCCGCCGGGCTACGCGGAGCCGATTCTGGTCTCCGGTACCGATGGCGTGGGCACCAANNTNCGACTGGCAATGGATCTGGGTATCCACGACACCATTGGTATCGATCTGGTCGCCATGTGCAGTAACGATATTGCCGTCGTGGGNGCGGAACCGCTGTTTTTTCTCGACTACTACGCGACCGGCAAGCTCAATGTAGAGGTGGCTNCCGCCGTCGTATCCGGTATTGGCAAAGGCTGCGAGCTGGCGGGCGCGGCGCTGGTCGGCGGCGAGACGGCTGAAATGCCTGGCATGTATGAGGGCGAGGATTACGACCTGGCGGGTTTCTGCGTCGGCGTTGTGGAACGCGCCAACATAATTGACGGGAGCACGGTCCAGGCCGGTGACACGCTGATCGCCTTGCCNTCCAGCGGCCCACATTCCAACGGCTACTCCCTCATTCGCAAGGTGCTTGAGCACACGAGCGCTGACCCAGAGCAAAGCTGTGGCGAGGTGAGTCTGGGCGAAGCACTGCTGGCCCCCACCACGATCTATAACCAACCGCTGCTTGCATTGCAAAAGACCGTCGGCATCAAAGCCATGGCGCATATCACCGGCGGCGGCATTCTGGAAAACCTGCCCAGGGTATTACCCGCAGGTGTGGGAGCACGTGTCCATCGCGACAGCTGGTNACTNCCCCCGGTATTTGAGTGGCTGCAGGCTGGCGGCAATATCGAAGAGCTGGAGATGATGCGCACCTTCAACTGTGGTGTCGGCATGATTCTAGTGGTCGCAGCCGAACACACCGCCGAGACACTGAGCCAGCTCGACGCGCTGGGCCTGTCGGGCTGGGCGCTGGGTGAGATTTCTGACGACGCGGTTGGCGTAACTTTCTGCTAGGGCTACCCGTGTGACAAAGCGCGTCGCTGTATTGCTGTCGGGCCGCGGCTCAAATTTCCAGTCGCTGCTGAACGCAAGCCTAGAGGGATCATTGGGCGGAGAGATCTCGCTGGTGATCAGCAATCGTCTGGGCGCCGGCGGTCTCAGCATTGCACAAAACGCCGGCATTGAAACTGCCCTGATTGACCACCAACGCTACCCGACGCGAGAAGCCTTTGATCAGGATCTGGCGGGCGCTATCGACAGCGCGCAACCCGACCTGGTCGTGCTCGCCGGCTTCATGCGTATTCTGACCCCGGAGTTTGTGGCGCGCTTCAGCGAGCGACTGATGAATATTCACCCGTCGTTACTGCCTTTGTACCCGGGCCTCCACACCCACCAACGCGCGCTGGACAACGGCGACAGCCACGCCGGAGCAACGGTGCATTATGTCACCGGGGAACTGGATGGTGGCCCGCCGGTCCTACAAGCTAAGGTCCCCGTCAATTCCGGGGATGACGCCGATGCGCTCGCAGCCCGCGTGCTGGCGGTGGAGCATCAGATTTACCCTGTGGCCGTAAACTGGCATCTCTGCGGCAGGCTGACATGGGAAGATGGCAGCCTAATAAAGGATGGCATGCCAGTGCCGCCATCGGGAGAACTTTGGGAAAGCACATCATGAGGCTTTGGCCAGTCACAGGTTTGATCATCGCAACACTATTGACTGCATTGACNGCAGCGTCAGCCATGGCTGAAAGCGCGCTGTCGCTTTACACAGCNGAGTACAAGACCAAAGTGGCCGGACTGAGCGTGACGCTCACGCGGACCCTCACAGAGGACAACGGGCATTACCACCTCTTACAAAGCGGCGAAAAAGGCTTCGTGGTCAAACTGAGTGAAGACTCTGACTTCTCTGTGGAGGGCGATCGTATCGTCGGGGAGCAATTCATTTACCAATTGAGTGGTATCAGTAACCGCCGCCGCGAGGTGCTCTTTGATGAGGAGGCGGGGACGATACGCAGCCTGAGGAAAAAGGAGTGGACCGAACACCCCTGGTCACCTGAGGTGCTGGATCGCCTCAGCCAACAAGAACAGGTGCGACTGAAGCTGTTGCTCGCAGAGGCGCCGCCCGAGCGCATCTCCCTCTACATCGTCGATGGACCGAAAATTAAGTTGAAGCATTTTGATTTGATCGACACTACTGTGATCGAGACACCGGTCGGCGGGCTCAATACCGTTCACTACCGGCTGATTCACGATGAGCCCGACGAGCGCAGTTCGGATACCTGGCTCGCGGTCGACCATGACTTTCTGATGGTCCGCACGGAACATGTAGAAAAAGGGNCGAAGACGGTAATTCAGTTGCACAGTGCCANTATTGAAGGGCAGGCCGTCTCTGGGGCAGTGCCCTAGTCCCGCAGACCTGAGACCCACTTGAAGACCACGCTTTTCACCGCTCACTGTCACCGCGGAGTCTGTCCGGGCTCTGTTCATTACTCACTGCCCCCGAGCCGCGTTCACTGCTCGCCGCACCTAGGCTCTGGGTAAGGTGACACCCCGCTGGCCCTGATACTTGCCGCCGCGGTCGGCATAGCTGGTCTCACACACCTCATCAGACTCAAAGAACAGCATTTGTGCGACACCCTCGTTGGCGTAGATCTTTGCGGGCAGGGTCGTGGTGTTGGAGAACTCCAGTGTGACGTGGCCCTCCCACTCGGGCTCGAGTGGCGTCACATTCACGATGATGCCGCAGCGCGCATAGGTCGATTTGCCCAGGCAAATAGTCAACACATTGCGCGGGATGCGGAAGTACTCCACCGTGCAGGCGAGCGCAAAGGAGTTGGGGGGAATCACGCAGACGTCCCCTTCAACGTGGACAAAACTGTCNTCGTCGAAATGCTTGGGNTCGACCGTCGCTGAGTGGATATTGGTAAAGACCTTGAACTCTCGCGAGCAGCGCACGTCGTAGCCGTAGCTCGACGTACCATAGGAAATCAGCCGCCGATCACCATCCATCCGGATTTGGTCGGGGGCGAAAGGCTCGATCATGCCCTCCTGCTCTGCCATGCGGCGAATCCATCGATCTGATTTGATACTCAAAGGTATTCTCCTGCTGCTCGGTGCGGGTGATGAAGCTGACTCAATCACCCATGCTGATAACGGGTGCCGCAGCGGGCTGCTGTTGACCTAGAACGGCCATCAGTTGCGTTGCGGCGCTGCGGTAGATTTCCGCGATCGGGCCGTCTGGCTCCGCCAAGACGACCGGCTGACCCGCATCAGAGTGCTCGCGTATGGCCTTGTGGAGCGGGATTTGANCCAGCAACGGCACTTCATAACGCGCGGCCAGCTNCTGACCACCCGCCTCGCCGAAGAGCGGCTCCACGTGCCCGCACTCAGAGCAGACATGAGCCGCCATATTCTCAATCAGTCCCAACACCGGGACTTCTACCTTTTGAAACATTTCGATGCCCTTGCGCGCATCGAGGAGCGCGATGTCCTGCGGCGTGGTGACGATTACGGCGCCCGAGAGGGTCGCACGCTGCGCCAGCGTCAGCTGGATGTCCCCCGTGCCCGGCGGCATATCAACCAGCAAAACGTGGAGATCACCCCACAACGTTTTCTCCAGCAGCTGCGCCATCGCCGAGCTCGCCATCGGCCCGCGCCACACCATGGGCGTCTTGGCAGAGCTCAAATAACCCATCGACATGGTTTTCAGTCCATGTGCTTCCACCGGCAGCAAGAATTCGCCGTCCTGCTGATCGGGGGTGACGTTGTCAGAGACGCCCAACATGAGTTGTTGACTCGGTCCGTAGATATCGGCATCCAGCAGGCCAACGGACAGCCCTTGCTGTCTGAGGGCGGCTGCCAGATTGGCGGTGACCGTCGACTTACCGACGCCGCCTTTTCCCGAGGCCACAGCGACCACGTGGTGAGGTGATGACACCACTTTTATCCTTGCTCGAAGCTACCGGGTGAGTATACCGCGCCGGCCCCACCTTCCGATCACCCGCCACAGCGAAAAGACCGAAAATCCGGTAGACTGCGCGCCGTTTCACGCCGGATCGCGCGCCCCATGAGTACCACCCCGAGAAACATACTGGTGACGTCGGCATTACCCTATGCCAACGCGCCCCTGCACCTCGGACACATGCTTGAGCAGGCTCAAACCGATATCTGGGTGCGTTTTCAACGATCTCGCGGTCACCACTGCCGCTAAGTGTGCGCCGACGATGCCCACGGCACCGCCATCATGCTCTCGGCGGAAGCCGCTAACCGCACGCCGGAAGCGCATATCGCCGCAATTCAGGCCCAGCACGAGCGAGACTCAGCGGGCTTCCTAATCCAATTCGATCACTACCATTCAACCCATTCACCCGAAAATCAGCGCTGGTCCGAGACGATTTTCAAACGGCTTGAGGCAGGTGGGCATATCGCTGTGCGCGACATTACCCAGGCCTACGATCCCGAAAAAGGTCTGTTCCTAGCCGATCGATTCATCAAGGGCACATGCCCAAAGTGCAAAGCCCCGGATCAGTATGGCGACAACTGCGAGGCCTGCGGNGCCACCTACTCCCCANCCGANCTGATTGACCCGGTCTCCGCGCTCTCGGGCGCCGTGCCNNTTGATAAAGACTCNAGCCACCTGTTTTTCCAGCTGGGCCACTTCAAGGGCCTGCTGACTGACTGGATCAACAGCGGCCAATTGCAGGAGCCGATTGCCAATAAGCTGAAAGAATGGCTCGAGGCCGGACTGCAGGACTGGGATATCAGCCGGGATGCGCCTTACTTTGGTTTCGAGATCCCCGGATACCCTGAAAAATACTTCTACGTCTGGCTCGATGCGCCGATCGGCTACATGGCCAGCCACGAGGCGCTTTGCCGCGAACAGGGCGATGATTTCGACGCCTACTGGCTGCCCGGGGGTGACACCGAGCTGTATCACTTCATCGGCAAAGACATCGTCAACTTTCACGGCCTGTTCTGGCCCGCCATGCTCGACGCCGCCGAGTTGAGGCAGCCGACGGCCGTGTATGCCCACGGTTTTCTGACGGTGAACGGGGTCAAGATGTCCAAGAGCCGGGGCACCTTCATTCTGGCGGAGACCTANCTTGAGCACCTCGATCCCGAGTATCTGCGCTACTACTTTGCGGCCAAGCTCTCGGGTGGCGTCGACGATATTGACCTCAACCTCGATGATTTCGTGCAGCGGGTGAATTCGGATCTCATCGGCAAGGTCGTCAATATCGCCAGCCGCTGCGCGGGCTTCCTGCGCAAAAAATTCGATAACCAGATGAGCGACACCTGCGCGGAGCCGGAACTGGTCCAGTCGTTTATCGAGGCCGGCGACAAGATTGCCACGCTCTATGAAGCGCGAGAGTTCAATCGTGCCATGCGCGAGATCATTGCCCTTGCAGACCGGGCCAACCAGTACATTGACGACAAGAAGCCCTGGGTGATGGCCAAGGATGAAGCGCTCGAGAGCGAAGTACAGGCAGTCTGCTCCGTTGGCGTCAATCTGTTCCGCGCGCTGGCCACCTATCTGAAGCCCGTGCTGCCCGCGATGGCCGAGAAATCAGAGGCTTTTCTGCAGTGCTCCCTCGATTGGACGGACCTCGATGCGCCGCTGGTCGCACATGAACTCGCNCCATTTGAGCCGCTCCTCCAGCGGGTCGACGCNGACGTNGTGGCAGCGATGGTCGAGGCCAGCAAAAGCGGCGCCTGAGCCCGCAGATACTTCCTGCCAGACACCTGATATATTGCCTACTATTGCGGTTTTGAGTCGATTTCAGTCCGCCGCAGGGGGATGACATGCTGGGTGATATCGCGCTGCTCTTGGTGGGCGCGGTCTTGGTCAACAACTTCGTGTTGGTGCAGTTTTTGGGGCTGTGCCCGTTTATGGGTGTGTCTAATAAACTCGAGACCGCCATGGGCATGTCGGTTGCGACNACCTTTGTCCTGACCCTCGCGTCGGTCTGCAGCTACCTGACCTACAACTACCTGTTGGTTCCCCTAGATCTCGCCTATTTGCGCACCATCAGCTTCATTCTGGTGATCGCCGTGGTGGTGCAGTTCACAGAAATGGTAGTGCGTAAAACCAGTCCCTTGCTCCATCGGGTGCTCGGCGTATTTTTGCCGCTGATCACCACCAACTGCGCGGTGCTGGGTGTGGCGCTACTGAATATCAATCAGGCACATAATTTCATTGAATCATTGTTCTATGGCCTTGGTGCGGCACTCGGGTTCTCGCTGGTGCTGGTTTTATTCGCCGCCATGCGTGAACGCCTGGCGGTCGCCGACGTGCCCGAGCCCTTTCAGGGCGCAGCCATTGGCATGATCACCGCAGGACTCGCCTCCCTCGCCTTTATGGGCTTTGCGGGGTTGATCTGATGCTGGCCCTGCTCAGCGATCAACCGCTTCTGGCTGCACTCAGCGCATTGCTGGGACTCGGCGCCATATTCGGTGCGCTGCTGGGCTTTGCCGCCATTCGATTCCGGGTTGAGGGCAACCCGATCAGCGATCAGATCAATGCGATATTGCCCCAGACCCAATGTGGCCAGTGTGGTTATCCGGGGTGCCGACCCTATTCTGAGGCGATCGCCGATGGCGATGCCATCAACAAGTGCCCACCCGGTGGTGAAGAGACCATTCAGGCGCTGGCCGATCTATTGGACGTCGAACCGCAGCCGCTGGACGCTGAGCACGGCGTGGAGAAAGAGCCGGTGGTAGCCTGGATCCGCGAGGATGAATGCATTGGCTGTACAAAATGCATTCAAGCCTGCCCAGTAGATGCGATTCTCGGTGCCGCCAAGGTGATGCATACGGTGATTGCGGACGAATGCACCGGGTGCGACTTGTGCATCGAGCCCTGCCCCGTCGACTGCATTGACCTGATTCCGCGTAAAGAAGGCATTGGTTTCTGGCACTGGCCGCTACCCGAAGACAGGGCGCCACGTTTCGACATCATTGCGACCGATGCCCTAGCGCGGGACGCCGCATGAGACAGATCCACGATATTCACGGTGGCATCCATCCACCCGAGCGCAAAGCGTTGTCGCGCCCGGGGGAACTGGAGCCAGCCCCCCTACCACCTGTGTTGGTGCTGCCACTGCGCCAGCACCTTGGTGTGCCGGCCTTACCCATCGTGAATGTGGGAGACCGTGTATTAGGAGGGCAAACAATCGCTGAGGCACAGGGTGTCATGAGCGTGCCGGTGCATGCGCCGACCTCCGGCACTGTGACGGCGATCGAAGCGCGCCCCATTGCCCACGCCTCCGGGCTTCAGGATCAATGCATTGTGATCGACACGGATGGTCAAGATGAGTGGCTGTCTTTCACCGGTATCACGGAATGGCGCGCGCTGGACGCCGCCGCCCTAGTAGAGCGCGTGCGTGCAGCCGGCGTTGCGGGCATGGGCGGAGCAGGATTCCCCACCGCCGTAAAACTAAACCCTGGGCCCACGCGACCGATCGAGACGCTGCTGGTCAACGGCACCGAGTGTGAACCCTATATCACCGCCGATGACACGCTGATGCAGTGCCAGGCAGAAGAACTGATCGAGGGGGCGCAAATTCTGGCGCATATCGTCTCGGCAGAATCGATTCTGATCGGCATTGAAGACAACAAGCCCGATGCCATCGCGAGTGTCGAGGCTGCCATCGCGCGATCGGGCGCAGTGATTGAGCTCGCCACCTTCCCTACCAAGTATCCTTCGGGTGGCGAAAAGCAGATCATCGAAATCCTGACCGGCCAGCAGGTCCCGTCAGGCGGGATCCCGGCTGATATCGGACTGGTTTGCGTGAATCCGGGGACCGCGGTCGCCGCCAAGCGCGCCATCATTGATGGGGTGCCGCTGACGCATCGCATCGTCACGCTGACCGGCGAGGCGCTGGCTTCGCCACAGAATGTGACCGCTTGCCTTGGCACGCCGATTACGGCACTCCTGACCCACGCGGGCCTTAACGCGGCGCCCCAGCAGCGCATCATTCACGGGGGCCCGATGATGGGGTTTGCGGTATCGGATCTGAACGCACCGATTACCAAAATCACCAATTGCTTGCTCGCCCCCACACCCACAGAGTTGCCATTACCTGAGCCTGCAAAACCCTGCATCCGCTGCGGCCACTGTGCGGAGGCCTGCCCCGCATCGCTACTACCCCAGCAACTTTATTGGTATGCGCGGGCCAAAGATCAGGAGCAGCTAGCAGAGCACCGTCTATTTGACTGCATTGAATGTGGCGCCTGCGCCTATGTCTGCCCAAGTCAGATCCCACTGGTGCAGTACTACCGCGCCGCCAAGGGCCAGATTCGCGACAGCGAGCAAGAGAAGCGGCGCTCGGNTAACTCACGGGAACGATTCGAAGCGCGGCAAGTGCGGCTGGAAACCGAGGCCGCCGAGAGAGAAGCCAAACGCGCGGCTCGCAAGGCCGCGGCACAGAGTAAAGCCGCCGAGGACGGCGCTGATCCCATTCAGGCCGCGATTGAGCGCGCCAAGGCACGTAAAGCGGAGCAGGCTTCAGAACCGGAGCAAACGCCTTGAGTCTACTCAAGGTCACCTCGCCTCACGCCTCGGGACAGAGCCGGGTATCCGCCGTCATGCGGGACGTCTTGCTGGCCACGTTGCCCGGGGTCGTGGTGCTGACCGCTTACTTTGGACCCGGCACGCTGGTGAATATCGTTTTTGGCGGCCTGATTGCCGTCGGGTGCGAGTACGCCATTGTGGCGCTGCGCGGTCGCGACCCCAAAGTCGCAGTCGGCGATCTCAGCGTGCTCGTGACGTCGACCCTACTCTGCATTGCGCTGCCGCCCTACGCCCCCTGGTGGCTGATTGCGATCGGCGTTTTGACGTCGGTGCTACTCGGCAAGCAGGTCTTTGGCGGTTTGGGCTACAACCCCTTCAACCCCGCCATGGTGGGCTACGTGGTGCTCTTGATCTCCTTCCCGGTGCAGATGAGTGCCTGGGCTTCTCCAAGAGGTCTGGCGGAGGTGCCGGGCCTTATGGACACCTTCCGTCACCTTTTTGCACCGACAACGATTGACGCGGTCACCGCCGCCACTCCGCTCGACTTACTCCGGCAGAACACCGGACTGCTGTTTGACGATCTGCTCACCAGCAGCCCCGAACTCACCGGCTGGGGAGGTATTGGCTGGTTCGAGGCCAATCTCGCCTTTCTTCTGGGTGGCACTTGGTTGCTGTATCGGCGGGTGTTCACCTGGCATGCACCGATTGCGATGCTCGCCGCAGTCGCTCTCTGCGCGCTCATGGGTTATGACGGCGGCAGCTCCCAAAGCGGCGGCAGCGCCCTGTTCCACCTGTTCAGCGGCGCCACCATGTTCGCGGCATTCTTTATTGTCACTGACCCCGTCAGCTCTGCCGTCTCGAATAAGGGCCGGCTCATATTCGGCGCGCTGATAGGCGTTTTGATTTATCTCATCCGTACGTTGGGTAATTACCCCGATGCCGTCGCATTCGCTGTGTTGATCCTGAATTTCTGTGCGCCCTTTATCGATCACTACACCCAGCCCAAGGTGTACGGCACCGGGAGTCGCGAATCATGAAATGGCTCGCATCGATTGGTCTGAGCGGTACGGTACTCGCCCTGTTTGCCGCCATCACGTCGGTCGCCATCGGCTGGACCTACCTCGGCACCAAAGCACAAATCGACTTTGAGGTGCGGCGCGCAGAGGCGCGGCAACTATTAGAGATCTTTCCGCCCGACACCCATGACAACCAGATCGTCGATGACGTGTTTGAGGTCGCCGCAGAGACCGCGCTACTGGGCATCAGAGAACGCCGTCAGGGTTATCGGGTGAGGCGAGGAAATACTGTTGTTGGCGTGATCCTGCCCGCCACCGCCCGGGACGGGTACAGCGGTGATATCCGCGCGCTGGTGGGTGTGCGCCGAGATGGCTCGGTGGCGGGAGTACGCGTGGTAGCCCATCGGGAAACGCCGGGACTGGGAGACAAAGTCGACCTGCGCAAATCTGATTGGATCCTCGATTTCAACGAGCGCAGCCTCGCCAACCCGGCACTGAGCGGCTGGAATGTGGCAAAAGAAGGGGGGGTGTTTGATCAATTTACTGGCGCAACAGTGACCCCGCGCGCCGTGATCCTCGCCACGCGCCGGGCACTCGAATACGCTACCCTGAACGCGGCATCTCTTTTTGAAACGGAAGCGGACTCGGCATGAGCAGCACTTCGTATCGCCAACTGACGCTGAACGGGCTTTGGAAGAATAACCCCGCCCTGGTGCAGTTGTTGGGTCTGTGCCCTTTACTCGCGGTCACCGCCTCTACTGTGAACGCCCTGGGATTAGCGGCGGCGACGCTGTTCGTGCTCGTGGTCTCCAATACCACCGTGTCGCTGATTCGCTCTGTGGTATCAGACACCATCCGGCTACCCGTATTTGTGATGATCATTGCCGCGGCGGTCACCGTCACCGAGCTGCTGATGCAGGCCTACAGTTACGAGCTCTATCAGATTCTCGGTATTTTCCTGCCGCTGATCACAACCAATTGCATCATTCTGGGCCGCGCCGATGCGTTTGCCCGTAAAAATGCGCTACCTGCTGCCCTCTATGATGGCTTCATCATGGGCGTCGGGTTCGGTGCCGTGTTGGTGTTGCTGGGAGCGATACGCGAACTCCTCGGCACAGGCGCACTCTTTGCCGACATGCAACTGTTGTTCGGGGCGGGAGCGGAATCCTGGCGCTGGCAGGTCTTTAATGTGGACTACCCCTTTCTGGTAGCGATCCTCCCACCCGGTGCGTTTCTGGTGACAGGGTTCCTTATTGCGCTCAAGAACCAGATCGATAGNAGCATTGAACAGCGCGCCAAAGCGCAGGTCGAGGCGCCGGTTGCGGGANGTAAGCGGGTGCGGGTCACNGGGACCGTCTCCTAGACCGNCAGCTTACCCCACCTGCTCAGCGGGTTTCAGCTAACCAACTAGCAGCGCATCTCCCGGCACCAGCGTGCCGAGAATCTCCTCCACCGCCGGCATATCCATGCCCGCGTCCTCGGCATCACAGGCATAGGTGCAATACAGTAGCGCGACGCCGTGGCTGAGGTACCACTCCTGCAGTACCTCCCCCTCCTCGGTGAACTGCCCCGTGACGCCCGAGAAATCACCAAATGCGGCGGTGGCCCAGCTGCTGACCTCGGGCGACTCCATCTGAGCGATTTCTGAAAGACTGGTTTCTGGCGCATCGTCGGGCTCGCGGACCAGCGTGGTAATCGCCAGCTCACCAATGCCATCCTGATCGGTGATCAGCACACTGCCCTCTTCCTCCGCTGCTGACCACTCCGGGGGCAACATGAGGCACCAATAATCGGTCTCAACAATGTTCACATTCAGCGCTCCCTGTAAGGGCAATGATGCTCAGACCCGCCCATATCAATGTGCGACCCTAGATCAGCGGCCGCCAGCGTGTCGGATACTGCGCTCACGTCGCGCTACCACCGTGATTGAGTGTAAGCGTCATCAGTATCGCATCCTCACGGCCGTCAGGGGTGGCGTAGTACTTGGGTCGCAAGCCCGTCTCACTGAAACCCAGCGACTTATAGAGTGCCCGCGCTACCACATTGGATGAGCGCACCTCCAGCTCGACCGCACCGACATCCCCTAGCGCAGTCAACGAGGCCCAGAGCAACTGACGGCCAAGGCCCTGACGCCGCTCGGAAGCGAGCACCCTGAGATCAACCATTTCCGCCCGCTCTGCCACGCACTGATACCAGATCGCGGCGACCGGCTGGTTGTCCTTCACGAGGCACCAGGCCCGACAGTGAGACTGATCCAGCAGGCCCTGCAAAAAACCGCATGAGGGCCCATCCGAGTGCTCATAAAGTGGCTGTAACGGCTCGANNTCTGCGGGATCGCTCAGTGCCCGCAGCGATATTTGCGCATCAGTCACCGGCGCGCAGTAGTTTCAATACGGACCACGCGGACTGCTTGAGCGAGCCCTCCCTCAGCATCTCGAGACTAGAGGGCACCCGGTGAATCAAGAGACTACAGTCGGGGATCACCTGACAGTCACCGAGCTGCACGAGATGCCGAGTCGCATGATCGCTGGTTAGCCGCTGCAGAAAGCCCGAGAGCATGTCATCCATTCCACCGGCCGCCGCGATGGCAGAACCTGCGGCTGGGGGCCAATCAAACTGCTGATGGGCACAGCGAACCGAGGCGCCCCGAATGGCGCGCGCCATGGCGGCGATCAGCTGTAACTGCTCCTGTCGGAGGAGCTGATCTTCGAGCACCTCAACCCACAGGACATCATCGCTGG
>FUFK010062946.1_pt1 | contig 15170 bp, 39 predicted proteins | sample 1021851 | NCBI WGS metagenome assembly FUFK01 (sample SAMEA51879418, study PRJEB19060) | metagenome | reverse complement strand
AACAGCAACACATAGAATACCTATACCTGCATATACAAACGAATAACCTAATCTAGTATCCTCATCATCCATATGAACCTCGTTCCAGCGCAATAAGTTAATAAAATTTAATTTTTGCTCGATATTGGGCGCAAAACCCACTCAAGTACCTAAAAAAGGGTTGATTTTGGGAACCCTTTTGCTCTATTGTAACATATTTTCGGCAGATTGCAAGAGCTTCNTTAANNTTTCTTNNAAGTTNCTTNNCNNNNCNGANANTTTNTNCTTGCTATTGTTATATAGGTATGGTATTATATANNTAATCTTTGAAAAGATAAAAGGCCGGAAATTTAACAGCTAAATTGAGCNCAGAAATATNTCCACTTTTTTNNACTTTNTNCAGATTTTGTANTTTGGATNNGACAAGTTTCAGAGGTATAATAAAGTACATCTGTGTAATAGGGATTTTATAAGGACTTACTATTGGATAAGCATATAGGATATTATTCTTTACTAAAGTTAGCTACATTAGTTTTAATAGTGTTATTAATCTTTAGTGATACTGAGAATAAAGAGTATTACTTCTACTCAGTTGTAATATTGTTCTTAACTTCCCTTGAACATCTTATCTACAGTCTTGTACTAGATAGGAGAGAACAGGATAAAGGCGAATTTCATTAAAATAACCAGTTTCATCGATACTGGAGAAAGTATGTTACCCTTCATAACTTTAAATTGATGATTGAGCAAAAGGGACGGCTTCTTTATTGCCGTATATAGTAAGTTTGTTGTTTCTTAACTATAAAATAAAGTTAGAACAAAAACAACCTAGTCTCATCAGTACTAGATAGAGTAAGTTATGCCGGTTCTTAACTTTAAATTGATGGGTCAACAAAACCGGCTTTTATTTTTATTAAAAAAGTTCCGCCTGAGAGTAACTTGGAAATGCTCTCTACACTATATCCAAGTATAGTAGGAACTTTAAAAGTTGCCGCTAGTCATTCGTGACCTGCGGGGTGGTGGTGGGATTTTATACAACTTTTTAATACTCCTGAATTTCAAAAACTCAAGAAACTCAGGTGCTATTTGACATTAATAGACGATCAAGCTATTTAGGATAATACATATGAAGAAGTTCCGAGTTATTTTAGCTGTACCTTTTATTCTTTTATCTGCTTTATTTAAAATTATATCACTGGGTATATTACCAGCAGAGCATAGAGAAGAGGGAAAGAAAGTTATTTAAGAAAACTCGCGTGCTAATGACCAACAATAGACCATCAATCTAAGTTGGAAGAGACACTTCTTTAATCTCCCCAAAGCTCATTCATTTCATCAGCTTCTGATTGTACTGTAAGAGCCTTATAAACAATCCAAGCGCCGTGAGCTATATATCCCTTCTCAGTTGTACCGCGAGCCTGCTTTATTTCTTTTAATAATAATGCTGCCAATGCCGGCTGATCTATTTTAAAATCTTTCCAGAAATCTATTAGATGGTTAAGAGTCCCGGTATCTACATATTGCCTCTCTATATCATGAGCAATAACGTCTATTACTTCTTTAGTTACTTTAGGTAATTCAGACAAATCATTCCTCCTTATTTATCTTGACCTGTACTTTATTATACCCCTAAACTCGCGTGCTAATGAACACAAATAGAACATCAAGCTAGCTTGGAAAAAACATTCCAGCTAAAACTCGCGTGCTATCTTAAAACAATAAACCGATGAAGCTATCTGGGATAGGACAAAGCAAGACCCTCCAGATATTCATAATGATAATGAGACTCAGTATCAATAAGCAAACCCCTCTAGTAGGTGGTTAGGGTCAATTACCCCATACACCCCATCAGAAGGGTTTTATTTATTTTAATTTAACTGTTATTTTTAATTGTCGTAACTCCTTATATAGTAAGCACTTACATTATACCATATATATCGGCACAATCAAGGGGTAAATTTAATCTATTTTTGGCACGNTTTGAGCGGGGGATTTTAGCCTTATTGAGACACAGTCTCATTAAAGATACCATATAAAAAAATAATCAGCTTTATTGAGACACAATCTCATTAAGCAATCAGTCCATAAAAAAAGCCCCTCACCAGCCTAAGCCAGCAAGGGGCAACACAAGGGAGAACCACTAAGCGGTTAACTCCAGAGCGGTGTCAAGAGCTTTTTGGCTCATGGTCTTATTCTGACCGAACCAGAGCGAGTCCATACGATTATTCTCGTTACGACCTTTGCTATAGTTCAGGTATTCAGTCAGGGCGTTATATGCACCCCAATAAGTACCACGCACACCAGCGATGTCNGNACCTTTGCCAGTCTCGAACAACTGCGTGACAGTTGCCACGATGTTTTTAGTTCGGGTTGGCAATTCGTCATCAGACTTTTTGGTGTCAGCACCCAGAACAATTTTGATATATTTGTCTAGGTCATCGCTGTTAATTGAGCGTGAAGCTAGATAACGGTATTGTTCCGCAGTCGCTTCAAACTCTTGATTAGCGAAGTTCATCACGTCACGCATTGACTGGACGTTAGCATTAACGAACCGTGAATGTCGTACACGAATCAACTTCGACGCTTTACAGTCACGCGCTAACGCTTCTGTATTTGCACACACTACTCGAATGGGAGTAAACCCAAAGTGTACTGCAAGTTTCCCATCGTGCCCGTTGGAAAGTAAAACAAACTTAGCAATCTCGTCACCTGCAACAATTTCACTATTGTCTTGGTTGAGTTGACACAGCACCCAAATACGTTCACCATTACGCAGTGAACCGGCTGTGTGGATTGCCATCTCACCAGCATCGACCAGTGGCTCGAAAATCTCGAACGCTTCACGATTCTGTAGAGGTGTCCAACGCTTACCGACGATGCCCAAAATTCGGTCATCGGATGTGCGATAAGCCGCACGATGAGAAACCTGTTCTCCATCAGCCGTAAACAACGGCTTTGTATCCACTTCCCAATCTAAACCAGCCTGTTGGAACGCATCCCAAAAACTAGTTTCCCCGTCGATTTGAGTACCCAAACCGTGCCAAGGTGTTGCACCTGCGAATACCATTTTTTCTACTTGATGAGCCATAATGATTCTCCCTTAATAACTCGTCCTAAAAACTTAACTCTTTTATTATAACATATTTATCGGCTATGTCAAGCCAAAACTTTAATTATTTTTACCACCAACTGGAATAAACTACAGTATATCCTTGCTTGATTGCCGCACGAGCGTCACGGATAAACTCACGGTCTTGCTCCGCATAATGGTCGTCAGCATCACCACCAAAGAAGAAACCTGCTGTTTCCGGCAAAGCCTCATTGTCCAGAGTTTTTTCCAATGCATCTAAATCGTCTAGCGTCAATTCTAAATCGACACAATTAAACTCACCATCATTACCTTTGACATGCCAGAGGCTCTCCATCCAACCCTGTAGGTTGGGATGCTTGCGCCAGTAGGCTAATTCGATATTATCGTTGTAGTATTCGTACCCCTCAGCATCGGTAAGTTTTTCTCCTCGTCTTCCTACAGCGTATTGGTCTAGTCCCATAGTGTTCTCCTTGTTAATAACTTGTTACCCTTTGAGTATACCATATATATCGACCAAAGTCAAACCAAATCTTTAATAAATCTCAGACTTTTTTCTTATTGAGACTGAATCTCAACAAGGTGCGGCGGCGGGGGCACTTCGACCTTATTGAGACTGAATCTCATTAAGCGATTTATTTTATTAGAAAGAATAGCCGGCCATGAGAACCATATCCCACGACCGGCAATCCTCGAAAGGCTAGGCGACTTCTAGGCCGACCATACGACCGTCATAGAACGCCTTATGAAAACCGTCCTCTAGTTCTAGCGTAACTAGCTTTTGAGAACGCTCACCCTTGATACTTCCGTATCGCAGGGTTTCATTCGACAGCGGATTGTCCGCAATGTCACGAATCTCTACAACTTTACCGCTGTAGGCTTCGGCTTTACTGGCGTAGTCCTTTGTAAGAACTCCCTTAACGATTCCAGCATCCGCACCCTTTAAGTAGGTGAAACTAACTTCATTTCCAATTTTCATAACTTCGACCTTTCCTGTAGTCAATATCAAAATCTAATTCTGCCTTTCTGAATTCACGATAACAGAAAAACATAACAACAATCAAAAAGTAACCTAGAATTTCATAATACAATTTTCACCTCCATAGTAGACTAAAGCATTTCTATCATTATACAATATATATCGGCGTTTGTCAAGCGGAAACTTGAACTTTTTTCCTAGAATAGCTACCTTTCCCCTTTAATTTTTTTAGTGCTGTTGATGCCTCTGATCCTGCCGGCTGAGTACCATGAACCAGTAAGGCGAAACTATTGTCTCGTAGTGACGGCTTTGCCGCGTGTGAATCGTCGTGGTCAATCGCCAATCCTAATTCTTCCGCTTCCGCTTCACTGAATACAACCTTAGCCGAACGCAAATTGAACTCGTCAATCATATGGTCGTCACGTCCACCGTATGATGCGGTCAAAACAAAATTGTGTAGTGTAGGCATTTCAGTTACACCACCTACCCAAAATCGTAGGGACTTAGTATAAGCATAGAATAATGTCTTAGGATTCCTTAGTGCGACTATATACCATGCGTCTAGATATTGTCGGCTAAAAAAGTCACCTGCAACATGGATGCGAACAATACCAGCATTTTTAGGTAGTGAACCATTAATCAATTCAACCATATCTTCAAAATGCAAGTTACGCAATAGGTCAAAATTGTGCTTGCGTGAATTGTACACGTTGGTATACTGAACCTCTTGGGATGCCGAGAAACAACGGAACTCTGTTTTTTTACCATCCTTAATTTTACGTTTGCCATTGGGCTGAACTACTGCCTTAGATAAACACTTTTCAGCATATGGGCATGAGTAACCACTAAGTAAATCTAACGAATAAATTTTACGGTTGTCGGTCAAGTAGTCCGCCAGCTCTGAATCATTTTTGAGTGCTTGCGTTTTGGCATTGGCTTTACTGAATTTTAGCATAGTGTTTTCTCCTGTGTGTTTGTGTCTTATACTAAGAGTATACCATAGGTATCGGCATAAGTCAAACAAAAACTTTAATAAATCCAGAACTATTTTCTTAATGAGACCGAGTCTCAATAAGGTCGGGCGGCGGGGGATTTTCATCCTTAATGAGACCGAATCTCAATAACGATAAAAGTAGAGTAGGGGCTAAGCCGTCACCCTTCTCACCCTTCATCAAGNAGGCNTTNANNGGGNTACTCTGTTTTATCTTTGTAGCAAAAGAAAAGGGGACAGTCCAGAGCCTGCATATGCGGCAACCTCTGAGCAATGGACTAAGTTCACTGGGTTGCGAGCTAGTCCCCTATTCTCCATCCTAAGACTAGATGTCCAACAGTGTGTTGTACTTAGCCTTAGCCACTCGCTTAATGTAGCGAGGTTGACCAGTGTGCAAAACTCTGCCACTTCGAGCATCAGTAATCTGTGCCCATTGGTCACGGCTACGGTTGGTGGTATTTACTTTGCCTTTAATTTCTACGGCAAAAACATTTCCTTTAACAGCTTTCATAATAACTTCTCCTAGTCTTAGAAAAAAAATAGTAAACTTAGTAAAATGGCGTTTTATAGTCCGCCACGACTCACGAAAGGGTTATTCCTCTGTAGCTTCTTCAAGCTCACGCTGAGCCTTTGCCGCTTGCTCCTTATCATAGTTTTCCAAATCCGTGGTTAACTCTTTTGCCAAAGCACGAGCCTTGTCAAGTGGTAGCACAACATTGAGCTTGTACTCTGAGCCGTCTGACTCGTAACCGTTGAACTTCAGTTCCACATTGCTAGACCAGTGTGAAACGTAAGTGTTTAGGTAGACCTCGTTGTTGCACTCTACCTGTAGTGCGTTGGTTTTCTGAATCTTCATGCGATTCTCCCTAAAAAAAACTAACTGTTGAACTCTTTCATTATACTATATTTATCGTCAATGTCAAGCGGAAACTTTAACTTTTTCCTGAAAATATTCCCGACTAAATATAGCCTCTATGTTTCTCCATCCGTCGCCACATGTAAGGTGTGCATACTCTGACCATTCCTGAGCTTCATGATCCTCAGTATCTACGAATGAATCATACTTGTATGGGTTGTATGTAACGTCGAAGCTGATTGCCGGAACTGGAACACGGTCAACATAGTAGCCTGATAATCCAGCGTGAACATTCTTCTTCTTCTCTTTTAGTACCTTAGCTCTGCCTGCCGGTTGAACCATGTACTTAACGTCTTTCAAACAAACCTGATTAGCGTGTGCTACCACTCGTGTGCCTTGTCTAATACTGAAACACTTGCGATGTAGATTGAAGTAAACGTAAACTCTTTTATTTTTGTCTATCATGTTTTCTCCCTTTCTTGTACTACCAGTATACCATATATATCGGTCATTGTCAAGGGTAAACTTTAATNTTTNTTGNAAAACTCGCGTGCAAACTCGCGTGCTATACCTTTCATAAAACCCGCAATCAAGCGAGCTTGGATAAGACAGATAGCACGACTTACTGCTTGACTGACGGTTTCCCTGCTTGACTGACTGCGTGCCGTCTGTCTTACTCTTTGATTATATAATAGGTATCGGCATATTGCAAGAAAAAACTTTAGAGAAAGTTCAGATATTTCCTTAATGAGAACCAGTCTCAATAAGACCAGATTCCCCCCGCCGCCGAACCTTAATGAGACCGAGTCTCAACAAGAGATTCGTTGTAGTCCCTGCCGGCTTGTTAGTGTGAACCGACAGGGACACCGCACAACGAAAGTTATACCTTAAGCGCTCCCGATTTGACCATCACCAGAACATCGGCAAGGCTTGGGTTTAGGGTTTCCCCTTTATCGTTCTCAATGAGAACGTGGTCATTTTTAATCGCCTTGACCGTTCCGGCGATACCCGTCAGGGTGAACTCAACCGGCGTACCGGNCTTCAGAATTGCAGTAACCATTATTGGTACTCCTTCATAATTGCCCGAGTTTGTGCGGATCGAGTGCGTTGACGTTTCGGGCGATTGTCCCACGCTCCCGTACCAGTAAAGTGCTGGCGATGACCTGTTGATACTTTAATATCTTCGGCCTTGATAATTAATTTTTTTGATTTCTTACGCATCGAATAAGTCCTCCAGTTCTTTAGCTTCAATTTCAGCGTTAGCCATTTCATAAGTCATAAACATAGCGGCACTGATTGCCGTTGATGCCATGATTAAGTTTTCTATGTCGTCATCATCGGTCACTAGCTGGGCAAGATTCACAGCCACAGCCGAAAGATTTTTAGCTGTCTCATCGTTGGACTGTAAAAACGAACTGCAATACTCTAACGGATCTTTTTGCATTGCCTTATCGACTACTGCCAAAACTGTCGTGTCTTTAATTTGTAAACTCATAATTCTTTTTCCTTGTGTGGTTTGGGATTCAGTGGCTCTTAACCTTAGCGACGTTGCTCCAGTTCCCTTGTCTTATGTAATACTTATCGGCATCAATCGAGGTCTATATCCATGATTTCCGCAAATACCTGCTGGTTTCTATAGAGCTTTTGATTGTTTTCTTTGTACCCTATTTCACGACCAGCGGCAACATCAGCGGCATAGCTGTCGATTATTGCCGTCCGAAGTTCTCCCTTTTCTTCTCGTGGGTCAACTTCGACAATAGACTCTTTGACCTGTCGGTCAATACGCTTCAGAGTACGTCCACCTTCACGGTCGTCGTGGAATTCTTCCGGCAAGTGTTCGTTTGGAATCCATAGACATTCCATGATAGCGGCATCTAGTTCAGCGAGCATTTTTTTAGTTGTTTCGTTCATAGTGAACTCCCTTTGTTGTTGTTTTGTATACTAAGATTTTACCATAGCTTTGTGGCAATGTCAAATTATTTTTTCCCGATTACCCGAACTTTCCAGACTTTTCCTGAATAGTCCATATAGTTATCGCCGTCGCTGTAGACAGTGACACCACCACCGTAACCATACGAGGATGGCTGATCCTGTGCGTCGTCGTCATTCACAGGATACCAACGATCACCGCAACAATCACAATCCACGCCATCGGCTACGCCGTTGAAGTAAACACCGTGATCCTGTGCAATACTGTTAGCATCGGCGGCATTATCTGCCTGAACAAATACCAATGGAGTCCCGACGAAGTGACCGAACGAATTGTTTTGTCTGAATTTGAAGTAGCTCATAATTTTTTCCTTTCGTTATGTCTACATTATACCATAAAGTTGGCCGGTTGTCAAGAGGAAAATCAGAATTTTATTGTAAAACTTCTGCCCCAAGAAAACCAACCAAGCAAGCACCGATAAGTAAAAATAAGAATGTCATATTGTTCTCCTTTCATTCTATTATATATTATCGGCACACACAACCCCAAACCTTTAGAGATTCCAGAAAAATATCTGACTTTTTTCCTTATTGAGATTCGGTCTCAACAAGGCCGGTCGGCGGGGGATTTTTCTCCTTATTGAGACCCAGTCTCAACTTTCCCTCAGTGACTCGCACCACTTGCTAAATACTTCACGAGCCTCTGCCCTGTCTAGGCCAAACGCATATTCTAATTCTCTCGGCGCTCCCATCATATTCATGGAGCCGCTGTCTCGTAAATCTTCTAGGAATTCAAAATACTCTTGCATGTCTATTCTCCCGTTACCTGATACTGGTGTCCGTTTTCTAGCGTGATTGTTCCACCGAAGAACTCCCACATAATTTTTGTTTCCATCGCTTCACGATTTAATCTTTCCAGCTCCGGCAAATCTTCTTGTATTTGTTCCGGTGTACAATCTGTTTGTAAAATTCTCATAGTCATAGTTCCTTCCACTCCTCGCCTTCTTCAACCGGCTTCTCTCTAGATAGTATCTGCACACTATAGCGACCGTTACCGATACCGCCTAATGTCTTCACGGCTATGCTGCCGCTTTCTTCTTGGTCAACCCATAGCGTGACCACTAGGTCATCGAATAGGTCGCGCACTTCCACGACTCCGATTTCAATACTTCCATCGAATCGCATATCCTTACCGTTCATCTTCCATTTTGGAATCATTGCTTCACCTCTGATTCTTCCCAACTGTTACCGTTTGCAATACTTGGTTTATCAGTACCGCCGATTAGCAAATACTGTTTGCCCTCTTGGGGTTTATCTTCTCGCTTGGTCTTGTGACCATACTTAGCAAACTTTCCATATGATGACCTTGAGTTCATCCCCGCATTCCTGTACAACTTACTATACTTAGCCATAATTAAAATTCCTCTTCTATCTCAACAGTCAATTCGTCATCGTATAGCGAACCACAAACGCCATTCTCCGACCACGATAAAGTAAATAAGGCGTTTCCGTCTGCGTCTCTTATGGTGAGGCCTCGCGTCGAGTGCCATATCGTACCATCTTCATCCGCACACATCCGAAGCGTTTCGTTTTTCATCTCGAACGATTCCGTTCCGTCTATGTCGAATAGCTCTAATCCGTCTCTGGCTCTTTCATCTGCAGTTATCATGACTTTTCCTTTTCGTTTCGTTTAGTTTCTTTACTAAGATTTTACCATAGCATCTAAGCAATTGCAAATTATTTTTTCCCACTTTTCGGGATTACATCCCTCTTAATCCGTGCATATCGTGCAACAAATCCCAAGCCGATTGGGAAGCGTTCCATTCTTCAACAGTCATTCCAAACTGCTCGTGAATATTGAAAGGCTTAGCCACTGGCTCGACTTCGACAACCTCTGACACTCTTGTCAGAACGTGCCGACAAACTCCAGCCATGTAACAAGTGTATTCGATTAGTCCGCTTTCACCTACGGATAAATCAGACACTTCAACCTTGCGGTTGACAGTGACATAGCCGTCACCGCGTGCCATCTTGTGAGTTAGGCGAATCGTTTTTTGGCCTTCGATGGCCTGATTGAATTTTTCTAGTTTCATAATTTTTACCTTTCGTTGATTTCTTATATAAGTATTATCGCACATGGGTGTGACACGTTAGGTCACGTGGCACGTACTTTCCTACAATTTTTTTCCACTTTTTCATCACATAATCGTACTGTCCCTGACATTCAACAGTACCCATAGATGAGCCGGTTGAGCCNACCCANNTNGNGATNGCNNACTTNCCNANNCGATTGCATCGCACTAGGTGACGTGTGCCGGTTGGGGTTTCCTTAGTCATTCTGATTTCGTATGCTACGTATGCCATTTTATTTCCTTTCGTTTCGTTGTCTCTTATGCTTCCCATTATAACATATATCGACCAATTTGTCAATAGGTCTTTAGCCTTTTTTCAGTATTTTTAGGGGTTTTATTTTCTTCTGTACTTGCTTCAGCGTGCCGGCTGATAAGCATCCGGTGAATATGTCCGCGTGTCGTTTCAGGCTCGCGTTGTGTTTTGCCATTGCTATTTGTTTGTTAGTTATCATTGTCTCAACCTTTCTATATATATTATCGCATACAGGTGTGACACATCTGGTCACTCGTCAGACATTTTCTGAAAATAATATAATGTTTTTTAGCTTGTTGAGATCCAGTCTCATTAAGACGAGATCGCCCCCGCCGCGCGGCCTTATTGAGACCCAGTCTCATTAGTCCCAATAGTCAGGATCATCATAGACCATATACAGGTCATTCTCCAAATTCATTTCGGCTTCCCACTCAGCCTGTGACACACGTAGGTCATGTTCATCGAGTTCGTCCTCGTCATACAACTCATCGGAACGCATCCCTTCCTCCCACGCGATGGCCTCCTCAGTCCACTCGTATTCGGATTCGTGGTCATCCTGAAACGCCTCCCATTGAGCGTCGGCGATTTCCGCCAACTCCTGCTCCTCCTGACGGAACTCCTCACGCATAGCGTAGATGTCGGCGGCGGTGGTTTCTTCAGCGAATTGGTTTGTAGTGAATTTGTCCATGATTGGGACTCCTAAAAAGTGGCTTTCGTTATGACTTGATTATACAATAAGTATCGGTAAATGTCAAGAGTAAACTTGAATTTTTTTTGGATTATTGAGGATAATAATCCTTGTTATTAATTAAATCCCGCACGGGCAGATCGTGATAATCCGCCAGCCATTGGCACGATGCCGGAGAATATTCCGCATCGGTGACGTGAATTGCGATAGGCGCGTTTTGGTTCCAGATAAAATCCATGATGTAAATCCTTTCGATTGATTAACTTGTATGACTCTAATATAATATATATCGGCCACAATGTCAACACATCTTGAGATAAAAACCAGAGAAAAGTCAAAGTATTTTCTTATTGAGATCGAGTCTCAACAAGGCGGCGCGCCGGGGGCCTTTACGTCCTACCTTACCACCTAAACCCAAGCATCTACTTAGGAAAAAACAAAAAGCCCACCGGCTGAGTAATCAACCGGCAGGCCACAACGAAAGGAATCTATTCTATTTTTTTAAGAAGCGGAATAGCACGCCCTATGCTCTAGCAAATTTTACTGTAATCATGCACAGGAAAGGTAAGCTCCTGCAGTTCAAGCGGCTTCAGTTCTATAATCTCCGCACCGCCTTCGACCTTTGCTGATGTCTTGCATCCTAGTAATGCCGCACAACATAAGCCAGCTAATAAAGCCAATGCACACAACGCCGCTGATTTTACTTCTGTCTCTTTAACCATGTCAATAAACCTTTCTTCTGTACCTGTCTTTTCTTCCTGTTGTCCAATCGTTGGAACTCCCTCGCCAACTGTACCGCGTGAATCCTTCGCATTCTCATTATGCACTACTCCAAAATATTCGTATTCGCTCATGCTCATCTAGTCACCAATATAATCCAGATACCAAAAGCTAACCAAGTCGAGGACAATCCCCAAAACAACCATTCATTAAATTTATCACTCATTATACACACTCCATTTCAAATTCATAATTTGCCTGTTCGTATCTCTGCGAGTTGAATTCTGTTAGCCCATTGACAACAACCTCATAATGCTCACAGTGTCTATTATATACAAGCTCAACCAATCGGCCTGTATTATCTTNCTCTGATTTATANACTACAAATTCCATNACTAANCTCNNACAACTTTATTACATACCATGTAACCGGTATTCTTCCAGTATACCAACGCCGACCGAATAAACTTAATTAGGTCATCGCCTTCATACTCATACATGTTTTCTACATGCTCAACCCACTGATTAACCTGCTCGTTAATCTCTCCATCGAATCCCAAAGCTATCGAGACTTGTTCTAATAATTCTTTCATTCTATTCCCTTTCCTTATGAGTAGCTATTCCAGCTACACCCGCATTCATTGCAGGTCTCTGTACGCTTAACGCTGTACGTACCTACCTTAGTTACAGTAGTATCATAGTAGCGACGTGTTTCCTGTCGCTTCTTACAGACTAGGCCAACGCCGTTAGGGTTTGGCTCCATGTAGGCAATGGTTACCTGCTTATCAGTACCACACTCAGCAAGGTGCTTTGTGTATTCTGCTGGTTGTTTTTTCCAGCCGTTCATAGTTCCTAGATTTTTCATATCAACTTTCCTTTCGTTTGATACTATCATTATATCATATATATCGACATTTGTCAAGGGCAATCTTTAACTATTTATGATATTTACCAAAGTTTTTTTCTTGTCCCATAATCGCTGTAGCTCATTGAACACACAGTTTTTATTGTGCTGTCCTAGTTCGTTGGCGTGTTCAGCAATCTTCTTTTCAATCTTTCGGTCAGTCTTGAACAGTTCAAGCTTTGCTTCATTCTTAGTCATGTCGTTTTTCCTTTCGTTTAACATGCTTCTATTATACCATAAGTATCGGCATTTGTCAAGAGCAAATTTAGATTATTTTATATTTTTTTTAATCCACTCGTTATCGTAGTCGATTGAACTTTGATACCAGTCAATCAGCTCTTGTATTCTCTCGATTGTGTAGTACTCATCGGTCTCATTGCGGTCTAGCTTCGCTTGGAAGTAGTCGCGTATTTTGATGTTCTCTTGGTGGATTGCGTAGAGTGCTGAGTCTTGATATTTCATTTTCTTTCCTTTTCGTTTAACTCTTATACCTTAAGTATATTATATATATCGACAAAAGTCAATAGAGTCTTGAGTATTTTCTCAGAATAATCTAATCTTTTTTCTTATTGAGAACGAGTCTCATTAAGGCCGGTCGGCGGGGGCGCTTTCGTCTTATTGAGACTAGTCTCATTAAGCATTAGCGAATTCTGTCAGTCGTCGCTTGGTTTCCCAAAGCCGCTCCAGCTTAGCCATCACACAGCTTTTATTGTGTGCGCCTAGTTCTAGTTTATGCTCAACAAGAGCGGCATCAATCTTCAAGTTAACTTTGAAGAGTTCTAGTTTAACATTTTGTTTAGTGATAGTTTTCATTTTAGTTTCCTTTGTTGTCTCGTTGTTTGTTATGCTTTAAGTATATACTAAGTATCGGTAAAAGTCAATAGTAATCTTAACTAAATTCTGAAATAATTCTAATTAATTCTGTACCGTAAAAGTAAACACCATACACAACTATAACGCCAATCAGTGTGTAAGCCATTGCATCTAAAATCTTATCTAACATCTTATTTCCTTTCGTTAACTGTTATACTTAACTATAACATATATCGGCACAATGTCAAGTAATACTTTATAATAAAATATAAATAATCATCTATTTTTATATCATATTTTATGAAAAGTTATATTTAGGCTATAGTAAAAGGGGGTGTTTTTATAAAATGGGTAGTTTAGGACAAATATATATGAAAATCGTCGTGGTGGTATACACATTTCTAGGACAACTAATTGATAAAAGTGGTCCTTTGATTAAAAAATTTTGCCCAGCTATCTAATAAAAGTTGCCGTTTGCCTAGAGTGCAGATAGAGACTGCTGAAGTTTCCGAATCTTGGCCTTTTGTTTTTGAATTTGATAATCGTCAGCAAATTTAGATCTTTGCATGAGGCTTAATGACCTTTGAGCGCTTTTTATGCGTTCCTCAATCGTTTTCTTTTGGTGACTGTCTGATTCCACAGATTCCTCGCCCTCTTTTCTTTTTAATGCCTAATTTTTGCCGTACTTTACGTACAGCGTCAAGAGNGACTGTTCTACCAGCCATTTCACTTATTTTTTCTGCCAAATCTTTGTCTTTCATGGTGGCAGCATTGTCTACGATAAATTGGCGCTCTTTATCAGTCCATTTTATATTCATTTTGCCGTCTTTATGTCCTAAAAGTGGTCTTTCGTGTATATAATATTATATGACACAACTTAAGAAAGAGGTTTAAAAATATTATGGAAGATCCAAAGTTTGTTGAAAGTGAATTAAAAGTTACTGCTTCTGAGGAGCTACAAGAGGAAGTAGATAAGGAATTAGATGAAGAAACGCCCGAGATTGCTATTTCATCAGTACTAGATAACCCAAAGAATAAATGTTGTGGAGGTGGTAGTTGCAGCAGTGAGGATTAAGATTTTTTATAATGGTGATCATACTAAAACAAGGATAGAGAACGCCGACACTGGTGAGCTCATAGAAGGAGTCGTAGCAGTAGATATTTCAATTGATTCTATGGATGGAGCTTTTGCCGCCCTAACATTTCAAGAATTTGAGATAGAGCTTGACGAAATTCAGGTAGTAGATGAAGATACCGGACAACCATAGCGAGCAGGAAGTCATTGATATAATTGATGGCATTGCAAATCGCCTATGTTATAAGTTTAAGTTCGGGTATCACTCTCCAGATGACATGAAGCAGCAAGCCAGACTATTTGCATGGGAAGGCCTTGAGAAGTATGATGGAAAGAGACCACTAGAGAACTTCTTATGGACGCATGTTAGGAATCGCCTTTATAATTTCAAAAGAAATAACTACTCTAGATTAGAGAAGCCTTGTGACACTTGTGAATTCTTTATTAAGAAGAAATGCACAGCATTCGAAGACCAAGAGGAATGTAACCTATATAAGGGATGGCTTGATAGGAATAACGCCAAGAAAAACCTAATGCATAGCGTATCAGTAGAATATGATCAAAAAGACAAGGATATGCCCTCTTTGAGTACTTTATTTGCGAAGGAAGTGCTGGATCTATTAGACGAGGAGTTACACGTAAGGTTTCGCGAAGACTGGATAAGATTTATTAACAATCTAAAACTCAGTAAGAATCGTAAGGATCGCTTGCTGGAAGAAATAGGTAAGACACTAGAGGAGCATGGAATTGACCAAGAAACGTG
>FUFK010046045.1_pt1 | contig 15174 bp, 30 predicted proteins | sample 1021851 | NCBI WGS metagenome assembly FUFK01 (sample SAMEA51879418, study PRJEB19060) | metagenome | reverse complement strand
AAGAACAAGGCAAGAAAGACAAAAAGTTTGGCGGCGCAACCATGATGATTCTTGCTGCTCTTCTCGCTATGATATTGGCATTTAAAATGAATGCTTTCTCAGGTCCTGCTAGATTACTTTCAGAAGGTGTGAAGAGTATAGGCAAAAGAATAGGAAATGCATTAACAAGAATTCTTCCTAGTTCTGTTTCAGATTTCTTCCGAAGAACACCAAAAAATATACCTGGTCGTGGTGGCACACCTCTTGCAAGAGTTCCAAAAGGAATGCAAGTTGAGATTAATGGCAGACCGTATAGAGGTGGCCAAATGTTGCCAGAAGGTTATAGAATCGAAGGCGACAAAGTAATTAATGCTGCCGATGGTTCAGCTAGCAGGCTAACAAAGATTTTAGGAGTTGTTGGTAGAGAGGCTATACCGGCAGCCGGTTCGGCGTATGAAGGTTATGTGGATGCCATGGGCAATCAAGCCAAATTTGATGAAATCCAAAGAAGGTTCGATGCAGGTGAAAACTTTAGATTTCCAGATGGCGAAAGACCAATGACACAAGAAGAGTTTGATTATGTGCAACAAGCAATGTTAGGCAATATTGGTGGTTCAGCAGGAAGAACTGTTGGTGGTTTTACAGGCGCAGCTATAGGTTTTAAAAGGGGCATGAAATCTCTGGTTAATTTCAAATGGAGTGATTTAGTTAATCCAGCGGCTTGGGTTAAAAGAAATCCTTATGTAGCAGCTGGTAAGGTTGCTCTTTACACTATTGGTGGAGGTATTTTAGGTGCTGAAGTTGGTGACCCTGTAGCAACAGCAATACCTGAGATATTTACAGGCGTAGAAGATTCACAAGGTGTCTTAGATGATGCATTTAACATGATAATTCCATCTACTGGTGATGATATGGAAAATGTTCAGAATGAAACAGAAGATTCAAAAACAGACATAAAAACTGAGACAGTGAACAGTTCAAGTGTCAATACTGCTATTGATAATAGTAGTTCAACTACGATTCAAAGTGGCAGAACAAGTTTCTTTGATTGGTTTAATAGTAATTCTTACTCTAATCCAACCTTGGAAACCTACAACATGAAGTAGACTAGTCTTTATACTTTGATTTTCTAGGAATAACTTTCGTTTTATCTTTATGCACCTGAGTAGATGCGTGAGGTGGTGTTATCTTACGAGGAAAGATATTATCCCATGCTTCTTGAAACTTATCGTCTGATACGATTTGTGGTCTTCTTTTACTTCCTTTACCTGACATGTCTGAAACCTTTCATTGATGCTCGTTTAGCATCAAGTTTTTTTCTTCTCTTGATTGCCTGATTCTTTTGATTTTTTAGGTCGTTAGGTTTAGTATAGTATTGTCTATCTCTACATTCTTGAACAATACCTTTTCTATCACACGCCTTTTTGAATCTACGCAACATTCTATCAAATGGTTCGACATTCTTTGACTTTGGATGTATTCTTGGTTTCACACTTGGCATAATATATTCTTAAAGATGTGAAGTCGCCCCTACGCTTACAGCAACCCGCTCTTCACCGATTATCCCGCTTGCTTTTGCCGATAATCTTTCCCCTACTTCGATACCCCCATATCCACGGCCGAAGTCTGTAGTTGCTTTCAAAGACACATTAATAAACACAACTACACCCTAATGTAAGAAACTTACTCAGCGGCAAGTTTCTTAAAGTAATCCATCGCTTCGTCTTCTTCTGAATCACCTACTGTAGAAGATTCGGCTGATGCGATTACAGGTTCTTCTGCTACTGTCTCAGTATTTACACCAGACCATGGCACTTCTTCCATGTCTTCTGCGACTGATTCAGCAGTAGAGTTTGCTACGCCACCTGAAAGACCAAGAACTCTATCGAGTTTCTCTTTTAGTTCATCGTAACCTTTGAACTGTTCAGGTGATATAATATCCGTTAATGAATGAGTTGAATTATTTATATCGTTCAACTGATTTTCATCATCAAAAAGTGGTGCTTGTGCATCAAATTCTGATTTGTCATAGTTCCAGTAACCATCTACTTTTCTGATTTTGATTTTAAAGTTTGCACCCTCGTCTCTTAAATCAAATGGGTTGATAGCACTTTCATCTTCAAATGCAGGAGAGATTGCCTCTTTAAGCATTTCAAAGATTTTTTTACCATAACGATACATAAAGACTTTGCCTTCATTATCGGGATTCTTAGGGTCTGAAACAACATAGATGTTTGACACATAATGAAGTCTACGCTTCTGTTTACGAGCCTGTTCTCTATTTGCTTCAATACCAGTGTTCCACAACTGAGTGTTGTAGTCACTTACAGGGTCTTTCTTACCAATCGTAGTCAAAGACTTTTCGATATACCAACCACCTGGTCCTTGAAAACCATGGTCGAAGTAAGATACCCATGGCATCTCTTCGTCTGTTGGTGTTGGTAAGAAACGAACTACTGCGTATCCGTTGCCACTCTTATCGAGTTCAGGTTTCCAGTAGTTATCATCGTTGTAGGATTTTTTATCCCCTTGAGCTGGGGAGGCAGTTTCCATTGCTGCTCTAAGCTTATCTAAAGATGTTGACATTGTATTCTCCTATTGTATTCGTATCGCATTGTATCGCATCTTATTATAATTCAGATTCAAAGCACGCCGTGCCAAGAACCCACTTATCTTCGATATTTAATCGAGATATAATATCATTATAGTCGATTTTATCGAATCCGTCAATGGGGTTTTTAAAATATAACTCCACATCTGGATACTCCTTATTTATGTGTTCCAACAATGCAACAAATTGTGCCTGTTGAGGTTTTCCCACACCTGAGTTCTGTTCTGTATAAGTCTCGTTGTATGTATAACAATCATCTGGACCATATATGTTTTGTAAATCACCAAACTGTAATGAATCATATCCTGCTAAACATATCTTCTTATGACCATGATGAACTGCATAACCTAATGCATATATTCCACAAAAGGTGTTCTTGAGCAATTCATTTGTATATATAACTATGTTGCTTACATGGGAATAGGAATATCCAATCATATAAGTCCTCTGTCCCTCACCTCTGTAATCTTCTCCTTGCACTACAAATCTATCATCCCCCTCGACTCGATTTTCAATCACNTCACCTGGTAATCCGTGTTTCATCATGTCCCACATCTCCATAGGTATCTCATTCCATTCACCCACACAAACTGGTTGTGTCTTGTAGTATTGGTCTGTAATCATCTCGTTCTGTGGTGCGACATCTTGCACAAACAGTAAGTTTGGTGTATGGTCACGATACACCATATTCATACCCCACCAGTTTTCGAGTGTATCTAAATCTAGATTCTTTCTACTTGGTCCGTTTCCTACTAGATAGAGCATAGTTCAATTAATTTTGCTTTATACACTTGACGGTCAAAATGTATAAATGTTTTATATTTGTTTATTCTTGTCCATACATCTGGATAGACAATCGTTTCTTCAATCATTAAGTTCCATGCCTCACTATAGTTTGTGATTGTATCTAATATACACATAGTCTCAATAGATATTTTTTTACCCAAAAACTGTTTCAGTAGATATGGGTGTTGACCATTGTGAACTCTAAGAACTTCTTGTATACTTTTCTTTTCAAGTAAACTAGATACTTCTTGTTCGAACATATGTGATAGTTTTTGTTTTTTCTTTTTCCATTCTATAAACACTTTCTTTGCCTCATTCTCTAGTAAGTCACCAACCCACATATCTTTTTGAGATAGATTGGCAACATAAAAATCTTGTAGTTCTTCTTTATATAATCTCGAAAGTTTACCGAAATGATACTTATCTTTTCTTTTTATAAATGAGTTTAAGTCTGCTTTTACTTTGCCATTGTATTGCACAAAGTCATAATCTTTAGAATTAAAATGCAACTTAACTGCTAGATATAATTGATAACTATCGAATCCTTCTCTACTCGACATTACTTATTCACTATAATCTTTTTCTTTTTTGGTACCTCAATACCTGATATTGCAGTTCTATAAGCTTCAACAACTTGTTCATTTGTCTCTGCAACAAAAACATAATTTTGAATGAACATTGACCTTAGGGTTAATTGTGCCTGTCACTGCCACACCTTTTGCGAAACCCATACCGCCATCTGGCGCCTGAACAATCATTTTAGGATTGGCAAGTTCAATACCATCTTTGTTATCTACTAGTTCACCAATGTATTCTCCTGACATTGCGACTACTGATACTATATCACCTTTTTTCATAATTTCTCCTTACGATATAAAACTTTCAAGTGACCCACGACTTGCTTTGTCTCTATTGATAAGTTTAAGTTTCTCTGCCTCAGCAGTCAACTTTTCTTTCAATGGAATCGAAAGTAATCGTTTTGCACCCTCAGGTTCTACATTATTTAATTCACATACTTTGAGTATTGCACTCATGATGTCNGTTCTATTACCTACAAGTAATTTTTCTACTTGTTCTGTAAATTCTTTTCTAGTTATCATTACTAAATTTCTCCTCACGAAACCAAAGATTGAAAGCATACTTCTCTCCCTCTAATACAGGCAAACCTGCATGTTGAGAAAACTCGTCTCTCTCATTTGTTTCTGGTTTACAATTATACCACACGATGATTGAACCCATTCTAGGTTGCACATTCAGACCCAATCGATTGAATCCTGTTTCGCCACCTGATGGCACATCTCGTAGATATCCTAAAACAGTCAACAATCGTTGACCACCTGTCTTCACATATCCATCGAAATACTCTTCATCACTTGTATCAAAAGAATCAAAGTGATAATCATATTTTTGTCCAACATCGTAATGGACAATTTGAAATGGTTCTGCGTTCTCTAAAGGCATACGAACCATTTGTGAAATCTTTTCTGCAACTCCTAGTATAACAGGAGAAGCGTCATGATTCAACCAAGTATTCGAACCTGTTCTGCCGTCATGTTTCTGACCTTTACCATCTGAACTCACAACATTTGCAGGTTGTAAACTCTGCCATGAATGTGCAAGTATATCTTCGCACTCCTCTTGTGATAAGAAGTCATGAACAACTGATATTCTATGAACATCATTGTGGTAAATGTTTATCATACTCCGTATAGATTCTCGTATTGTTTTCTTAGTTGAACTAAGTCTTCTATGTGTTCATCTGGTGTTGATGAGAAGATTTGAAATGTATTTAAACCCTCGATACCAACAATTGCAGTAATCTCTTCTACAGGTTTGCCTGTAAGTTCTTCAACCATAAGTGCATATGCTGTCATTTGAATATACCATTGTTTCGCCATGTATTCTTCTTTTGGTTTAGAAGATGATTTAAAATCTATGATTGAAAGTGAATTGTTAAAAAGACCAACACAATCGACACGACCAGCCAACCGTAGTTGATTAGAATAGAGAGGAGCTTCAAGGGCAATAGGTATAATCTCATCAAGAACTGGTTGAACAGCCTTAAACATTCCCTCTTGAAGAACATTCTCAAACTCGATGTATTCTTTTTCTTTTCTGAGATAATCTTCAATATGTTGGTGAAACGATGTTCCTCTTGTTGTTGCTTGTTTGGTGATTTTGTTTGCCGTCTCTTCACCGACTCTTTTTCTCCATAACTTGATTTGGTCTTTACTATGAAGACCAGTGACCGTTGTGACACTAGGATATCTAATAGAATCTTCCGCACCTTCAGCAGTATAGTATCTCTTACCNTCTACTGTTATTGTTTTTAAGTCGATGTTTTCTAGTTCGTGAAGTTCTAGTAGATTAGTTTTTACTTGCATTTTTTCTCGCTTGTATAGCGGCGTGTTTCTTAATTGTCGCTACTGATTTTTCTCTCTTGATATCTTTACTGCCATGTTTTGCATGAACTTCTGAGCCTGGGTGTGCATCGCCTATCTTAGACAATACTTCTTTGAAACCATCATCTGTTTTTACTCTGTCGCCATGACCACCAACAATATTAGGTGCTGATATCTGTTGCAATAGATGTGGATTGTTTTTCTTAAACTCGTCTAGTTTAGTATAAGACATAAAATGGTCTTCGAACTGACCTGTCTCTTTATTTAAAAATTCATATGTTGGCATTAATTATTCTCTATCAGATTGTCTTCAACAATCTGTTTCACTGTCTTTTCTTTATACCATAGACCACTATACATTGTTGTAGTGCCATCAGACCATTCTACAATATATCTTTTATAACCGAAAGGTCTTTCTGAAAAGATTCTTACATCACCATAATTTTTAACTAATACTCTCATAACATAAATTGTGGGACTTCTCTGTTAGTCCATTTTGCGAATGACTTCTTGTATTCTCGATAGTATTTATGATACGCATCGAGACTGCTTTCTGACTTGACATCATCTGGCATTGCCTGTGGTGGTTCTCGCCAATCACCCAAAGGCATATTGTCTGGTATATTGTTTAGAACATCTCTGAGTTTACTATCAGTCATATGAACTTTGCCATAACGATAGGTATACTCATCACACAATGCAACAAATAAATCATACATGTATTGATACTGTATTGCATTTTCACGAACCCATACAGCACTAGGATGATTCTGATGTGATGCTTTATATAGAACATTCTCTAGATTAGAGTTAGGGTGTCGCCATCTTGCAATACGCCTGCCGTTCTTAGATAAATCATAATACTGTTCACCGTCAATCATACGATGTGCAGTTGATAACATTTGTGCATACTCGATAATCATCTTGACTACATGTTTATCACAATGTAATCTTGCTGATACTTCTGGTTCTTTGTGTAAATAAAATATGTTCATAACTTAAATATCTCTTCTAGTATCTTCTCTACATTTACCCATGAGAGATGACCAATAACATCTTGTGTTATAGGAGTATGGTAAGTTATTTCTCCTGTTTTGTCAATAGAGAAATCATATACTGCAAGTTCCCAAAGTCCATCTTTGCCACCATAACTGTAATCTGTTTTGATTACTGATGCACCATAGTCATTTGGAAACTTGTAAATNTGTTGAAGTCCCTTATCATAGTAATTAGTATCTGATAGATACTCCCTAAATTTGTCTACATTATCATACATCAACCATTTCTCCTATCTTGAGCTTGTTCTTTTTTCTTTTTCTCCAGTTCTTTATTTACTGGTCTTTGTTGAGCTTGTGGTTGTGCCATTTTCTTTCTCCTTTAACCAATCTCTATATGCGATTGGATTATTTGTTATTTTTACATACTCTTGATAGAGTTCTTTGTTTTCTTTTGATTGAGTCATAGTCTTAACCCAACCATCTGAACTATTCTGCCATGCCTCAGTATTTTGATACAAGTCTTCCCAATCATGAGGTGTGCCTGCATTTAGAGTTTTTGGATTCTTCGCTCTTTCAAATGCCTNGTTTTGTAAAGTTCTTGGTGACTTATCTTCTTTCATTTGTAAAATATATGATGTTGAATTTGAACTGTTTCTTGTAGTGTTTCTGCCCAATATGGTTCAACCATAATAGAATGATAATGTGTTGCACCCTCAGTAATGTCTGGATACTTACCCATAAGAACATCTGATGCAACTACATAAGATTCAAAGAATGTATCAGTGTCTAATGGTTCGTCTGATTTGCCGTCACAGAACCAACTGAACTGACATTGATGTCTGATTGGTACCATATTGCCTTTCCAATTCTCACGCCATCTGGCTTGATATACAACATCACAAACAGTATCACCATATGCACTATGCTCGATTCTGTTTAGAACAACTTGTGCAACTGCAACTTTACCTGCAAGAGGTTGATTACCTGCTTCAAAGTAAATGTTTTTTGCAAGACAAACTGCCTCACCATTCTCATCGTATGCACTAACTGTCTGTGGTAAAAGTAATAGGAACATTAGTAATGCACCAAAACCCATACCATATAAAAATGCTTTAAAAGGATGTGTTTGTCTATCCATATCTTTCTCCTGTATCTTCTGTCACTGGTGAATCATAATAATTTGGTCTGCCTGGTTCTTGATGTTTTGCATACAATATCAATAACAGTGCCATTGAAATTACCAATGGTATGATTATTCTTTTATACATGTTCATATTAATACCCACTCGTTGTATGTGCATACTCATCAGCACAATCTTTCTCACCACAGACACAGTAACCTGGTTTAGGTTCATCTGCTGGGTCAGGTGCAAACTCACTTGGATGTTTGACACCATATGTTTCTAAATTGTAAACATCTTGTTCAGATAGTTTACCACCACTTGCCTCTGCAAGTATCTTATAACGATTACTCATAAAAAGAACTCCTGGTCTTCAGCGACCTTGTGTAGTTTAGCATACACTAAACTATCATTTGTTTCTTTGAAGATGTCTAGTGCCAAATCAGCGGCACAAGAATCATCAAAACTATTACCACCAACATTCCAAGTTGTTACCTCATAATCATTGTTGAGATTTCTTGCAAAATGCCAATCGTATAATGTAAAGTTGCCATACTTTCTGTCACCCTCGCCATCACTAACTTGATAGTCAATGACAAACTCAGTTGTTATCTTATCACCGATGCCTTCAAAGGCAGGTTTGCCGAACATCTCTTTTAGGTCAGCGAAACTCGCCTGAATAGAACCTCTCAGTGAAGTGCCTGAATAACCCTCAGTGCATGGTATGAATTGTATTGTTTGCATAATTAAAAGCCTCCTATTTGCAATAATATAATTAGACCTTGAAATAGTATAAACAGAACTATCGCAAGGATTGTGTATTTAAAAAACTTGAAAATCATTCTCATCTTAGATAATCAGGACCGTAAATTCTCATACTGTTTGGGTCAATGTCATAACCATCATAGATATTACCTCTTGCCTTGTTTAAGGCAGGCGTTCTCCAACCAGCGGCTTTGAGAATATCACCCTCGTTGAAATTTGGATTTGATTTGTTAATAAAACCCCATACTGACCTATCGTTGCCATTTTCACAAGTTATTATCTTGATATATTTTTGACCAACTTTATAAGTATGGGTTGTAGTTTCACGAGTATGTTTCCATCTCTCATGAGTTGCCTTAGTGATTCTCTCACAAAGGTCATTACAATAATCATTAAGTGTTTTCATATTATCTCCTTTCATTAGCAGTATTTGACTCCGTTGAAATCGCCATACTTAAAGTATTGTGCGTTCTCTTTCACAAACACATTTGTCAATTTCTTAATCTTACCAACTAATTTCCAGTCTATGTCTTCGAACTTACTACCAGTAATATCGTTTAGATAATCAGTTGCCTCTTGCACGGTTCTAAAACATTTAGTGTCTAACCAATCATTTAGATTAGGTTGTGCAAGATATGGTTTAGTAATGTAGTATTTCATCTTTTCTCCTTTATTACTCATCATGTATAGGATAACAAAAAATGAAGGTCATTGTCAACCCTTTTGTTCTAGATAACCTAAGACTGCCTTCTTCTCTATAAGACTAAAACTAGATAGGTCTTTGAATCTTGCCCACGGTGTTCCTGCCGTGACTAATTTATTACCTGCTGTCACAGCGGCATTCCATAATGCATCATCTTTTGGATATAATTTGTTTTCTTCTGCAAGACTTATCAATTCACGACCTAGTTTCACGAATTGTTTCACCTGTGGTGAATCGTCATAGTATGAATATTTACTGTTCACTTGTATTCTCCTTAATTAATAAGATACCATAGTATCAAAAAGTTAAGGTCATATACAAGTGGTTTATGAAATATTTTCTTGGATAGTGTCCAACTCTTTTAGTTTCTTTGTGAGAATATCTAATCTGTTCGGCCAGTAGATATAATCTTTGTCTGAATCTTTTGCAAGATTCTCTAAGAGTGGTCTAATAAAGTTATCTAGTTTCTCGATTACTTCTGTTGCTGTTGTAGTTTTTTCTACGATTTTGGTATCAACCGATGCCAACTCATCGGCATCCATAGCAGTAAAACCAAAATCATTATACTCTATATCTGCCATTAATTTTCCCTCGGTAAGTTGTCCCAACGATAGAACTGTTTAGTTATATGGCACCAATACCACCCTCTGTGTTTTTGTTCAGATTGTGGTAAATCAGATTCGTTGTAAATTCTTTTGTCGCCATGAATTGTATTAGTATACATCTCTTGCTCCTGTAATAAGTTTAAATACCATATAGCCATTATTTATATATGCAAGCCAGGTGTCTAGGATAATCTTCATTTTGTTCTACCGAAGTCATTTCTATTTCGCCTGGGGAGAAAATTTGATTCGGTATCAAAAAGAACTGACCATCTAAGTCATAATCAAAATCATAGTTCTTTGGATTCTGTCCTATCTTACGCCAATAGATTGCACTATATGTTAATGGAGTTTCTTCAAAAGGTTCTAGTGATACATTAAACCCATTCTCTGTTTTATAGATGTTGAGAATGTTATATGGTTGGTCGTATCGTGTGCCTAATATTGTTGAGTGTTCTGGTGCCATGTCAACACGATAATATCCTGAATCTGAGATATTATCGTATATTGAACTTAGTTGTGATTTGTCTATCGTCTGAACAACACTACTAAAAGTAGCCGCCGTCTTTGATATTGGTTTTATCATCGCCATCACTATCATCTGAAGCAGACACGAACTCACCTGAATCTTGTAGACCCTGGATGAATTCATCAGTCTGCGTTAAGAAAGATTCAATCATCTTTGATTTAGTTAAAGTTGTAGGAACATCAAAACCTAGTGATGTTGCCTGTTCATTGATTTTACTTTTAGTCATTGACTTCAATTCAGACTCAGATGGTATGACTACTTCTTCATACTCTTCTTCTACTTGTTCTGGCATTTCGTCAATCATTCTTACTGACTCTCTATGCAAAACAAATTCTGGATTCTCTTCTGCGAGTTCTTCTGCCTGAACCTCATTTACTTGACCAGCAGATACTACAGGCGCTGATGATTGTGGTTCGTCTTCAAGTATTTCATCTGCTTCTGCAACTTCGTTGACTCTCTCTACTTCATCCATGAATGACTCTGTAGTTGTGCCACTTGGTTTGAAATCAAATGATTCTTGTTTGTTTTGTTCGTCCCATTCTTTAAATGACTTTTTAGTTTCTGCAACTTTTTCTTCGAACTCTTCTTGTTCTATTTGTTTTACAGCTTCTTCCATTTGTTCATCACTGACAGCAGGTTTATCCCAACTCTCCATAGGGTCGGGTGGCGGCATATCAGGTTCAGGATTTAGTGCCCTTGCCATTTGAAATGCACGAGATGGTTCAGTAGTAATGTTTTCTTTTTCTACTTGAATCATATCATCTACTTGTTCTTGTTCTTCTTCTGTAAGTTCGTCTGCAACTTGACCCTCTTTAAGACCTACAACACCATCTTGGTTTAAGTCCATTGAGATGCCATGCGATGCAAGAACAGCTTCCATTTGTGCAAGTCTATCTTCTACACCTTTTCTACGAGCTCTTTCTGCATCTCTAGAATCAACTATTGCTTGTATCTTCGCTTCTTCAGCGGCAACTTTCTCTGCCGTTTCTGTAGCAGATAATTCTTCTAATCTTCTCTGAGCGTTTTGAACTTGTGTGCTGTAGTCTATTGATGCCTTGTTGACTTCATCTCTTAACATTACAATTGCATCTAAGTCAGCAGGTTTGATTAGACCAGACTTTAATTGTGAGTCTAATAATATCTGAATTACTTGTAATGTATTTGGGGATAATTGAGCTTTGTAATCTTGAATTCTTTTACGAATTCTATCGGACTCTGAAAGTTCCTCTGTCACTTGTTGTTGTGCGAATGTTGGTTCGTCTGCCATAATTAAATTACTCCATGGAGTCCGTCTCGACTAGAAGTTTACACATCGAAGTTAATTTTAAACTCCCTATTCTTATATGTATAGTCTCTGCGGACAATTAATATTTATCTAAAATTGAACATCAGGAAAGGCTTTTTCTGCGATTTCCTTTGTGATGTTTTTAAAAGGCCAAACTTTATCTTTGACCAAATCCATTAACTCTGCTTCTTTAGCAGGTATGCTTTCTAAGAGTTCAATCCACATTGTTTCTCTACGAGTTTGTGGAACTTGTTCTGTCACAAAGTATTTAAACTTTCTGAATTCAAATCTTAGTGCTGACTCTGTTAAGTCACTTGCAGGTGCATCGTTTACATTGTGAGGTGTTTTACCCTCAGGTAATTTAGATACGATTTTATCTGTAAACACCCATTGTAAAATAGCTTTGACTGCACCATTGTTATCGTTAAAAGTTCTAAGACCATTTACTGCAAAGTCTTCGTTCTCTTGTGCGACAATTTCTGCTTGGCAAAATATCTCAAATGCATCTGCATTTTTCATGAGTTTCTGCCTTTCGGTAATCAACTCCATTTTAGGTTTGTTAGGGGCGCCTTTCGGTCTGCCTCTTCCTCTTTTCTTTTCTGTCATAATGAAAAATCTCCAATTGAATCCATTAATTGATTTAGTCTATGATGTCTAAGATAGTCAAAGACTTTGCCCTTGACTGGTTCAACATCTTGATATTCACTAAGAATTGCATCTTCTATTTTCTGTGGTATCATTTCAAAATCAATTAGTGTTTGATTTCTTAAATAGTTTCTATAGTATTTATCGTCATTTTCAATACTAATCCTGAGGTATTTTTCTAACACAGGTTTTCTTAGTGGTGTTTGTCTGATGCCCAAATCTAAACAATCATCGTTAGATAATATATTAGGTATGCCATCTGACTTGTCACCTTTTAATATATGTTCTGTTAAAAACATATCTGCATCTTCACANACAACTTCTTTGTTTAGATTAGGTGACCATTGTCTTACATAGTCATACTTCTGTAATTGTTGAAAGTCTTTATCACCAGATACAATCATAACATCTTCTGTTGCATGTTTAGTAAGTATCGCAATGATATCATCTGCCTCACAATTCTCAACATACATGTATTTGTATGGAAAGTTTTCTTTGATTTCCATTTTAACTTCATGCAGTGTATCAAAGATTAACTTCCAATCTCTATCATCTGCCTCTCTAGACTTCTTACGATTTGCCTTATACAAAGGAAAGAACTCTCTACGCCAAGGGTCTGATGCATCAGTGCAAAGAACTATCTGACCATAATCTGGTCCATACCTCTTCTGATAATTACGCAATGAGTTTAGAATCATATGTCTAAGCATAGATTCGTTTATCTCATTGTCATTAGATTTGAGTTGTGCCATCAAACCTGCGATGACTGTTTGAGTAAAATCAATTAAAATCATGAGTCCATGATACTACAATAAGTATGCTAATGTCAAGTGTGTTTTTGCCTGTTGTCTTCTGAATCTACATTCAAGATATTTACATTACCTGCAACACTTATTCTAACTTTGTTTTCTTCATAGTGTGCATATACTGTATGTCTCATCCAACTAGGAAATATTATAATATCTCCTCTACTCGGCACATGTCTAAATTGTGTCCAGTTAAACCACGATGGTTCACCATACTGCAACTCAATCAAACCTGCGAGAGGTTGATTCTGCATTTCTTGATTATTATTTTCATTGTTTAAATGGGCCTTGTCATATTCATTATCTTGTATTTGTTCTAAAGACATATGTTCTAAATCATTACGAGTATAAATTACAAAAGAAAAATCACCTGAATGTGCATGTGGTGGATTATATTCTCTTGCCTCTTGTATGTTAGACCATATAGATTGAATCCGCATTGTCAACTGTTCAAAACCTGGCAAATCCATTGATGGCGCTTGTCTTACATGATTAAAGAATCTATTACAATGCATAATAATATTTTCTTGAATTGTAGATGTCACATTTTCTGTAAGACTAGTTTGTTTCTTAATTCTTCCTGCAAGAAGTCCAGATGCATCATATTCTACTTTACCACCAAGTGTTTCTATAAGAACATCTAACTCACGAAGAATATTCTCTGGAACTTTGTCTAGATAAACTGGCGGCCCAAAAGGAAACAGAACTGGATGTTCATTAACAAATGCATGATTATTTTTTATGACATTGCCGTGTTTATCTACTTGTTCGAAGTCTCTGGCTTTTTGCCGAGTATTTTCTTTACCTTTATATTCCATACTATTTCTCCTGATGTAGTTTTACAAAGTATTCTGCATCAACTACTACTAATGGTTTCTTGTGATTCTTTTTAATTACAACCATGGGTTCATACTTACCACAGTTTGCTGTTGATTGTTCGTATGCGGCCCATACATTGACCTTCTCTTGATTCTTACATTCGACTGAATAGGGAAAGAGTTCTCGTGTCTGAACTCCCATGATGACATCTTCACCTGATGAACCCATAGGTCTTGATTCGATGTCTTCTGGATTTGCACCTAGGTGTTCTACGAGTTGTGCAACAACCCACTTCTGTAGATTACGACCTTTTGCTTTTGCTGATTGTGTTTTCATAATATATCATACTTCTATCGCAAAGATTTTACTCTTGTCTAACTCCACTTGTTCTAAATCAAAATTGATTGACACACCACAACCGCAACTATCTTTTTCTTTTGGGTTGATAAACTTAAATATTTCATTTAGTCCTTCTTTCTGCCAATCAAGTGTCATGCCATTTATATAAGGCACTGACAATTTATTCACTACAAATTTTAACTTACCGAAATCGATAATGATATCATCATCGTTAGCAATATTAACACTGTCAAAGATATACTCAAAACCAGCACACCCACCTCCTGTAATTCCAAGACGGATGTATTTGAAGTTTTCTTTTTCTTGTTGTTCGAGTAATTTAACAATTGCTTCATCTGTAATTTCTATTAATTGCATACCAGTATTTAGTCTGGCATGTATTCTGTTTTATCTAATATTGAATCATAAGGTATATGAACATCTTGGTCTTCTGGAATATATAAATGATTAATCATAGAACGATTACAAGTATCGATTGCATCGTATACTGTTTCGCATATTGCCTCACCACCAAGATTAAATGATGTGTTGAATATAATCGGCACACCAGTTCTTTCATAGAACCCTTTAATTAAATTATAATAATTTTTATTTTGTTCCTCTGTCACTGTTTGTATTCTACATGTATTGTCTGCGTGAACGAGTGTAGGAATATCTTTGAGTGCTTTTGGTTTACACTGTATCGCAAAAGACATCCATGGTGACTCAGGTAATTGCAACATGTCGAAGTATTCTTCTGCGTGTTCTAACATACAAGTCACAG
>FUFK010050090.1_pt1 | contig 15176 bp, 1 predicted proteins | sample 1021851 | NCBI WGS metagenome assembly FUFK01 (sample SAMEA51879418, study PRJEB19060) | metagenome | reverse complement strand
AATGNTCTTANATANGCAGTNCCATCANNTGTTTTCCANTAAACTTCNTGNATNCCATCNGAGTCATAATCNCCTGNAGTTTTAACTTCTAAATTATCTATNTAAAGATCATTTTGAAATCTTCTTTGACTATCAAATTCACTTCCCTTTATAACCTTACCAATTGCTATAAGTGGGTCCTCATAAATACCAATAACTCTTGTGCCTCCTCCAATACCATAATCTGAATAATCAATCTGCATTATTTCTGGGTCTACTTTTATTGATACCCAGCGACCAGATTTTTTATTCGTGAAAATAATTTCTTTTTCTAAATCATTATTTATATCTAAATATCCTTGATATTTATAGCTATTTCTTATCTCTTCTGAGATTTCTCCTTTTCTACCATGGAGATTACCATCAAAATCTTTTATGTAGGAAAGAAGAAAATAATCTCCGTTATATTCAATATTTTTTTTATTAGATAAAATCTCAAAATCCTTATTATCAATATTTTGATTTAGTTTTTCAACATACATAATTGCTTCAGTTCCAAAAGAATCAACATGTAATGAGCCGTTCTCAAGCCAGTCAAGGGCTCCTCTCCAACCTTGATTGTGAGCATATATTAGGACTTCTAATTTCTTATTTAAACTTAAATCTTGATATTTATTATTTGCAGAAANTAAATANGAGTGGTTTGCATANGTGAATCCTATTAAATAATCTTCTTGNAACTGNGGATTATTTCTAAATNGATATCTTGAAATTTCATCATCTCCCACAAAATCTATTTCCAAGATTCTTGCAGCATCTTTTTTAGCTAATGATCCTAATTGATATCTTCCGTCATAATTATTTTGATATCCTCCTAAAGCTTGATAGTTTCCACTTCCAGCAGATTCAATGCTTGCTAATGTATCTCTGTAAATATTCCAAAGATTAACATCTAATCCAATAAGTTCTAAATATTTAAGTTTAGATTCTGAAAAATAATATATTAATTCTTTTAAATTGGAAAGATTCAAATTAGAAATTAATTAAAATAGCTTAAAAATCGATCCTAAATAATTTCGCTGATGATATCACTATGTCCTTGAGCTGTTAAGTATTCCTTCATTTGATCTTCACTTTGATAATTTGCATATCTGATATTTCCATCATCATGCATTAATGATCTTAGATATGCAGAGCCATCATTTATTTTCCAATAGATCTCATGGATACCGTCACCGTCATAATCTCCCGATGTTTTAACTGTGAGGTTATCGATTGCTAAATCATTTTGAAAACGGATCTGGCTATTAAGTGCTAAACGATCTTCATTAGTGTCATTAAAATCTTTATCATTATTGAGATCGATATAACGCTCGGAACCGATTGCATCTATTTTTGATGGTGCTGGAGTCACTCCATCAGATAAGAATCCATTATTAGCTTCTCCCTCTGCGATGAGTGGATCGGCGTAAATTCCAACAACTCTTGTACTCCCATCTTTCCCATTATCATCGTAATCAATTTGACCAGTCAAAGGATCTACCTCGGCAGTAACCCACCTTCTACTTTTTTTATTTGTATAAATTAACTCTTTTTCGCCATCTCCATTGACATCTAAATATCCTTGGTATTCATAAGAACTTTCCATCTCTTCGTCATGAAGACCTCCTTGTAAATTCCCATCATAATCTTGAATATAAGATAGTTCATATTCCTTACCTATCTCATAATATGTTGATAATTTACCCGTTAATTTATCTAGCGCCTGCTCTATTCTAGGAACGAAATCCCCATGTAAATCCTCTAAGCGCTGATCAATAGTAGTTCGCAATAAATCATTTTCTCCGTCTGTATTAATATCAGCAATCAGATGTATGTCATGACTAAGATTTGCTACTTTTTCTCGATATTCTGTCGCGACATACTCTTTGAGGTTGTCAATTGTAGCGATAAGTTCAGATGGGGAACGATTTTCTTCAATGCCTTGAGAGACAATTAAATCTAATCTTTCTGACAATTCATAATTCGCATCAGCGGCAGCCTCAGTGACTTTTGCAAAAATATATTTGAAGTTTTCTTTCTCTTCTATATGTAAATATTCAGAAGTATTTTTAACAGCATTATAAAGGAGTGTTTTTAAAGGAGTAGTGCTTGACTGTTCAAATAATGCAGTTGTATATGCAGACATCAACTCAAGATCATAAGTAGTTGTGTCATTAGATGTATCAGGTAAGGCATTCTTTAAGGTACTTGAGAGGATGTCTAAACCAAGATGAATTTTGACATGTGCAAGATAGGCGGACAAACTATCTTGAATCTCAGGATTATTTATAGTTTCTGCATCTCGTAATTCAAGGACTGGATCATGTTCAAGGTAATTAAATCCCCGAAGATAAAATGCTTCATCGATCCATTCTTTTACATTCTCGTCATTAAATCCAGAATGAATGGCTAATGTATGAACAGTAGTTAATGGGGTTAGCATCTCACCTAATGGCGCTAAAAATGGCAACTCAAGAGGTAATCCTGTAGAACTATCTGTACCACCAAAGGCCATAATCCATCCTTCTGATAGATCGATCNCTCCATTTTGATTAATATCAAAAGTCTGGTGGTCAACTCGGAAATCATAACTAGCATCATTTCCTGTAATCGATCTAGGTTCTAGATTCTCGATTCGCCCATTAAAGTTATGGTCGAAAAAGACTGTGCTTCCATCCAAATAGCCATTTGAAGCAGTACCACTACCATATGAACCACCTACTCCAAATTCAAAAAGAGGAATCGTTGCTAATTTTTCTTCCCAAACAGTTTCCCAATAAGAATAGAAAAGTAAATCAATACCGACTTGAACTTTTGCTTCAAGGTAAGCGCTCAAATCTCCAACAAGTTCAAACAATGAAAGAGGGTTATCAATACGACTCGTGATTTCTTCTCCACGAATTTTTCCATCAGAAGTGCCGGCCACCTCTCCCTCATCAAGCAAATCAAGACTTGCTTCTGCATTGATTCCTCCAGTCATATCAGCTCTTACGACAACTGCATTAACACCCATTCCTGCACCCATGCCTGCATCAAGAGTAAATTCAGGAATATCATTGCCATGCTTGTCCCAATCCGCGACATAAAAACCATTAAATACTTTCCATGCATCATCTAATTCAAAGTCACTATCTTTCCATTCACTTAATCCATAAGTATCAAAACCAAAACCAATATGAGCATCAACACCAAAACCACCTTGTATTACACCCTCAATACCAGGATAGACTGGGAATGTTTTTTCAATTTCAGCGCTCATTCCCATCCCTGGCATCTCCCAGGTAAATAATTCTACATCCTGTCCAAGGAGTAAATTAATTGCCTTAGTAGGATCGTCTATTAAAGGAATATCAAATCCAAGATCATTAAGCTGAGACATTACTCCTGCAAAAGGATTTGAACTCCCTCCATCACTAGTGCTTACAGACTTAGATGCTGTATCTGGTGCTAATTCATCTGTCCCGGGTGTGTTTTCATCAACTTTAGGAGCTTCAGCTTCTGAGTCGCCAGCATTAAAAGCTTCTAATTCATAGTTTCCATAATCGATATAAAAATTATCGCCACTAACAGAGATTTCCTCTAAGTCTCTGACTAAATCCATCACACCCTTAACAGTTCCTAGAAAGTCAGTAGTTGTTTTAACAGCGTCTTTTAATTCATCTCCACGCTGCTTATCCATACCTGCGTAGAAATCAGCGAACCAATTAGAAAGATCAATTGGTGAGACCTGATTATCTCCATCTATATCAAATGTGGAGACCAAACCAAGTTTACTGAAAATTTGGGTATCAGAATAAAGCGCATCAACTACTGGATAAATAGGAGTTAAGATATCATCGATACCATCGACGACAGGAGAGAGCATATTTGAGATATAACTACCTAAATCAAGCTGGATATTATCAAAGTAAATTGAAGTTGCATTATCAGAATCAGCAGCTTCTGTTGAATTTGAATAATCAAATAGTGGAAACTCACTAGCCAAATCAAACCCAAAAGAAGGAATAGCAGCTGATCCATCTATAGTTGTTTCAACTCCAAATGACATAGCTGAATTGCCATTAATATCATAATTAAATAGCTCCTTAATAGCTGTTGGGCTAGTTAGTTGAGTAATATCTTTAAAAGTTAATCCGCCATCACTGCCAAGACCGTTATTAAGATCTAATTTTATTTCGACGTCCATCTCTGTCTTGGCTGGTCTTTCCTCTTCTGTAATGAGATCTGTAATTTGAACTCTCTCAGTCTCCTGGTTTTTTGCATCTATTTGGAGGAAACCTAAGCCGCCGGTAAAACTAGCGTCATCTGATAATGCAGCTCTTAAAGAAGCTTCTAATTTAGTTTTCTCTTCATCTGTATTCAGATAAATATAGCCATCATTTTCATTAGAGCTAAAAACCAAACCTAAATTAGCGTTATAACCATAATGTGCATCGACAGATCCACTACTCTGCAAGCCAAAACCTGGTATGCCTAGCTCAGAATCAAGAGGAACACTTCCAATATTTTCTTCTTTTTTCCCAAAATTAAAATCAAGAGTTGCTATAAGATCATTTTCATCAAGCGAATGATTTTTGACAAATTCATTCGCAAGATTTTCTAAACTAGGTTCAGTGATTGTGGCATATTGACCTTCTTCTTTTGGTCCAAGAATCGATGTCAATTGATCATTTATAAATGACTCTAATTTCCTAGGTGTAAACTGACCTATAGATCTAATTCCATCAGTTAATGTATGAATAAATTCAGATATCCCAGAACCAGTTTTGCCATCTAGGTTACCTAAAAGAGGAAGATTAAGGGTATCAATACCATCTTGGATATGAATTAAAGAATTATTAATGGAGTCAGCGATTTCACCTTCTAAATATTTATCGACAACTTCTACATCTTGCTGCTTATTTGTAAAATATTCAGGTTCGTCTTTGTGACTGGCTGAATTATAGTCAGTATCAATTGAGACGAATTCATATTTTAACTTTGCCTTATGAATACCTGTACCTTCATTTTCTAGTACTCCATCTTCAATTATTCCTTCATTCCAGCCATATGCTTCAAACATTTGAGGCACGAACCAATCACCTGAATCAAATGTAAGTGTTTCTTCAAATGGAACAAATTTACCCTCCTCTTTTGAGAGTTGAAAGATGTCGTTACCATCAGCGTCTTTTGCTATCGATTCTTCTGAAATCGTGACCGTTACTTTCCCTGCAGGTTTAGTAAGCAAACCTACTGCGCAAACTCCAGGGCCAACTGGATTTTCACTAACCCTTAAGAACTCACCTGAAACCTGTGTATAGATACCAGCAATATCATTGTTGATTATATTTACTGTTGTTGAATTGTTTTCATCATCTTTTATTTCATAAGTATTATCTTCACTCTTTAGAAGACTAACTGAGAATGACTTATCAATTGCATCTGCATATCTATCATCTATAGGTACTACAAGAACGTCACTAAAAGATTGACCTGGAGCAATTCGTACCTCACCTGTTGTGACACCAGGACTTTGGGTGATCTTATTTATATTTTCAACATCCGGGGTATAAGGTAAACCTCCTCTTTGATCCAAATTAAGACTATCTATTTGATATTGAACAACAACACCATTGGATCCTGCGGAGCTAGGGGCAGGATCACTTAGATTAATCCTAAATCTTCCTGGTTCGGCCTCCTCTGAGCTATCAACAATAGGAGTAATTGTTGCTGTAGGTAGATCCTCACTAACAATATCAATATGAATAGTATTGCTGACTTTATTAAAATTTGAATCGTCAGAGGTACTTAGTATATTAAGTTGACTTGTTGTTATGTCTTCAACTAACTCATCATTTACAGATCTAATTTCAACACTTTGAATAACATCCCAATTTTTTGGGGTAAAGACAAGACTATCTTGCATCCCTACTCCACGATCTCCAATTGTAAATTGTTTGTCGCTTGGAGTAAGATTTATAGTTACTGGACTAGAGGGTTGGTTATTTAGGCGAAGTGTAACAAAACCATTAGAGGCCTCTGAAATTTCATTTTGAAGTATTCTTGCCTCAATTACAGGGACATCAGTTTCTACAATATTGAAGGAAATCGTAGAGCTTGGTATTTCATAAAGTGCTTTATAGGAGGAAGTATCTCCCTCACTAATATTTGCAGGATCAATAGAGCTGAGATTTAAACCATCTGTGGTATTGCTTACAAATACTGGGACATTTTCTACTTGTTGATTACTTTTAATATTTAAATCTTCAATCAAAGTTAAAGAAAAATTTTGGGTTGATGCCGCTTCTTTTTCTTTGAATGTATAATTTAGAGTTGTACCTGATGGGATTCTGATAGTGTCATCTGCTCTTTCTGTCGAATCTAATTTTAAAGTGGCTAGGTATTTATTATCAGAAAATATATCAATGCCTAATTTATCTGTAATGCTTAAAAATATAGCTTGCTCTTCATAAAATGGATCGACACTTTTCACTTCCGTATGGATAGTTGCAAGTACGTCTTCACTTATTATTTGATCGTCTATAGATTGGACTTGGAATTTTTGTGGTTTATCCCAATCCCAAGGCATGAATTTAAGTTTGATTCTTGATGTGCCTTCATTCCATTCATTGGTGATCTGATCATATGATTTTAAGACAGATTTTTTACTCTGATCAGTCTCTAAATAAAGCTGAACAGGTGCAGTTGGTTTACTTGTAAGTTGAACATAACGAGTTATAGCATCATCACCTTCATTAATAGTGAAGGCTGCACTATCGACTAGATTATTTGCATCATTATCAAGAGAAAACTTAAATCCTGCATGATCATCATCAATAATATCTACTTTTGCATTTTTTTCAATTCGATATTCTGCGATAAAAGACTTAACACTTAAACCATCAGCATTAATTTCCTCTTTAGGAACGGGTTCGATTTGCGTAAGATCCAAACCTATTGAGATATCTCGACTATTTGATGTAACAGCTATTCCATCAATTGTCTCTTCACTATTAATAGTTAAGTCATTTTTTAAATATAAAGTGAAATTTTGTACGTCTGTTTCGTCAGTTGCAGCAATAATATAATTGAGTTGTGTACCTGCAGGGATAGAAACACTTTTTCGATTTGTAGCACCTAATTGAATAGAAGCAAGATAACTAAAGTCAGTTGTACCATCACTATTCTCAGTAGATTCGACTAACGCTAATTTATCAACTAAATTTAAATCAACCCCAGGATCAAGCAATTGATAAAGAGTTGTGTCATGTCCAGAGACTAATCCAACTAGTGATTCGTTGTAAGTAGAATTTAATCCATCCTCAGTCCAAATTAAGCTCCCAGTAGCCCTAGTAGATTTGCTTCGATGGAAAGTCGTATCTTCAAGCAACGTAAAGTAAGCGAGTGATCCCTCTTGTAAAGTATTCTCATCTATAATTTGATCAACACCAAATTGCAATTCCGTACCAGCTTTCAAGAGAACTGATTCTCTATCAGTTTTAGTCAGACTTAGGTTAAGGAAATAGTCATTATTAGAGTCATTATTCTCAAAAACTTTATCTTGGCTTTTCACTAATAATTTTATACCAGTTGACTCTTGAAGTTCTATAGAAAGTGACTCACTAGATTCATCTATATTGTCATCAATCGCGTTCAAAGTAAGAGTCGCTGAATCTTCACCTTCCGGAATGACCAATGCAAAACCTTTTGTACGGTGAAAGTACTGCGCAGGAATAATTTCTTTTACATATGTTTCTTCTAAACTATTGGGCCTCTCCCATAAAAGCTGGGCTTTATGATTTTTATTTTCATACCCAATGTAGTCAAAGGTTATATCAATGAAATCACCATGCTCAAGAATTAGATCATTGACATAGTATTTCCCTTTGGTGTTATTAGGCTTGTTAAGATATTCCTCACCATTAATTGTTAAGGCAAATCCTCCAATTATATCAACTATGAAATTGTAATGGCCTGATTCAGGAATATAAAGATATCCAGACCAAGTTGATGTAAACTCTCCATCATTAAATCCTTCGAAAGTTTCGTCAATCCCATCAAAGTCTGTTTGTTCTATACTTTCTTGTTGGCTGTCAATATATTGAGCAAGACCATTCAAAAATTTTGAATCTTCTCCCGAAGATAAAGTAAAATCAGTCCATTCAGCAGAACTAACATATTGATCTCGATTGACAAAGACTAGTGTCTCTTCAATTGCTTTATCTGAAAGCTTAATCTCAAAATTAGAAACTGTACTTCCTGACTCGTCAATGAAAGAACTTGAAGGAGACAAAAATTGGGCAATAGGTAAATTAGATTTTTCTGATGATTTTGAGAGTGTATTTAAACTTTCATTTGCTGATATTCCATCATTATCTATATTAATGATGGAAGTATTTACTCTTTTTAGTTTCTTATATCCTTCATCATCACTCGAAATATTAAATGTGAGAACCCTAGTTTGGTTGCCATCAATTATAGAGTCATCTACTCCTTCTATTTGTATTTCCTGAGTTTTGTTCCAATTATCTGGAGTAAAGAAAAGTTCTATAGGTTCACCTTCAAAACCTATAGGATATGTAACTTTAATTTCCTCAGATGTGTAAGACTCCTCAACTAAACGAAGAGTTACTGATGAGGTAGGTTTACTTTCTAGGCGAATACCAATTGGAGTGAAACTACCTTCCTGTGAATCATTTTCATTAACAACGAAATTTGTAGCATTTGTCCAACTTGATGCACGATCTTTGCCTATTGAAGTAAAAGCAAAGATACCTACACCAATAAATTCATCATCAGAAAGGATGGCAGTTGTAGTACCAGATTCTGGGGTGAACTGATATTTTTCATTTTTAATTAAATCTAAAGTAAGTTTCTCTTCTCCTTCTGCATAAAGATCATCTATAGGCTTTAATAGAAAAGCTGCTGAAGTATCACCTTTTGGGATTGTTATAACATAGCTATCATTAGTAGCTGATTTTTTTAACGTGTTAACAACATCCTTAGAATCTCCATCCAAGAAAAAACCTTCACTGGCAGTTAAATTGAAAAAGATATCGATATCATCTTCTGTTTCGGGCTTAGAACCAAGAATAAACTGAAATCCATATCTATTTATGGAACCCTCACTATCATGAATAGCTTTTACAGAAACGATTGGAATATCTGGGACGTTATTGTTAACACTTGCTATGTAAAGAGATGTATTTGATTTATCGTTACTTGAAGGGTCAATTGAATTAAGATCTAATTCATCAGTAGCATTACTAGCAACTACTGGTATATCATCTACTTGTTGATCACTTTTAATACTTAAGTCATTTGTAAGCGTTAAAGTAAAACTCTGTTCAGGATTATTTTCTGTTTCATCAATTGTATATTGAAGTTTTGTTCCAGCAGGAATCAAAACCGAATCTCTATTTTTAGAAACTAATTTAAGAGAAGTAATAAAACTATCTTCTTCACTAACAGTAGTATNAATAATTAATTTATCTACCAGTTTTAATTCAATGCCAGTTTCCCAAAGAGTTATTTTAGGATCAACAAGACTAGAAGCATAGTTAAAAGGAACAACACTTTGTTTTAATTCAGTCGTATTTAAATAATTTTTATCATCGCTATTAGTTGTCCAACTAACTGAAGTAACTTGATTTTCTGCAATAGAATTAATTATTAATATTTGAGGTGTATCCCAATTATCAGGCGTGAAGAATAATTTTTTAGCATCTTCAGAAGAATCACTCCATGTACCAGTTTCGGTTGAAAGGATTACAGAAACTTCACTTGTAGGTTTACTATTTAAAACGACATTAAGCGAAACGTTATTATTAGAATCTGAATGTATTTCTTCAACATAACCTGTTCTATTTACTGGAGTAATGGAAACTCCTGCTTGATATGGGTATGAAGGTAATTTATAAATAGTTTTTCCATCTTTATCTGTTTTAAATCTAGGAATATCTGCATCAGATATCGGAATATCATGAATTTTTAAAGTTGCAGAAGCTGCTGTTTCATCAACTGTATATTGTTCGTAATAATATATATAGTCGATTTCACCATTGTCTTTTTTCTTTACTGCTTCCAAAGGCTCTGGAATGGTCTTTATTTCTATAGTTACGTTTTCACTTCCTTCATCGATTGCATCTCCAATTGCAGAAATGTATAAATTCGCTGATGTGGAGTTAGGAGGTAAAAAGAAATAATCTTCAGCTTTAAAATTTTCATCCCACATCATATAAGTTGATGGGGAATAAAAATCACCAGATGAAGTTGGATCTGTTATCCGGGTCGCAGTACTTTCATCGTCAATCGAATAATAGACATACATACCTCCCTCTGGAATCGATACCCCACCAGTATTTACAACAAACCAACCCCAATCACCTTCTATAGCATCTTCTCCTTTTGTGATGCTTAATTTAGGCGAGGCATCACCAATTATGAGATTTTTTTCTAGATTTTTGTCATCTGAATTAACTCCATAACCCTGTCCTGGTTTTAAAACAGCATTGATACTTTCGGAATCTTCTCCAAAAGAATCACTAAATACTGCTACACCTATAGTTCCAGCGGTCGGATCATTTGTTTGCCAATTATAATCATTNAATCCAATATCTTTTTGTTCTCTAAAGGTATTAAATACTCCTTCACTATTTTTTGTATAAATTGCATAGTCATCAGTAGGGAATGTTTTGTCATCTACTCGACGATTGGCCTCATCAGTTTGAAAGGTTTCTTTCTTGACCTGAATTGCATCCCAAATCTTATAAGTATTTTCCTCTCCATAAGAAAGAGAAAAATCTAAATCATAAGAACTCTGAGTTGAAATTGCATATGTATTATCATCATCTAATTTGCTATTAGCTATAAATTCATAACCTGGTTTTGTATTTGTTCCAGAAGTTAATTCATCTATAGTATTTCCTGTTTTTGCAATTTCTTCTGTTAAGAACATTGCATCAGCAGGAATGGTCTCAAAATCAGAGTCTCCTGGTTTTTGCCATTGAAGATGTGCTTGAGCCCCCCCTAAACCCTGGTAATAATCATATTGAAGCCAAACAACATCTCCTTTTTTAAGATCTTTTAATTCGGTTGAATAAGATGTCGAACCTTGATCCTTCCAAGAATCAATCTTTCCAATTTCTTTACCATTTTCATCATTTACAGTTAGTCTTACTCCATCATCATTAGTTACCCAAAATTTATAAGTTCCACTTTCAGGAATAGAAATATATGTTTCCCACCTAATAGAAAAGGAGTCTTTTAAACTAAGCTTTGAATAAAAGTCATCTTTACTCTGATAATCAATTTCGGTATCAAATAAAGTATAGTCTGGTGTTCTTTTATCTAAATTTAAAGTATTTTCAAAAGGGTTAGGAAGATAAATTTTTTGGATGAGACCATTCCCTAAGCTTATTTCTGTCTCATCTTCTAGTAAATATGCCGTTCCTGAGTGATTGTTAGTTTTTACAAATTGGTCATCTTGGGCTTGAACGTTGAATTTGATTTCTTGTATTTGTTTATCTAGCCTTTCGTCATCTCTAGTAATTCTTACTTTAAATTCATCAGAAGAACCATTGAAAGTCCAATTATTGCCCCAAAAACCTATGGTTCCGTTACCATCATTTTGAACAAGATAATTATCAGGTATCTCTTTCCCGTCAACTGTAAGTTCAACGTTTAGATTTATAAATGGAACGCCGTTTAATTCATATCCAGCAGGAATACTTCTATCAAATTTAAAGGTAATAATTGTATCTGTTGACCCTTCAATCCCATTGCTAATAGAAACCTCTTCTAATTCATATTCAGCACCTACTCTGCCATATTCGACTACATATCCTGGTAAACCTGTCCAATATGGCCAATCATTCCAATATCCAGAATTATACATTCCAATATAATCTTCATCGCCCCATGGGTCATGATAGGCATTATTTGGCTCACCGTTCCAAAATGGGTTCCAATCGTTGTTCCATGTAAATCTTTGACCTTTTTTTTCCCCGCCTGACCATATATAATGACCTTCTTGTACGTCATCAGTAAGTCCTACATTCCATGAATTAATATTCCCACTTAAATTACTAACAAATTCATTTTCAGCATTGCCAAAAATATCTGGCAAATAACCTTGAACCCCATTCCAATTTTTCTTACTTGCATCTGTATTTGCCTTTTGCCAGCCTATAACCCCTTGATCTGCACGAACGTATTCATAATAATGACCTGTTCCCTCAAAAAATTTTCCCATTGATGGCTTATCTTTTTACTATTGAATAACAGCGTTAGAAAATAAATTTTTAACCTTATTTTTAATATACATTAACTTTAAATAAATGTATTCATTAGATTATATTTGAGATTTCATTCTCATGCCCTTGAGAAGTTAGATATTCACTCATCTGGATATAATCTTCATAATTAGCATATTTTATATTTCCATCTTCATGCATTAATGCCCTCAAATAAGATGTTTCATCGACTGTCTTCCAATAAACTTCATAGACTCCATCATCATCGTAATCATCAGAAACTTTTGGTATTAAATTATCATTTTTAATATCATTGAGGAATCGTACCTGACTGTTAAGAGCTAAACGATCTTCATTATCATCATTAAAATCACCATCTCCATTTAAATCAATGAAGCGATCAGAACCTTCTGCATCAGACGGCGCTGGAGCTGGAGTTATTTCATCTAAGAGAAATCCATTATTTGCTTTACCAACAGCAATCAAAGGATCTTCGTAAATTCCTACGATTCTTGTTGAACCACCTTGATCGTAATCAGTGAAATCAACATAACCTGTTGCAGAATCAATAGAAACAGTAGCCCAGCGTCCACTCTTGTCATTAGTAAATATCATTTCTTGATTACCATTACCATTTACATCAATCATTGTTTGATAAAGGTAATTTGATGCATTTCCTAACTCTAGTATCTGATCATTTGAAAGTTCGTTGGTGTTTAAAATTCCCTGTAGATTCCCATCAAAATCAAAAAGATTAGGTATTTGATATTTTTCTCCTTCTGAATATGAATCTGTTTCGTTTATTTTTCCAGATTTTGGATCTGCTACTTTTTTTGTTATCGGAGCATCTTTAATTTGAAAAGAAGTATCTTCACCTTTAATTTGATCATTCATTGAAATATCTGTAAATAATTCAACACTGATAGTTTCTGTCCCTTCAACTACTTGATCATTTGCGAGAGTATGTTCAAAGCTAAATGAACCATCATCTCCGATTAAAGCAACGGCAGANATAGATCCTGNAGAAAAATCACTTTCATCTATACCAATACCAGTTAATTTCCATATGATATTTGTGCCAAAATCTATGCCTTCTGTATTAACAGTCGTAATAACATTTTCGCCCTCTATTGGTATTGAAGTTGAGTTTATTTTGATTGAATAGGTTGGCTCAATAGTATCTATAACTTCTATATTTACTATTTGAGATAATGTTGAACCCAATAAATCTGTGGCATCAATATTAACAATATAGTTATTATCGTTGTCTTTATCTTCTGGCTTTTCAAAATCAGGTTTATCAATAAAACTTAGTAGGCCACTACTATTATCTATAGTAAATAAGTCTTTATCGTCTCCTCCATTAATAGACCACTCAACCTCCATATCTGCAAGAAAAGTATGAACATAAGTTGAGTCTTCGTTGATAATAAACTTATTTTCTGAATTGTAATTATCATTCAACTCAAGTACATTTGCTATGGACAAACTAAAAGTTTGATTTGATATATTGCCTGCCAAATCTGTCGCCATAACTTCAACAGAGTAATCATTATCTAGATTATTATCTAATGGGATTTCAAAGTCGGGGGTGATAAGAAAAGATAGAGATCCAGACGATATATCATTATTAACTATTGAAAATAAATCCTTATCGTCTCCTCCATTAATAGACCAAGTAACTTCTTCTGTAGCAAAGAAGGAGAAATTAGCATCACTGATATTTTCATTTAATGTTGATCTAGAGTTTTTGCTTCCACCTAAACCAGAGGGACCAAAAATTTTTGGTGGCGTATCGTCGATATCTCCTATATTAATAGTGACGTTTTGATTGGAAACGTTTCCCATGAGATCTTCAGCGCTTATAACGATTTCATAACGATTATCAAGATCACTATCCGTAGGTATTTCATAGTCAGGGATTTCTTTAAACTGAACCCATCCTTGCCCCTCTTGAGAAGTAAGAGTGAAAAGCTCTACATCACTTCCTCCGTTAAATATCCATTGAACTTCTTCGTTTGCAGAGAATTTAACGATAGGATTTGTATTCTCTTTTTGTTCAAAATTACTAGTTAAATCACCTGCATTACCAGATGGGCCAGTAATTAAAGGAGGAGTATCGTCTATATCCGTAACAGTAATGCTTACAGCTTGCTCAGAAGTATTTCCTGCTACATCGGTAGCTTGTAAATTAAATTTGTAAATATTATCACCATCTGAATCTAATGGATTTTCCCAGTCTGGTGCAGTAATAAAATGAACCCACCCTTCATTATATTTTTCATCAAGAGAGAAAAGGTCCGAATCGGCCCCAGCTAAAATTTCCCATGAAACACTCTCATTAGAAGAAAATGTAAAGAATGGAGATGTATTCTCCACTATAGATTCGTTACTAGTTAAATCACCTGCATTACCCGATGGCCCTGTGATCAAAGGAGGGGTGTCATCTACATCAGCAACAATAATAGTTAAATTTATTTCTGTAAAATTATTATTGTCATCTTTTTCAGTAGCACGTATACCAACCTGATAATTATTGTCCTTATTTGAATCAATTGGCTCTTCCCAATCAGGTGCATTTTCAAAGGTCAGTAAACCTTCCTGATTGATTAAAAACAAATCAGCATCTACACCTGAGTTAATCGACCAAATTGATGGCATATCAGTAGCAAATGTATGAACATCTAATGTATTTTCATCAACAATTATCTGGTCATTGAGAACCCCTGTATCTTCGAATTCAACAACGTTTACAATTCCAATGTTTACTGTTTGTTGAGTATCTCTGCCTATTAAATCGGTGGCATTTACTATTACTTCATAAGTGTTATCTGAATCTGCATCTTTCGGGACTTCAAAATCAGGTTTCTCAATAAAACTTAAGATGCCACTACTATTATCTATAGTAAAAAAGTCTTTATC
>FUFK010066106.1_pt1 | contig 15179 bp, 19 predicted proteins | sample 1021851 | NCBI WGS metagenome assembly FUFK01 (sample SAMEA51879418, study PRJEB19060) | metagenome | reverse complement strand
TTGATTTTTGGATTTTTATTATTTCCAACACCAGACTTTTCAAAAAGTTTATTAATTGGAATCATAGTACCTGCTGAATATTTTCCATCATTTTTTCGTCAAAATTTACTTTTTTGGTCATTTTTAGTCGCAACACTAGGACCAATGATATCTTGGAAAATAAAGTAAAATCAGTATTATTAATTTATGCTTAATTTTATTTTACCATTTATAGTTTTAATCCTCGTGGTTGTTTTTATTCATGAGTATGGACACTATTATTTTGCTAAAAAATACGGAGTTGGTGTTACTGATTTTTCAATAGGTTTTGGTAAAGAAATTTTTGGATGGTATGACAAATCTGGCACAAGATGGAAAATTTGTTGGATACCTCTAGGTGGTTATGTAAAATTTTTTGGTGATAGAAATGTGTTTAGTCAAGCAGATCAAGAAAAAATTTTGAAGAAATACAACACTGAGGATCAAAAAAAATTATTTGTACTTAAACCTTTATATCAAAGAGCGTTAATTGTAGCTGCAGGCCCAATAGCTAATTTTTTATTGGCGATATTTATTTTTTTTTCAATTTATACTTTTGTTGGAAAGGACTTTACCCCAGCAGTTATAAATGAGGTACAAAAAGAAAGTCCAGCAATGACTGCGGGTTTAAAAAAAAATGATGTAATTGTGTCTATAGATGGAAATGATGTTAAGAGTATTATGGAAGTTTCAAAATTTATTACAATGTCTACTAATGAGTATATCGATTTTGTAGTATCTAGATCTAATCAAGAATTATTAATTAAGGTGAAACCTAATATGGTTTTCACAGAAGATAATCTTGGCAATAAAGTAAATAAAAGAATGGTTGGAATACAGCTTGGAGCATTTAATGATCAGATAAATCATGTTAAATTAGGACCTGTTAAATCTTTTTATTATGCAGTTAATGAAGTTTATTTTGTATGTGTTTCTTCTTTAAAATATATTGGCACTTTAATTAAAGGAAAAGGTGATACTTCACAACTAGGTGGACCAATAAGAATTGCAAAAATAACTGGACAGGTTGCAGAGTTTGGAATTTTACCTTTCTTAAGTATAATGGCCTATATTTCTGTAAGCCTTGGATTAATTAATCTTTTTCCAATTCCACTTCTTGATGGAGGTCATCTAATGTTTTATGGATTTGAAAAAATCTTAGGAAGACCACTAAGTCAAAAAACGCAGGAAGGTTTCTTTCGAATCGGGATGTTTTTATTGCTATCTTTGATGTTTTTTACAACTTTTAATGACTTAAAAGATCTTGGATTATTCTAATTTTTTAAACTTATTAACATNAAAAAAGCCATATAAATCAAGCATAATAAACAAAATAACAACATATAGTAGTTTTCCCCAGGATGGACACTAAAAAAAAGCTTGATTTATAAGGGATTATAACAAATAAGTTAAATAACCTTTAAAACCGGAGCTAAAAATGAACAAAAAACAATTAGTAGCTAAATTATCAGCTTCTTTAAATCAAAGTAAAGCTGATGCAGAGCGTACTTTTGATACTATTACCAACACTATATTGGACGCCCTAAAAGCGGACGATTCAGTGAAAATTGCTGGTTTTGGTACATATAAAGTAGCTAAAAGAAAAGCTCGAATTGGAAGAAATCCTAGAACAGGTGAACAAATTCAAATCGCAGCTTCTCAAAAAGTTAAATTTTTACCTGCGAAAGCACTTAAAGAAGTATTTAACAAATAAACAAAATAAACTAACAGCCTTGATGTAAATTTACATTAGGGCTGTTAGTCTATGCGAGAACTGCATAACTCTTTTCCAGTATCAACATTAGTTTCTTAATTAATTTTAAATATAAAAATATCTTTAACTTTAACGGGAGAACTTAATGAAAAAATATCTAAAAAAATTAATTGCTCCAATATTTGTTAGTTCTATTTTTCTAATAAGTATGTCGAGCGCTGGTTATGCAGAAACAACAGTTCCTGCAGAAGTCGGTTTTATATTTAACACACTCCTTTTTTTAATTTGTGGTTTTTTAGTCATGTTTATGGCTGCAGGATTTGCAATGTTGGAATCTGGAATGGTAACATCTAAAAGTGTATCAGTTATTTGTGCGAAAAATATAGGTTTGTTTTCTATAGCAGGAATAATGTTTTGGATGTTTGGTTATAATGTTGCATACGGAATACCAGAGGGTGGCTATATTGGTAAATTTATACCATGGTCAGATTCAAGCTCTTTAACGAAATCTTATTCTGATGGATCGGATTGGTACTTTCAAATGGTATTTTGTGCAACTACAGTATCTATAGTTTCTGGAACTTTAGCTGAAAGGATTAAATTATGGCCATTTTTCTTATTTGCAGCAATACTAACAGGATTTTTATATCCGTTTGTAATGGGCTGGCAATGGGGAGGTGGTTGGCTAGCAACTGCAGGATTTTCTGATTTTGCTGGTTCAACTTTAGTTCATTCTACTGGTGGNGCGGCGGCCTTAGCTGGAGCTTTGCTTTTAGGTCCAAGACTTGGCAGATTTTCTAAAACTGGGGTGCCTGCACCAATCAAACCTTTTGCAGCATCTTCAATACCTTTAGTGACTATTGGCGTATTTATATTGTGGCTAGGCTGGTTTGGATTTAATGGTGGTTCACAATTAGCTATGGGAACTGGAAACGATGCAATTGCTGTATCAAAGATTTTTATCAATACTAATTTAGCGGCTTGCGGAGGAGTACTTGCAGCTGCAATAGTTACAAGATTAAACTTTGGTAAAACAGATGTAATTCAAATGTTAAATGGTGCAATTGGTGGTCTTGTTGCAATTACAGCAGAACCATTGATGCCTTCACCTCTAGCAGCTATTTTAATTGGAGCTGTGGGTGGAATAATAGTCGTTTATGGAACTAAGTTTTTGTTTGCAATGAAAATTGATGATGTCGTTGGAGCAATTCCAGCGCACTTGTTTGCAGGAATTTGGGGAACTCTAGCTGTTCCAATTACAAATTCAGGCGCAAACTTTGGCACCCAACTTTTAGGCGTTATAGCGATTAACGGAACTGTATTCGTAATATCTTTAATAATCTGGGCAATCATGAAAAATACTATGGGAATTAGATTGAGTAAGGAAGCCGAGACGAAAGGTACTGACGTAACAGAAACTGGAGTAATTGCTTACGCAATAAGAGATTAGTTGTTAGTTAGTTTAAATAACTAAAATAGAAACCCCCTTCCCCTCATATTTATTCTCATGCGAAGGGGGTTTCTAAATTATGAATTTTCATCCCAAAGTTTTTTGTAATCTATAAAAGGTGATAAACCATAACTTGAGTTAACGTTTGTAAAATGAACAGACAAACTTTTCATTGGTGAAATACATAATTCTTTCGTGTATATTTCATTGATATATTTCTCAAATGGGTCATTGCGATCTAAGCAGGTTTTATAGAAATTGTCCCAATATTTATCTAAAAAATTTTTACTAGTCATAAATGTACATAAAGTCTCACTTATAGTACGCCAATGTCGTTTATTTCCTATCAAAACATTGGTTTTTTGGTTGTTCATATACAGGAAAGGATAATCACTTGGACACATAAATAAATCTTTTTTAATTTGAGATGATACTCTTTCGTAGGAAGCTATCATTTCCTCCATCATAGGTAAGAAATGTAAATAATCATCTTCAACGAAAAAAACTAAATCTTCAGCCTTTTCTTTTGCTGTCTCATAGCACAAAAGTAAACTTGCAAGATTTGAAAATGTTTGATCATTGTTTTGATTTTTAATTATCTTTTTATACTTAACATGATCTAAATGTATTATGTTAGTGTTGATTTTTTTATTTTCAATCAACTTTTTAATTTTATTTAAGTTTTCTTCTTTTGAATTATCGTCAACAATTGTTAAATCAATTTTTATCAAAGGATATTTTTCTTTACAAAAATCAATTGATTTTAAAAGTGAATTTAACGATCTAAGGGTATATTCAATTTTTGGCTTTTCGAACAATCTTTTTTTATTTTGGTCCCACACATCTACATTGCTATTAGTTCTAAATAAAATTAAAATAGATTTAACTTTCCTGGTGATTTCAACTTTACCTAATGGAAGTACAATTGATTTTTGATTAATTAATGACAAATCCTCATTGAGCTCTTTATTAAGCGTAGGAGATACAAAATTATTTTGATCAATAACTTCGTATCCAATAATTTTAGATAGTCTAATAAATAATTTGTTTAAAATTCTTTTTTTCATCATTCGTTTATGATAATTTATTACAATATTATGAGCATTAAATCACCACAAACTCTTATTGCAGAATCGCTAAAGACAGTAAAAACCATTTCACCAGAAGAAGCGCTCGAAATGTCTAATGAAAACAAATGTAATTTGATTGATATTAGAGATGAACCTGAGCTTGAGAAACAAGGTAGAATTGAAAAAGCTTTTCATATATCCAGAGGTTTATTAGAATTTTCCATTCATCCAGATAGTCCCTTTGTGTTGAATAACAAGATTGATCTTGATAAAGAACTTGTTTTATTTTGTGCAGCAGGTGGAAGATCAGCCTTAGCAGCAAAAACTCTTAATGAAATGGGTTTCAAAAAAGTTTCACATATAGATGGTGGTTTTGGTTCTATGAAGAAAAATGGTTTTAAAGTCAAAACCTAGTCATAAAGATTAATTCTTTTTGCGTAAAAAATTCTAATTACCCAATAAATAAAAATTCCAATTGGACCAATAAAATATGTTATAATTAATGGAAGAAATACCAACCCTTTCGAAATATTAAATTTTTGATAGTCATTAACAATCCAACTTCCGCAGAAAAGATTTATTGCTAAAAAATGTATCCAAAATAATATTAAGAAATATTTTTCTTCAAACAGACCCAATAAATTTGCAAAACTTAAATATAAAGTAAAATTACTTAGAAAATCATAATTATCTAAGAAAAATTTATAGATTAGATATCCGTAGATTAGACTAAAGATTGTAATTGGAAATATTGATTGAGCAAAAATTTTACAGATCTTTGATTGAGGAAAAAAAATTAAAATTAACCAAAATGGCAAAACCCCAAAATTTAACCATAAATAGATTATTTCTATGGTAAAATATGTATAAATTTGTTCGATCATTAAAAAATGTATTATATTAAAACTTTCCATGATTCCTATAAAAAATAAAAAAAAAAATCTTGAGGCAACAGTTGAAGAGATGAGGAATTTCTCAGTTTCTTATCTAGAAAAGTATTCACCTTCAAAACAGCAGCTTAAAACCTATTTATTAAAAAAGTATTTAAAATCCTCTAATACAAAAAATAAGAAACAGGATCTAATAGAATTGATCGATATAGTTTTGAAGGATTTAGAAGAAAGTAAATTTATAAGTGATAAATTCTATTCTGAGATGAAGGCCAAAAACTTAATTCAGAGAGGAAGCTCTATTAATAAAATTAGAAATTACCTAATAGCAAAGGGAATTAATAATAAATATATTAAGGAAACAATAAATAATATTACCGATAACAATGAAAACCAAGATTTTTTTTCAGCCATAAAAATTTGTAAAAAAAAAAGGATAGGGCCTTCACGCCCAGATGATAATAGGCCTTTATTTTATAAAAAAGACATTTCTATATTAGCAAGAAATGGTTTTGATTTTGAAACTTCAAAAAAGGTCATGGATCTTGACAAAGATGAATATTTAAAAATCATTAATCTTTTATGATTTTTTATTTTTGTTTTTTTCCTCAAGATAATAATTAATTTTATTTTTTATATAGTTTTTTACAAAAACAAATACAAGCAAACCAAAAATGCTTACTGAAACAATTATTATCAAAATAATTCTTATTCTTTCATCCATAGTTTATAAATTTTTTCCTCTTTTTAAAATTAAACTTGAATTTTTAAAATCTTTTTTACCATAAAAAATTTCATTTCCACTAAAATCAGTAATTATTCCACCAGCGTTTTCAAGTATTGCATGTCCCGCGGCAATGTCCCACTCACATGCCCTTGGCTCTGCAACGTACAAATCATATTCACTTGTTGCAACTACACAAAATTTTAGCGAACTCTTCATTTTTGTAAATTCAGTTACCCCAAATTTTTTATGCAATTCAGCAATTTCGGGTTTTAAATTTTGAGAATAGGATACAGCTTTAACTTGGTTCGCTTTTGTTTTTTTTTCACAAGTAAGTTTAATTTCTTTATCATCAATGACCTCGAAACTATTCCCATATCCATACGAATAAAATAATCTACTTTTTGCTGGAGCATAGATTATACCTAATACAGGTTTTTTATTTATTATTAAACCGGCATTTAGTGTAAATTCATCTTTATTATTGATATAATCGTAAGTACCATCAATAGGATCAATTAACCAAAAGTTGCTCATATTTGTTTGAGACTTATTTGATGTACTTTCTTCTGAAATAATTGGTATTTCTGGAGTTACATTTTTAATTTTCTCTGTTAAAATATTATTTACCTCAATATCGCCATTGGTTACAGGCGTATTGTCTGATTTTGTTTCTTTTTTTAAACCTAATTCTCTAAGCTTAATTGATTTTTTACCAGCAAAAATAAATGTTTCAATTAGCTCATCTGATATTTTTTTTAAATTATGATTATCCATTTTATAATTTTTCTAATTGTATTACTTTTGCATTAATCACAATTTTTCCAATATTTTCAAAATTAACTGTTATTTTTCCATTTATTATTGATTGAACTTGCCCAATTCCCCACTCTTTATTGACAGGGTTGATAACTTTGTCTCCTGGTTCAAATTCTAAAATCATTTAATTTAATTTATAATAGAATTAAGTATAAATACCAACAATATGACAATAAAACTAAACTCTATAGGAATAAACAAAGATCCAAAATCTACAAAAGTGGTAGTAGCTATGTCTGGAGGAGTAGATTCATCAACTGTTGCAGGAATGATGAAAAAAGATGGATATAATGTCGTTGGAGTTACGCTAAAATTATACGATGACAGCAAAGAGGTTGCTAAATCCAAACAATGCTGCTCAGGTCAAGATGTAATGGATGCAAAAAGAGTAGCTCATAAACTAGATATTGAACACAAAGTATTATTTTACCAAAGTAAATTTAAAGAGGGTGTCGTAGACAATTTTGTTGAAAGTTATCTCAAAGGCGAAACACCAATACCATGTGTTCAATGTAATAAAACTGTAAAATTTAATGATCTTTTTAACGAGTCTAAAAAATTAAAAGCAGATGCTCTCATTACGGGACACTATGTAAAAAGTATAACAAAAGATAATATTACAAATATGTATAGGGCAATTGATGAAAATAGGGATCAAAGTTATTTTTTGTTTAATACTACTAGAGAACAATTAAATTATTTACGATTTCCTCTAGGAGGTATTCTAAAATCTGAAACAAGAGAAATTGCAAAAAAACTAGAATTAAATGTTGCTGAAAAACCGGATAGTCAGGATATATGCTTTGTTCCAAATGGTGATTACGTGTCAGTTATTGAAAAATTTAGACCTGATGCTTTTAAAAAAGGAAATATTAAAGACATAGATGGAAATGTAATTGGTGTTCATGATGGTATAGTAAATTTTACTATTGGCCAAAGGAAGGGAATAAAATTAGCTGCGAAAGAACCTTATTATGTTATTGAAATTAATGCTGATAAAAATGAAATTATTGTAGGTTCAAAGCAGCATCTTGTTAAGAAGGAAATTTTTTTGAAAGATCTAAATTTACTTGGTAATAAAAGAGAATTTCAAAGAGAAATTTTTGTAAAAGTAAGATCTACTGGAAAGTTACTAAAATCAAAAATCAATATTATAAATGACAATGAGGCAATTTTAAATTTACAAGAAGAGGAATATGGTATCTCTCCAGGACAAGCGTGTGTTTTTTATTCCAAGGATCAAAATGGTTATAAAGTTCTTGGTGGAGGCTGGATAAAAAAGTAATTAAGCTTTTCTTTTTTTCCACATAAGGAAAGTTAAAAAATAGAAAAAAATGACACCTAGAAAATAATCCCATTCTAATGCATGTTTTAAATGGGTGTTACCAGGCATACTTATTAGCGGAATACTAATAATTGCAACTATTATTAATAATGAAACTAAAATTAATTTTATTTTTAAAATTCTACTGTCTAAATAACTGAAAATTTTTCTTTTTAATGAATATATTGTTCTTACCAAATAAAATTGAGCTGCAATCTCAAAAATAATAAAAGCTAATAATATTACTCTTCTGAAAAGTTTATAAAAGTCGTTATCAAATTTAACTCCTAAAAATATAGAGTGAAGAATTAAAAATATTGCTGAACTGATACCAAAAAAAACAAACAATCTGATGTTTTTGTGATTTTTATCTAACGAACTAATAATTTTTTTATTAAAAATCCAATACCTAATTAATAAAAAAGCTGTAAATATCATTGCTGGTTTAAATACAAGGTAAGTAGGAAATACTCTTGCGGTCCTACTTATTGAGGCCCCACCATCAAAATAGGGAAATGTATTATGAATTACATGTGCTGGATTTGGAAAAAGTCCGTGAAATTGTGTAATTAATATTAAACAGGTATTAACTGCAACAAAGGGAATGATGAAAATCCATAAACCTATGGATTTAACTTTTTGAATATTATCCATCTCTAAGGATTATTTTTTTTTATTTTTTTTTCTTGCTCTTCTTTTTTTTGAGCCCATCTTTCTTCGGCCTCTATGTTTCTTTGGATATCCCATATTTACCTCAGTTTTTTATAATTTTATTGACTTATCTGTTGGATATAGCATTCTCACAAATACTTATCAAATTTTTTATGTCAAAGTCATTTAAGACCTTTTTAAAACATACAGCCAAAGATTACTATAATCAGTCGGTCAATCCGCCAGTGGTTAGGGCCTCTACGATCATATTTAAATCAATGAACGAGCTTAGAAAAACACAATCCAAAGGTAAAAAAAATCCAATTGGCGGTCACTTTGAGTATGGCAGACAGGGAACTTCTACAACATTTATTTTACAACAAATGTTAAAAAAAATGGAAGAATGCTATCATGTATTTCTAACCCCAACTGGCTTTGGTTCTGTTTTTTTATCAATATTCAGTATTGTTCGTCCGGGAGATGAAATTTTAGCTGCTGATCCAGTTTATTCGCCAACCCGACTTTTAACCCAAGATTTTTTAAAATCATTTAATATAAAAACAATTTTTTATAACCCTCGCGACCTAAGCACTTTAAAAAATAAAATTACAAAAAAAACGAAGTTAATCTATGTCGAAAATCCTGGTAGCAACTCTTTCGAATTCCAGGATTTATCAAAAATAATATCAATAGCAAAAAGATATAAATTATTTTCAGTAATTGATAATACTTGGGGAACACCATATTACCTAAAGCCAATTAAACTTGGATTTGATATGTCTATAGTTTCAGCTACCAAGTACTATTCTGGTCATTCTGATGTCATGGGAGGAAGCTTAGCTGTTAATAAAAGAGTTTTTAAGCAAGTTGAAAAAGCTAANAAGATAACAGGTTTAAGACTTGGGCCTGATGACTCATATTTGATTATAAGAGGTTTAAGAACTTTAGATGTACGCCTTGATCGACATCAAGAAAATGCAAAGAAGGTTGCATCTTTTTTATCTCGCCACAAAAAAGTACAGCTTTTATATCCCTTTAAAAAAGGGTCATTTAATTACAAGATGTGGAAGAAATATTACTCAGGAGCTTCTGGGTTAATGGGACTAAAAATAAAAGCAAAAAATAAAAATTCAATAAATAAATTTGTAAATTCTTTAAAATTATTTGGATANGGTTATAGCTGGGGNGGCTTTGAAAGTCTTGCGCTTCATCAAGAATTTAGGGAATTAGGAAATAGAAACTTTTTAAANTTATCAAAAAATGAGCATTTAGTAAGACTTCATATAGGCCTAGAAGATCCAAATGATTTAATTCAAGATTTAAAAAGATCTTTAAGGTTTATAAAATGATTGATAAAAATTTTTTTCCTAACAAAACTGCCTTAATTACTCTAATTGCTGCTTGTTTAGTTGTAATTATTTCTTTAGGAATCAGACAAACTTTTGGACTTTTCTTTTTTGATTTTGAAGTAGATTTAGGTTGCACCCAAACAGAGTTTGGTTTTGCTATGGGTTTACAATTATTATTCTGGGGTCTTCTTGGTCCAGTATTTGGAGTAATTACAGATAAATATGGAGGCAAAATTGCTGTTTTTGTAGGTTTTTCTTNTTACTTATTAGGAATTTATTTTTTAAATTATGGTCCAAATACAGGATTTTGGTTTACTTTTGACCTTGGAGTTCTTGTTGGTATTGGACTAGCGGCTACAGCAATAAGTATTCCAATATCAATAGTTGCTAAGCATTTTCCATTAAATACTAGAACAATTGCACTAGGAATTGTTACAGCGGCAGGTTCTTTTGGATATTTTGTTTCACCAATTTATACTAGATTTGCTCTCATCGAGTTTGGGTGGAATACAACTTTATTAATTTTTGCAGTGATGATTATTTTTGGATTAATGATCTCATTTTTTTTGACAACACCTATAGANGAAACTAAGGATGAAGAAAAAAATGGTCAGACAGCAATAGAGGCTATAAAAGAAGCATTTTCAAATAAAAGTTTTAGATATCTTACCTTGGGTTTTTTTGTATGTGGTTGGCATATTGCATTAGTTGCAACTCATATACCGATGCACATTAGAGATAGCGGATTAGAGGATTGGACTGCAACCGCAATTTTAGCATTAATTGGATTGTTTAATGTCTTTGGAACATTAACAAGTGGTTACTTATCAACAAAAATAAGTAAGAAAAAGTTATTAAGCGCAATCTACTTGTTGAGGGGAGTCTCTCTAATTTATTTTATTTTTATGCCACCTAGTGTAATTAACTCATTAATATTCGGAGCAACCTTCGGTTATTTATGGTTAGCTACGGTTCCACCTACAAATGGAATAGTAGGGCATATTTTCGGAACAAAATATATAAGTTTGCTATATGGTTTTGTTTTTTTAAATCATCAAATTGGATCTTTTTTTGGCGCGTATCTTGGAGGTTTATTCCATGATTTATATGGATCATTAGATTACGCCTGGTACATTTCTATAGCTTTATCTTTATTCGCAGGATTGATACATTTACCAATAAAAGAAAAAGCAATTGAAAGACAACAACTCAAACCCTCAGAAATTTAATCCTTATCTAGAAAAATTATATAATTCTAATAAGGCTCTTATAATTTATAAAGTAAATGATGGTTACAACCTATACACAGATTTTTCAAAAAAAATAATATTATCACAAAAAAATATAAATAATTTTTTTAAGTTTTTTGAAAATAAAAAATACAAAAAAGAGACAGATCTTTTAATAGGATTTTTTGGTTATGAAATACTCTGTAATTTATTAAATATAAAAATTAAAAATCAAAAGAAACTAAATTTTTATAAGGGAGTCTTTTATAAGCCAGAAACGGTAATCAAAATTAGGAAAGATATTAAGATTATTACTACTTTAAAAAAAAATTATTTTAATAAGCATTTTGACAAAACCCAAATTTTAAGCCCATTTAAAACAAATATTACTTATACTAAATACAAAAAAATATTTGATTTATTTTCAAAAAAAATAAAACAGGGTGAAACGTATCAAATAAAAATTTGTACGAAATATAAAAATCGATCAAATATAAATCCAGTAAATTTTTTTTGGAAACTAATGAAATCTAATTCTTCGCCAGAGTCTTTTATGATTAGAGATAAAAATTTTTCTATAGTAAGTTGTTCTCCAGAAACTTTAATTGATAAAAATAAAAATAAAATTGTAACTAAACCTATTGCTGGAACTCTTAGAAAAAACAAAACATTAAATAAGAGTAAGGCTTTAAAATTTTTTAAAAACAATGAAAAAGAAACTAAAGAACATAATATGATAGTTGATATGGAAAGAAATGATTTATCCAGAATATGTCAGGCAGGAAGTGTAAAAATTCTTAAAGAAAAATACGTAGAGGAATATAAACACTTATTCCACTACGTAACTGTTATTGGCGGTATATTAAAAAAAAAAATTAAAATTAAAGATATAATTAAGTCAATGATGCCAGGAGGTTCAGTTATTGGTTGTCCGAAAATTAGGACTCTAGAGCTTTTAAACAATCAAGAAAAAGAGGATAGAAATATTTTTACAGGAAGTTTTGGTTTCGTAAAGTTTAATCAGGATATGAAGTTTAATATTATTATTAGATCAATTTTAAATTTTAAAAATTNCTCTGAAATTTCTGCTGCATCAGGTGTCGTTTTAGATAGCTCAGCAAAAAGAGAGTTTAATGAAAATTATATAAAAGCTAAATCATTATTGGAGTTATTTAAATGATATACATAATCGACCATCAAGATTCATTTACATGGAATGTGGTTCATCAATTTAATACTTTCGACGATGTTTATTGTTCAAACTATTTTGAATTAAATGAAAAAAAATTAAAAGATGCAAATGTAATTGTTTTCTCACCAGGCCCAGGATCACCTAAAGATTATCCCTTAACATCAAAGATTTATAAAAGATTTAAAGGAAAAAAGAAAATAATTGGTATTTGTTTAGGCTATCAGCAAATACTTTATAATGAAAAAGGAAAAATAATTCAGCAAAGAAAAATATTCCATGGCTACCAATCAAAAGTAAAAGTAACAAAGGATAGTATGATTTTTAAAAAAAATGAATATTTTAAAGTTGGAAGATATCATTCACTAAAATTGCACGAACCTTTTAAATCAAAAAATATAAAAATAACTATGAGATGTGCTAAATCAAATGTTGCAATGGCAATAGAAGATATTAAAAATAATGTTTATGGATTTCAGTTTCATCCTGAATCCTTTTTAACACAAAATGGCAAAATTATTATTAAAAAAATCTTATCAGCATAAAGATCTTAAAGAAATAAAATTTAATGATCTTTGGAATTCATATGGAGTATTTACCACCATGAGAGTAATTGGCAAACCTGCTAAAATTTTATTTTTAAAAGATCATTTAAATAATCTTTTTAAATCGATTAGAGATTATAAATTAAGAAAAAAAAATATTGAAAAAAATATAAAAAAACTAATTAAAATTAACATTAACAAAGATAAAAAATATGATCATCTGTTTAGAGTTGCTGTAAATCATAAAATGATTTCTGTTTCTCTAAGAAAAAGATTAAAAACTAAATCAAATTTTACATTAAAACTTATAAATTATAAAAGAATTGATCCTGAGTATAAAAATTTGAAATATAAAAAGATTTTGGAATATCTAAAAAATATGAACACAGTAAAATCAGATATAGCTTTACATAATGAGAAAAATATTCTTGAGACTGGAACATCCAATCTTTTATTTGTTAAGAAAAATAAAATATACTCTCCCACTAATGATTTTTATAAAGGAACTACACTCAGATTTTTTTCAAGAAAACTAAAAAAAATAATCAAAAAATCTATACCTATCGATTCTTTAAATGATTATGATGAGATTATTGTCATTGGATCTGGAAAAGGTGTAGTTTCTGTAAGTCATATAAAAGAACCATATTGGAAAAGAAAAAGTTTAAAAAATTATAGAATTTTATCTAATATTTACCAAAAAGCTGTTACGAACTGTCCGCGATATAACGGTTGATCTATTATTCTATCTGTACTAAAAACTTTTAAAGGGAAGAAAAAATCATGTTTTTAATTAACAATCCATTTGCAATTTTATCAGAGTCAGTTTCGCCGATATTTATGCAATCGTTTGTAATATTAATGATAGCGCTAGTAGTTATTGGAACATTGGTAGATATAATACACAAGAAAAATGTGAAATATTTTTTTGAAAATGCAAAAAAAGCAAAACTCTCTGCAACAAAAAAATTAACTACCAGTGAAAGAATTGGTGTTATTTCAAAAACAATAATAAGTGACATAGCTACAACATCAGAGTTAGGTGCTGGCAAAAGAAGAGTCGCTCATGTGCTCGGCATGTACGGTACAATATTGTTTTGGGTTGGATCAGTCATAATGATTTTTTGTTACTCAAATCAATCATCTAATACACCCTCCTTTTGGCCAATAATTTGGCACGTGGGAGCAATAATGACAGTCGTTGGCGGTGGATGGTTTTGGTTTTTTTTAAGAGTAGATGTTTATTCTGAAGCACAGCCTTGGTATAGAATTATCAAAGCAGACTTATTTGTTTTGGCTCTTATAGCATCATCTTTATTTGGTTTAATTTGGTCTTATCTACAATCTATGAACTTAGGTGATAGATGGGATGATAAAGTATTCTTAGTTTTGTATATTGTAGCAAATTTAGTTTTGTTTGGTGGGGTATATTGGTCTAAATTTGCACATATGTTCTATAAACCTGGTGCTGCAATACAAAAAAATTTAGCGGAAGCAGATGGTTCTAGAGACAATTTGCCACCCGAAGCAGATGCCCCAAAACAATTTGGATTAGGTATAACAAGAGAGAATCCTAAACATTATTAAATGAAANAAAAAGGAAAAAAATAAATTATGTCAACTTTTGTATATATGACTAGATGTGATGGTTGCGGACATTGTGTAGATATTTGTCCTTCGGATATTATGCATATAGATGAAACTATAAGACGTGCAAAAAATATTGAACCAAATTTTTGTTGGGAATGTTATTCGTGTGTTAAGGCATGTCCAAATCATGCTATAGATGTAAGAGGTTATGCAGATTTTGCTCCAATGGGACATAGCGTAAGAGTAAGACGTGAGGAGGAAAAAGGAACAATTTCATGGAAAATAAAATTTAGAAATGGAACTGTGAAAGATTTTGTTTCACCAATAACTACCAAACCATGGGGAAAATTTATCCCTAAGCTTGCGGATGCTGACAAACCAAATCAAGGAGAAATTAATTCCCAAATACTTTATTCAGAACCAGAGGGACTTAACACAAATAAAGAACTTCCAAAAGTTGAAAAAAGTTCTTTTAAAAAAGGTGTTTATTATTAATGGCTAAAAAAACAATCATTGAAGAATGCGATATTCTCGTAGTTGGTGGAGGTATGGCCGGGACTGGTGCTACATTTGAAGCAAGACACTGGGGAAGAGATTTAAAAATAGTTTGTGTAGAA
>FUFK010038627.1_pt1 | contig 15184 bp, 9 predicted proteins | sample 1021851 | NCBI WGS metagenome assembly FUFK01 (sample SAMEA51879418, study PRJEB19060) | metagenome | reverse complement strand
CCGCAGATCAAACGGTCCATCGGCATTTCTGACTCCATGTCATCCTTTACAGCCTGGATCGCTTCGAGCTGATCTTCTGTTTCGCGGTAAGGAAAGCGCCTTTCGAATTCCATGATCTCATGATCGTCCTGGGAATAACGGATCCCTTTTCGTGCCTTGCGTGCAGCATAGATTTCCGCAAGTTCTTCNGCGATATCCTCCACNGCNTTGGCGACCTTGCTCCGGGTCTTTTTCCAGGTTTTTTCTCCGAGTTTACTGAGCTTGGGGGGGGCTCCATCGGTATTCACGTATTTTTGCACCAGATGGAACTTATGCACCGGAACGTATACCTTTTCGTCCCTGGCGTATTTGAGCACCATGAATTCATTCTCTGAATCAGCAGCAGAAAGTTTTTGCAAACCCATGTAGCGGCCGATTCCATAATCCAGGTGAACGACCGCATCTCCCTCACTCAAGTCTTCGAGGCTTCCTGCACTTCGCTGAACTTTGGCACGTTGCAGCCTCCGGCTTTTTTTCTTCTCCCCAAAGATTTCTTCTTCCGTGAGCAGGGCAAAACGCACACTTCCCTGGCCATCGATCATCCTGAATCCTGAGGAAAGATGACCGACCAGGATCGGAATCGGGGGCAAGGGCCCTATGTGCTTTTTGGAAGACTCCGTTGATGAGGCCGTCTGCAGGGCTTCCAGCCAACTGGAGGTATCCGGAGGACTTTCNTTCTCNTCGACNTCNGTCTCAATCATNAGATCATCCAGAAGCTCCCGGCATTGATCCGCCTGGGTCCGGTTTCGGGCATTCAGGTAAATAGGAACTCCTGCTTCATTCCAATCTGAAATCAGGTTGATCACGTGCCCTACTGCGGAAGGTGCATTGCTTTCCCGGAAACCTTCACGCAGTTTCTTGTTGGAAGCAAAAGGCAGACGGATGGTCTTTGCATTCCCAACATCAATTGCAGTTTTCAAATCAAAATCGATGATGTTTTCAGAAGATTTTTTTGCATCCGAAGCAGTTTCCTCCTTTTCCTCACTGATCATCATGGAGCAGGATTCGACGATCCTCGACTGCATCTGCCGGTGACTGAGATAGAGCTCACCGGTGGGCAGGGTGATCCTTTTTTGCTGATGGCTCTGCTCATACTCCATGAAAATTTCATTGAAAAAATGGCTCGAGCGTTCACGAATCTTCTGATTCTCATCGACCAAAAGCAGATGGTTTTCGGGGAGGTAATCAAAAATGCTTTCCAGCGTTTCATAAAAAAGCGGAGCAAGATGTTCCAAGCCTGGAAAACGTTCGGCCGAATGAAGTTTCTTTTCCAACTGCTGAAGCTGTGGTCCCTTGAATTCACTGCGGATCTGGTGAAGTTTTCGCTGTGCCTGACTCAGGGACTTTTCGTTGAAAATCACCTCACTGCCTGGAAGCAGAATGAGGGAATCCAGAAATTCCTCTCCCGTCCTCTGGCTTTGAACATCAAAGGGACGGATGCTTAGAAGCTTGGAGGGAGCATCCAAACTGAACTCGAAGCGGACCGGCGATTCGGCAAGAAGCGGAAAGACATCCAGGATGTTCCCATGCGAGCTGAAATCCCCCTGATCTTCTACCATATCCACCGCTTGGTAGCCTGTTTCCTGAAGTCGGAGTTTGATCTCCGAGATCTCTGTTGGTTCGCCGGTTTTGAAATGAAGAATGCTTTCCCTGAATGCCTCCACGGGAAGAAGTTTCTGCATCACAGAATGGGGGGTAGTGATGACGACACGGCATGCGTTCTCGAGCAAGAGGTGTAAACACTGAAGACGCTGCCCGACCAGCGAGCGATGGGGCGAAAAAAGATCATAGGGCATGACGTCCCAGGGTGGGAACAAACAAAGCCCCTCTTCTCCAAGATAATAGCTGAGATCCCTGAGCAGCCTTTCGGCATTTTCATAAGTATCGGTTATGACGACCAGAGGACGGTCCAGGCTGGTTTGGATTTCCTTTAATANCAGNGATTTGCTCGATCCCCGCAGGCCATGGAGATAAAGCGGCGGCGGATTTTCCGGGATCTGCTCAAGGATTTTCGAAAAAGAAACGTTCATGATGACGAACTAAAGTCTGAAATCGAATGGGTGAAATTCAAGATGAGCTATAAAAAAATCAAAACTACGAAAACACCAGGAAGACTGGATTGAAAAAATGAAACTTATAACTTAACGGCTTCGGAAGGAATAGGACAGCTTTGGAGATGACGGGATTCAAGAATCCGCAAAAATATCCAGAACCATTACATATACCAGGGGATGCTCCACATCCTCCATAATGGTACGGGTAACCTGATAGGCAACGTTGTCATAAACGAATTGGCTTCCTTCCTCAAGATTTTCAGAGGCAATCTCGATCTGGACCGCGTCTGGTTCTCCCAACAATCCGTGAAGATTGACAAGAATGTTTTCTTCAGATTCTTCACTCAAAACCAGACCTCTAGCATGAGGATTAAAAACATAAGCCTTTTTGCTCCATTCAACCGAGGGGGAGTCATTTATCAGCAAACCAAGTTTTAAGCAGATCCGTCTAAAAGAACAACATTTTCCTTTGAAAAACTCATTTCATCAGGCAAACACTTGGAAAACAGTGAAAAACGCTGCTTTTTCCATAAGACTCAACACTTGAGTTTGCAATGAAAAATGCCATGATTTGGTGTTTATTTTTACTGAATTCAGATTGATTTCGAAATGAAATGGTATGCCCTGGCCTCAGCATTGCTGACTTGGCCGCTGATATCTTTTGGAGCACTGGTCCGTCTTCATGGAGCAGGACTTTCCTGTCCGGATTGGCCTCTATGTTATGGGCAGCTGATTCCCCCTCCAGGTTTTGAAATCGCCATGGAGGTGGGNCACCGTTTTTGGGCCACTCTTCTGGGGTTGCTGATTGTGATGATGACCCTACTCAGTTTTCGCATTCCAGCCTACCGTTCCTTTCGCAGGCTGACAACCGCATGCCTGATCTTGGTCGTTCTTCAGGGAATTCTGGGTGCACTGACGGTAACCATGGTGCTCTGGCCTCCAGTCGTCACCTTTCACCTGATCGGGGGGAATCTCCTGTTTGCCATGCTGGTTTATCTCAGTTGGATCAGTTGGAATCAAGACACCATCGACTCGGGACAAATGGAACGCAATGNATCCCTCCAGATTCCTCCTCTTGCGAAGAAAATGGTCTGGATGCTGGCGATCCTTTTTATCATCGCGGCATCCGGCGGCTATAACAGCTCCACATACTCAGGATATGCCTGTGAAGCATTCCCTGGATGCCATGAGGGCGCGGCTTTGTCATTCGGCTTAAGCGGAATGGAACTGGGAGAAACAAGACTTCCTGAAGCACCCGCAGAACTACAAGGACGTTTTCTTCCGGTTTATGCCAATGAATGGGTGCATATGCTCCATCGTTTAATTGCAATCGTTGGAGGAACCGCGCTGATGTTCATGGCTTGGGCCTGGCTCGTTCGGAATCCACTACCAGCATTGAAAAAATCCGGATGGTGGATCATGATTCTGATTCCACTTGAGGTACTTCTCGGTATAGCCAATGCCTTGCTGAGAATTCCAATACCACTATCTTCCCTCCACACCGCGCTTTTCGCGACCATGGTGGGAATCTTAAGCTACGCTCTTGTGCGGGCAATGCATCCGATGCAGGCGCAAGTCGATCAAAGCCGCCTGATCCGGCTTCCCCAAAAAGCCGGAAAAAANGAGCCCCACCTGGAAAAAATCCCAGCATGACACCAGCAATTTCAAACCGGACAGCGGTCGGAACCATGATCCTGGTCAGCGCCGTGATCTTCGTTTTCCTTCTNTGGCTTCTCTACCTTCGGGAACCTGTCAGCACCGAGTCCGGGTTGAATGTGGGTTTTCTCCCCNCTCTCAATGCTTTTCTNAACGCTCTTAGNGCGCTTTGTCTTGCGGCCGGATACATCGCAATTCGAAACAAGAATCGTAAACTTCACCAGAAACTGATGCTCAGTGCCCTGGGACTCTCCGCCGCTTTTCTGGTCAGTTATCTTATTTATCATACTTTTCATGGAGATACGCCGTTTCTTGGTGAAGGATGGATCCGTCCAGTGTATTTTTTCATCCTGATCAGCCATGTGGTTCTTTCAGCCGTGATGCTGCCTCTGATTCTGATTACCCTATATTTTGCTTTAACCGGGAAACTGAATCTGCATCCAAAAGTTGCGAGATACACCTTGCCTCTTTGGCTTTATGTTTCCGTCACAGGAGTGCTGGTCTATCTCCTGCTTCACCAATTTTACAGCCCCTGACTCAATTTATATTCCTTCCTGCCTCAAGACTGGCGGAACCGATTTCTGAAACCGCATCCTTTTACTCTCTAAAACTTAATGAAAGCTGGAAAAGGCTCCCCGAGCTTATTCACTTCGGTTGAAAAGAAATGCATCATCGGGTTGAGCTCCATCCTATTTTTCCGGATGTACGGACTCTTTCTGGTACTTCCGGTTTTCAGTGCACTGGCAATGGGACTCGATCAGGCAACACCGTTGCTGGTGGGACTGGCTTTCGGGGCTTATGGCGTGACCCAAGGAATCTTGCAGGTCCCCTTCGGCATGCTCAGCGACCGTATCGGACGGAAACCGGTGATCATGGGNGGTTTACTGATTTTTGTCCTGGGAAGTGTGATGGCNGCAGTCACCGATTCGGTCTACTGGATGATTGCCGCACGTTTTCTTCAGGGAGCCGGTGCGGTGAGTTCTGCGATCTTCGCNCTGATTGCGGATTTGACCCGGCCTGAAGTACGAACCCGTGCCAATGCCTTCCTCGGGGGAAGCATCGGGATTTCCTTTGGAATTGCCATACTGTCCGCACCCTTCCTTTCCCAGGCATTCGGGTTGGATGGNTTGTTCTGGCTCATCTCGGCCATCACGATGCTGAGCATGGGAATCCTTCTGAAGGGAGTTCCCGAAGTTGAACCCAGTTCCAAACTGGTAGAGCCTGAATCGGCCGCCAGGATGCTTTTAACCGTNCTAAAACTGAAGTCNTTGAGAGCGATTAACCTTGGAGGACTCATCTGCGGCACCGGACTTTCCATGGTTTTTTTTCTGGTACCGTTGATGATGTTCCAACATGAATTCACTCAGTCAGAACTTTGGAAAGTTTATCTGCCAATGTTATTGCTTGGTGGTTTGGCGATGGTGCCAGCAGCCATCATCGCGGAATCACGGAATCGTTTCCGGGAGGTCATGCTGGTGGGCATCCTGCTCCTGCTCGGATCCGCAATCCTGCTCGGAATAGGCTGGCAAAAGGATTCTTTAAACTGGTTCCTTGCAGGAGTTTTTCTTTTTTTCATGGGTTTCAATGTTTTTGAACCGATCCTGCCCTCACTGGTTTCCCGTCTCACCACTCCCGAGACCAAAGGAACAGCCACAGGGGTGTACAATCTTTTTCAGTTCGGTGGTCATTTTATGGGAGCCCTGTTGGCCGGGCTCTTCTATGAACAGCATTTTGAATGGCTGGTCGGGGTTCTCCTCGTATTGGAAATGCTGTTCTTCTATGCTACTCTGAATTTTCAAAATCCCGGCAAAACAAGCCCCTCAAAAACAGACGAAAATACTGCTTTACCAAGCATTAACGAGAAGGGAACTCTCTCCGACCTGAAAGCGGGAAGTACCCAATAGTTTCCAGAAAAAGAATCATCATGCGTTTATCAGCAAAAAACCTCATCGTCCCGCTGCTTCCAATGCGGGAAGAAATCATTTATCCGGGTTCCACCACGCCTTTTTTTGTCGGCCGCAAGAGTTCCATGGAAGCCCTTGACAAGGCTCTTTCAGGAGACCGCCAGATCATTGTTGTCGCCCAACGCGTCTCTTCGGTAGAAGAGCCCAAAGATGAAGATCTTTATGAGGTGGGTGTTTTGGGGCGTATCCTCCAGGTGATGAGACTTCCCAATGGAACAGTGAAGGCGCTCTTCGAAGGACAACACCGAGCCAGGGTTCTTGAATCGATGCTCCGAGACAAAGACTACTCGGCCCGGATTGAGGTAATGGATGCAAAAGAATCCGAAAAAGACCTTGAAAAACTGACTGATCTCTCTACCAAGGCCCGTGTTCTGGCCCGTGAATACTTTAAAAAGAAAAAATCAAAAACCCGCGAGGAGGTGTTGAAAAACATCGAAGATACTGAACCCCATTCACTTGCGGACCGCTTGGCCTCAATGATGGAAATCGAGCGTGAGTTAAAACAAAAACTGCTCGAAGAAATCAAACCGATCGTGAGGCTCGAAACATTGATCGGGATCATGGAAGAAGAAAAGAAGATCTCGAAACTCGAGTCCCAATTGAAAAAGCAGGTCAAAGAGCAGATGAGCAGCAGCCAGAAGGAAGACTACCTTGAGGATCAACTCAAATCGATCCAGAAAGAGCTGGGTCAGATGGATGATCCGAAGGGAGAGATGGATGAACTGGCCCGNAAGGTAAAAGAAGCCAAGATGCCGAATGAGGTCCGTGAATCGGCAGAGAAGGAAGTCAAAAAACTGAAAATGATGTCTCCTCTTTCNGCCGAGGCAAATGTGATCCGAAACTACCTTGAATGGCTGGTCGCNATGCCCTGGGATGTCACTACTGAAGATAACTTCGACCTGAAACGGGCCCAGAAGATTTTGGATGAAGATCACTACGGCCTGGAAAAAGTGAAAGAACGAATAATCGAATACCTGGCGGTGGCCTCACTGAAGAAATCCTTGAAAGGCCCGATTCTCTGCCTCACCGGTCCTCCCGGGGTCGGAAAAACCTCCCTTGCCCAGTCCATCGCAGGCGCACTGGACCGGAAGTTTGTCCGAATCAGCCTGGGTGGAGTTCGAGATGAAGCGGAAATCCGCGGACACCGCCGGACTTACATCGGCGCACTTCCCGGAAAAATCATCCAGTCCATCCGAAAAGCCAAGAGCCGGAATCCTGTATTGCTGATCGACGAAATCGACAAACTCTACCAAAGTGCCCTCAGCGACCCCTCGGCGGCAATGCTCGAGGTACTGGATCCGGAGCAAAATAACACCTTTATGGATCACTATCTTGAGGTCGAGTGGGATCTCTCAAGTGTGCTGTTTATCTGTACTGCCAATACCACCCAAAGCATTTCCAGCCCCCTGCTTGACCGTATGGAACAGATTCCGCTTTCGGGATACACCGAACTGGAAAAGCAGGAAATCGCAAACCGCTTCCTGATTCCAAGGCAGGCTAAAGATCACGGTCTCAAGGAAAACTGGATTCGTTTCAAGAAAGATGCACTTCAGGAAGTCATCATCGGATATACCCGTGAAGCCGGGGTGAGAAACCTGGAAAGAGAAATTGGCAAAGTCTGCCGCAAGGTGGTGACCAAATTGGTACGCACCGGGAAAGACCGGAAAATCACTGTCACTTCCAAATTGGTCAAAGAACTCCTCGGGGTGCCTGTTCATCAGCGTGATTACAAAGCCGATCAAAACGAAGTCGGGATAGCGATGGGATTGGGAGTCACTCAAATGGGCGGTGAGTTGATGCTGATCGAAGCCGTACTGATGCCCGGAAGCGGTAAAACGGTCCTCACCGGTAAACTCGGGGAAGTCATGCAGGAATCGGCCAAGGCGGCTTTTTCATTCGTGCGCAGCAACACCCAGCTGCTCGGCATCGATGAGGATGATTTTGCCAAGTCCGACCTTCACATTCATATTCCTGATGGGGCGATCCCTAAAGACGGGCCTTCTGCAGGACTGCCGCTGATGATCGCGATCATCAGTGCTTTCACCAAGAATCCGGTGAAAAACGAAGTGGCCATGACTGGAGAAATCACCCTGCGCGGCCAAATCACCGAAATCGGAGGACTCAAGGAAAAGCTGCTTGCTGCCCGGAGAGGCCTTCTGACCAAGGTTCTCATTCCTGAAGACAACAAAAAAGACCTCGATGAGATACCCAAAGAAATCATGGAAGGCTTAAAAGTAATACCGTTGAACAAGATCCAAGATGCCTTGGAACATGCCTTGGAGAACTTCCCACTGATTGAAAAAGCCCTGCCAGAACAACCCCTGGTGATCAGCGAAAATCTGTCTCCTGAAACGANCCCTCAAACNCCCGTNGCCTGANGGGTTTTNNAANTAAGAGATTGTCTGTTTTTCTACGCTCCCTTCTGAAATCCATGAATGACCATGAATAAAGCAGAAGATACCCAACTCTATCGGATCCGGCATTCCCTGGCGCATGTTCTGGCTCAGGCTGTTCTGGAGATCAGACCCGAAGCCAAACTGGGATTCGGTCCCCCGGTTGAAAACGGATTCTACTACGATTTCGATCTTGAAGATCCTCTCTCTCCTGAAGACCTGCCGGAGATCGAAAAGCGGATGAAAAAAATCATCAAATCCCGTCAGACCTTTGAATGTGAGGAGTTGAATGGTGAGGAAATGCGAACTCGACTCGCTGAAATCGGGCAGGANTACAAAATNGAGCAGGTGAATGACCTTGATGCCGAGGGAGAAATCCTGACACTTTACCGCAACGGACCTTTTTGGGACCTTTGCGAGGGTCCGCATGTGGAATCCACTGCGGAAATCCCGAAAAACTGCTTCTCCCTGGACAGTCTCGCCGGGGCTTACTGGAAAGGTTCGGAAAAAAACAAAATGCTCCAAAGAGTCTACGGACTCGCCTTCGAATCCCAGGAGGCCCTCAAGGATTTCAAGGAAAAGAGGAAAATGGCGATGGAACGTGACCATCGCAAACTGAACATCGACCAGCATTATTTCGTGATCGATGAAGAAGTCGGCAAGGGTCTTCCGTTGTGGATGCCGAACGGCACCGTGATTCGTGAAGAACTGGAAAAACTGGCCAAGGAGCAGGAATTTCTGGACGGTTATGAGCGGGTTTCAACCCCTCACATCACCCGCGAAAACCTTTACCATACCTCGGGACACCTGCCCTATTATGCCGACAGTATGTTCCCTCCGATGGAGGTCGATGGGGAAAAAATGTTCCTCAAACCGATGAACTGTCCCCATCACCACCTGATCTACCGCTCCCAGCCAAGAAGTTACCGTGAGCTACCCCTGAGACTTGCTGAATATGGGACCTGCTATCGTTATGAACAGTCCGGAGAACTGGCGGGTTTGTTGCGGGTCAGGGGACTGACAATGAACGACGCCCACATCTACTGCACTGCCGAACAGGTGAAAGAAGAATTCATCCGTGTGATGCAGCTTCATCTGAGGTATTACGAATTATTCGGGCTGGAAAATTTCTGGATGCGGCTTTCCCTTGCAGAATCCGACGGCGCCAAATACGTCAACGAACCTGAAGTCTGGGCCCGTGCCGAGGCACTTGTCATCGAAGCCATGGACGAAGTCGGCATCCCGTATGAGTCGGTTCGTGGCGAAGCAGCCTTTTATGGTCCGAAAATTGATTTTCAGGTGAGCAACGTGATTGGACGTGAAGAAACGGCATCGACGAACCAGCTCGATCTGGTGATGGCGGAGCGTTTTGGGCTGACCTACCGTGACCAGGAATCCGTGGAGCGTGCACCGATGATCATTCACCGTGCACCACTGGGGACCCATGAACGTTTTTGTGCTTTCCTCATCGAGCATTACGGCGGAGTCTTTCCAAGCTGGCTGGCACCGGTTCAGGTGCGCATCATTCCGGTGGCTTCCGCATTTTTCGATTATGCCGAAAAATTGGAAAAGGAGTTGAAATCAAGATTCATCCGCAGTCAAGTCGACCTATCGACGGATTCTTTTGGAAAAAAGATCCGCAACGGTGCGGTCTCAAAGGTCCCGAACTTGCTCATCCTCGGAGAGCAGGAAACTTCGGAGGGCTCCGTGACCTGGCAGCGTTACGGAACCAAGGAACGGATCAAGCTCGGTTTCGATACCTTTTTGACGCAGTTCGAGGAAGAAATCCGCAACCGCAGCGACTGGCGCATCACAGCCAACTGAACCTCAGCAACAGGTTCCATTCCGATCGTTTTTTACCTGCTTCAGGATCCGAAACCACAGCGGGTCCACGACAAAACCTCAATCAATGACCTGTCATGGCAGAAGAAGAATTAGCTGAAGCCATAGAACTTGAAGACGAAACAGAAGAGGTTCCGGATAATTTCGTAGACCAGATGGCGTCACGTATCGGGATCATCCTCCAGCGCGAGATGGACCCGACGGTTGGTGCGACCGAAGTCACCAAGTACATCTACGAGACAACATATCCGAACAAAGTGAATTATTTCATTGATGCCATGGAAATGCTTCACGAAAGCCACACCACGGACAAGTATGCCGCCCTGACCTGGTCCGGCATGATCTCTGCCGCAGCCCACAACAAGGATTACGACACTTTCATGCACGCGATGCTGGATAAGATGATCCAGGGTTATTACGGCATGGAAAAGCCCGATGCCGAGTTGAAAGACCGAAAATTTTCGGCCTTCACAACGATCATGGCGAAAACCTTCATCAAGATGATCGAACTCAATACCAAACTTACCGATACCGCTGCGGAAATCTATTCCCATGTGGTGCGTAAGGAGATGGAACTTGATGCGCAGGCCCAGAAGGATGAGGACGAAGGTGGCATCACCCTGCCGAACATGGCGAAGCTTTATGACGATGTCATCGATTATCTGAGCGTTCGATCCGAGTTCAAGGCAAAGTCTCTGGGTGAGGAAAACCCTTACGAGCACGTAGCTCAACTCAAAGAACGTTTGGGGCAGAGCAGAAGGTATGTGGTTCAGGACGTGATGAACCAACGTGCCCTGGAAAAGAAGAAACAGCTGGAACTGGAACTTGAGAACCAGCTTGCCTCCGCCGAAGAACTGATCCTTGCCCAGGAACCTTATGTTGAGGGACTCGCGCTTTTCATCCATGAAAAACGGTATAACTACAAATTCCTGGCGGTCGAAAAGATCCGTATGACCCTCCAGTTACTTGGTTCAATAGTAGGAGCGGTATATTTTCTGGTCGGCTATATGGACCTCTGGGGGATGGATTGGATCGACGGCACTTTCGTCTGCCTGACCATGATTCTTTTCACCCGGCTTGCCGGAGGACGGAGCCGTTTCAAATCGTTTTACCCGATTGATGTGAGTAAGGAGCTGGAGCAGTATTCGACCCAGTTCATCAACGTCTTCCGGAACATGTCGATGGAACAGATGGAACACTTCCTGGTTCGTCAGATCAAACTCGACCGTAACAGGAATTATCTGTCGATGATTCCGGAATACGTCAAATACCTTTTTGCCATCATGCCTGACCGTAAGAACATGGTGATCACGATGGATGAACTTTCGGAACTGGTGGAGAACGCCGAAATCGAAATCGCCAAAGCCGTCCGCGGACAGGTCTGATCTTTATTGGANGCATTTCCAAAGAGTCACGTCTCACTTCAGCCCAATTAAAAACTAGAACATCNACANCAGATCCGGCATTCAACTGAAAAGAAACATAAAGCCGGGTCTTTTCAGCACTCTCCACTTCCGTCATAATAAAAAAACTTTAAGCCTTCTTTTCGTTTGAATGAGAGGAAGTAATCCACTTTTTTCCATTCTTCACTCCCCNATCTGACACGGACTCAAAATGACAGTCAGTCAATCGGAAACCTATCGAATCGCAGATCTCGGACAAAGTCTTCTCAACCGGAAAATCCACCTCAGGGGTTGGGTACGGACCCGCCGGGGATCCAAGGGATTCAGTTTCATCCAGCTTAATGACGGCAGTAATCTCTCTGGTCTCCAGATCATTGCCGATGAGAAGCTGGAAAATTATGAGGAAATTTCCAAACTCAGTACTGGTGCTGCATTGGAAGTCTGGGGAACTCTGGTCGAGTCCCAGGGACGTGGACAGGATTTCGAGCTGCAATCCGAACAGATCCTGATTCGGGGAACGGCTCCCGGAGAAGAATACCCTCTGCAGAAAAAAGGACACACCCTTGAATTTCTCAGGGANATCGCACACCTTCGTCCACGGACCAACACCTTAGGAGCGGTGTTCCGTATCCGCAATACGCTCAGCCAGGCGATTCATCGATTTTTCCAGGACAGGGGTTTCCTTTACGTCCACACCCCGATCATCACCGCGAATGATGCCGAAGGGGCAGGTGAAATGTTNCACGTTACCTCCCTTGATCTGGAACAGCTTCCAAAAACCAAGGCTGGAAAGGTCGATTATGANCAGGATTTTTTCGGAACCGATGTCAGTCTGACCGTTTCCGGGCAATTGGGTGCTGAGGTATTCGCCTTGGCCTTCACCAATGTNTATACCTTCGGNCCGACCTTCCGTGCCGAGAACTCCAACACAGCCCGCCACCTGGCAGAATTCTGGATGATCGAACCGGAAATGGCTTTCATGGACCTTCAGGGCATGTTGGTCCTGACCGAAGAATTCCTGCGTGAACTGCTGAAAGAATGCCTTGACCGGCATGAAGAGGATCTGGCCTTCCTGCAGAAGATGTATGATCAAGAACTCATTTCCGGACTGAAACACATTTGTGATACTCCTTTTGAAACCCTGACCTATACGGAAGCGGTAAAGATCCTCGAGGAATCCGGGAAAAGTTTTGAATTTCCAGTGGAATGGGGATGCGACCTCCAGTCCGAGCATGAACGTTATCTGAGNGAAGTNCATGTGGGAGGACCCCTCAACCTCATCGACTACCCAAAGGACATCAAAGCTTTTTACATGAAGCAGAACCCGGATGGAAAAACGGTTGCAGCCATGGATGTCCTCTTTCCACGCCTGGGAGAAATCGTCGGGGGTTCACAACGTGANGATGATGGTGAGTCCCTGCTGCATTTGATGCGTGAAAAAGGACTTCCAGAAGAAACCTACCAGTGGTACCTGGAACTGAGGCGTTTTGGAACCGCTCCCCATTCGGGCTTCGGGNTGGGACTGGANCGATTGGTCCAGTTCGTAACAGGCATGAAAAACATCCGGGACGTGATCCCCTTCCCACGGGTTCCGGGAAATGCCCGTTTCTGAGTCAGATCCAGGCACCAGGCCTTTGCTCTCCTGAAACTTACTTCAATTCGAAGTGAATATCCTGATTGGCAGCAACGTTCATTGGTGGAACGCCGAAGCCGCCTATGCGGCAGTGATTGCAAAGCTGCTCAAGGGCGACGGGCACCGTGTCATCGTCCTCACCCGNCCCGGTAGCGACAATGAAAAAAAATTGAGAAACCTCGGTTTGGAGGTGATCACAGAACCAGATCTGAATACCCAGAATCCNTTCAAACTCATTCAATCCTATTTCCAACTCAAAAATCTTCTGGCAACAGAAAACATCCAGATCGTCAACGCCCACCGCTCCGAGGGCTATCCGCTTTATGCCTTTGCAAAACGTTCACTGGCATCGTTCCGTTTGATCCGAACCCGTGGGGCGTCCAGGAAAGTTAAGCCGCACTGGCCGAACCAGATCCTTCATGGAAAATGGACCGACGCCCTCATCATCCCGGGCAAAGTTGTTGCGGAAAGGGATCTCCAAGGTATCGACTTACCGGAAAATTCTCCACATCTCATCCATTACCCCATCGATATCCCGGAAACTTCCCTTTTGGAAACACAGGATAATTACAGGAAGCAGTTCAACATTCCTGAAAATCACCAGGTGCTTGCCGTGGTCGGAAGAATCCGTCAGGAAAAGGGGCATCTGTTGCTGGCAGAGAGTTTTCAACTCCTGCTCGAAGATTTCCCTNANACNATACTCTTGATCCTCTATCGGGACACCCCTGATGATCTCCCGGAAATGCTGGAACTCCAAAACCGAATCAGGGAACTTGGAATAGAGGATAAGGTGCGTTTTGATTCGGAACGGGAAGATATTCGCCAACTGATGGCCTTTGCCGACGGAGGAGTCGTCAGTTCCATCGATTCGGAAGTGATATGCCGTGTCGCGGTCGAGTTTTTCTCGGTGGGAACCCCGGTTGCTGCGATGCCTACCGGATGCCTTCCGGAAATCATTCTCGAAGGGGTCAACGGTTCGCTCGCCGATGAACCCACCGCCTTGTCACTCAAAAAGGCAATGGCCAGGATGCTTGATAACCTTCCTCAACTCTCAGAGGGTGCCAGAGAAGATGCCGAAACACGCTTCGATCCGGAAACGATGTTAAAAAAAACCATCCATGTCTTCCGGCAAACCTTGCATCCGGAACATGAGAACAGCGAAATGGCTTGAGACCTTGCCGAAAACCAATCCAAAATGATCTTCCTTCCGGAGGGATGGGTGAGTGGTTGAAACCGGCGGACTTGAAATCCGTTATGGCCTCGCGGTCATCGGGGGTTCGAATCCCTCTCCCTCCGCCACCTTCCGTTTCTTTGCATTCCGTTAAAATCCATTATAATCTTTCTACTATGAGCCATATGCTCATATGACGTGTAACAGTTGTCCATTAAGGTCCGTTTAAATCTGTTTTATTACAGCGATCTAGTGTCGGTACAATTGTCGGTACAGAAATATATATGACGGTATATCTGATCTTGGAGAGCATATTTTATTATTTTCTGAGCTATTGAATGTATGAAATCCACTAACCATCTCACAGAACTTGCCTGCAAAAAAGCCAGTACTCCAGGCAAGAAATTGAGCGACGGTCACGGGATGTATCTGCTGGTCCACAAGAATGGTAGCAAATACTGGCGTCTGGATTTTCGCCTGAATGGTAAACGCAAAACCTTAGCGATTGGAGTTTGGCCAGAGATATCGCTGACTCGTGCTCGTGAGTTGAGGGAAGAAGCAAGAGATCATATTCAGCGAGGAATCGATCCATTGAAACACAAGCGTGACCAGCAGCGCAAAAGGGTTGCGGGGGAAGAACGGACCTTTTCAGTGATATGCCAGGAATGGATGCAGCGGCAACAACCACGATGGACTAAAAAACATGCGTTTGATGTCCGCCGGGCCCTGGAGAACCATGTCTTGCCCGATCTTGGCCATCTACCCATCGCGGATATCGACCGCCAGGAGGTGCTTTCGGTTCTCCGGGTGATGGAGGGTCAGGGGAAGCATGAAGCCGCCCATCGTGCCCGACAGAGGATCGAGTCAGTGTTCAACTTCGCCATCATCACCGGGGACTGTGAAACCAATCCTGCTGCGGGCTTGACCAAAGCACTGACCCCACCTGTGAAGAAAAAAATGGCAGCCCTCAAACCGGAAGAACTTCCTGAATTCCTCCGACGGCTGGAAGATTATCAGGGACACCGTTTG
>FUFK010045364.1_pt1 | contig 15185 bp, 7 predicted proteins | sample 1021851 | NCBI WGS metagenome assembly FUFK01 (sample SAMEA51879418, study PRJEB19060) | metagenome | reverse complement strand
GGGTTAGTAGCTTAGTTGGGAGAGCGCGGCACTGAAGATGCCGAGGTCGCTGGTTCAAGTCCGGCCTAACCCACCAACATCTGATGGACGCCCAGCGTAGCATGACTTCTTCTTAAAATTCTATAGAATAGCGCCTGTGCCATCTGCCACCGTAGAATAGGGGAAAAGGATTCTTGAACTTGAGTGGGTATGCGACATCATGGCGAAGGAGACCGACTCGGATTCCGGCGCCAAAGACGCTTCCGAAGAGCACAGCAAGGCCAAGGACAAGGAGGCCAAAGAACTCCAAGAAATCCGCCAGCGGCGAAGCGGCGGAGGCAGAAGATTCCTCTCCAACATCGAAGACTTCGTCTTGATGGGTGGTCTCGTTTACGGTTTGTTATTTGCCCTCCTCCTCTTCTCCATGTCATCGGGCATCCTCGGCAACACGACCAGTCTGGACCACACGGCCTCCACAACCTTCCTCGACATCGGCGACGAGTGCACCGAAATCACCGATGAACCCTGGCTCAACATCTTCCCCGACCCNGACCAGGAATTGTTCTCTCTCGCCGGCCATAACTTGCCCAACGGTGTAGCCTATCTCAATTACACCTACTTCACCGTCATGAGTGAAGATACCAAAGCGGTTGTCGACGAAGAATACGGTTCCAACGAAACCGTACGAAACATCAACAAAGCGGACCAGTTTAACGGGCGGGCCTACTTCAAAGCCCCCTATTCTGAACTCCCTGAAGGCCACTATGAACTGAAATTCAGCGTGACCGTTTACGAGGAGGCGAACACATCCTCAAACATAACCATGGAAATGAAACTCAAGAGCATCGAATTTGAGCACACCCTTTCCAAAGAGGCCCTGGCCTTCCTGCCCTTTGTTGACGACCAAGAACATTCCGAAGTCAGAATTGAAGACGCTGGGCCTCGTTCGTGCTGGACGGTTCAAGATTTGGGTGATTGGGGCTACATTTTGATGGGCGCTGAACTGGGCGGCGGTCGCGAGACCGCCATGCTCACCGGAGGTGCCGCTGGCATTCCTGCGTGGTGGATGGCGTTCATTTCTCTCTCCTTGTCCATCATCTCATTGCTCATCATCTACCCCGTCATGTACAAGGTCTACCACCAGGAAGCTGACGACATTCTTTCCCGGAACCACATCGTTCGGTTGGTCCAGGATACTGTTGAGACGGTCGGTGAGCAACTTGGCATTGAAATCGATGATGACCTTTTCAAAACAGAGGTAAGGGAACTCTCCATCGACATCATGGTGCCCTACAAGAACACGGAAAACACCCTTTCGGATTCGAGTGAAGTACGTGCTGAACTGCTGCGTTCACTCTTGGAGGAGTTCGCCATCTTCCGTGTGTTCAAGCCGGTCCAACTGAACGTCCGTGTGATTGGAGACGGTCAGATGGTTGATTTCGACTCGGGCGTTGGTGTTGGCTCCCGAGGCGAAGAAAAGGANCTCAATGTCGAACAGCAAGACTANTCCAGTTTCTTCTCCGAACTTCACTCGCTATCTCGTATTGAGGACGATGTTCGGGACAGTTTGGACCTGTTCTTCACCCGCAGATCGGATGTTGAAATGACCGGCGCGGTGGTAACCAGCGACGACAGAGTCGTGTTCGTCTCGGTCATCTTCCGGCCAACACAGCGCTTTGCTTGGCTGCGATTCAACAAAACATCGACCCAAATCAAAGACGAGCTCTACCGATTCATTCACGAACGTAACGAGGACCTTCTCGGCGCCCAAGAATTGGTGGTCAAGACCCGAAACGAAGTCTCCACCTTGGCTGACCGGTCCGGTGCCGGCCGTGTTGAGCGACGCTCGCAACGGGATGACGAACGCATCGTTGCCGTGGCCAAACAAGACGGTTTGGGCGGTAGGGTGCTGCAAACCAAGTTCCTTGGCGACACACTCTCGACGGTGGAGTACATGGCCAACGAGAAGCGGGAAATGATCAACAAATGGGGCTTCTGGGGTCTCATCTTCTTCGTTTGGATTCCGTTCATGGCCTCGGGAGTGCTCGTCGGCGCCATGCTCGGTCTTCTCTCTCGAATGCAATTCATGCGCGTGTTGTTGGCAACCCTCATCGGCGGTTCCATCGCTTCCATCACGTGGGCCTACACGGCCGAAGGCATTGTGAAATTCATGCACCAGTACAAGCTTGAGGTGTTTATCCCTCTGGTCATCATTGTTTTCATCCTCATGGCCGTGCTCCACATCCGCTCGACCAAGATGCGCCGTCAGACCGAACTGTTTGAGGACACGCTCCTCGACAACTTCCACGCCGACATCGTGGCCAAATACGGCGACCAGTAGGTGAAGCCATGGAGGCCAAAACTACGTTTTCAGGTGGAGACGGCCATGTTGGCGACCCGATTCGTTTGGGAATTGTCACGGTCAGTGACCGAGCCAGTCAGGGCGAATATTCCGATGAGGGCGGACCTGCCATCCTCGGGTTCTTCCAAGAAGCCATCAAGAGTCCGTGGACCGCCCTCTATCGGTGCGTGCCGGACGAACGCAATGCCGTTGAAGCCGCTCTTATCGAACTCGTTGACGAGGAAGGTTGCCACGTTGTCGTCACCACAGGCGGCACAGGACCTGCACCACGAGACATTACGCCGGAAGCCACCGAAGCGGTCTGCGACCGAATGATGCCGGGGTTCGGCGAACAAATGCGAAGCATTTCCCTCGCCTTCGTGCCGACGGCCATTCTCTCTCGACAGGTGGGTGGACTGCGAGGGGAATCTCTGCTCTTCAACCTCCCAGGTCGGCCAAAAGCCATCAGGGAAACCATCGATGAAATATGGAAAGCCGTGCCCTATTGTGTTGATTTGATGAACGGGCCTTACATGGACATGAACGCTGACATTTGTGATGCCTTTCGCCCAAAAACGGCTCGCCGCTCCGCTTGAAAGGGACACAGCACATTCATGAGCCTCACCTCGCTGGAAAGCACAGAGGATGAGCATGACGGGGAATGTATTGATTCACGGCGCAACGATGGTCCTGCCCAATGAAACGGGTGTCGGTGATTTGAGAATCCGCAACGGCGTCATCGAGACCGTGGCTTTGGGCTCCACTCTTGAACCAAAGGATGACGAACTCTTTGTCGACGGACGAGGATTGCATCTGCTACCCGGCATCATCGACCCGCAAGTCCATTTCAGAGACCCCGGTCAACCTGAGAAGGAAGACTTGGGGTCCGGCTCTGCCGCTGCGGTAAGCGGTGGCGTGACCTCCTTCCTGGACATGCCCAACAACAAACCCTCCATCACCAACTTGGAAGGCATGCGAGGCAAACTCAAGACAGCCTCTGAAAAGTGCGTGAACAACTACGGTTTCTTCATCGGCGCAACCTCCGACAACGTCGCCGACCTTCAGGAAGCCGTTGGAACACCGGATGCACCGCTGGGCATCCCTGGCATCTGTGGCATCAAGATCTTCATGGGCTCCTCCACCGGCACCTTGTTGGTCAACGACCGAGAACCACTTGAAGCCATTTTCAAGGGAACCGGCGGCCTCATTGCAGTCCACGCCGAAGATGAGCAGCGAATGATTGAGCGCCTTGAGGGGATAAAAGGACGAACCGATATCGCCGCCCATGCGGAATGGAGGGACGATGTCACCGCCTTACTCGCCACCCAGTTGGCCGTTGAGCTAGCACAAACATACGGCCACCGCCTTCACGTTCTCCACCTCACGAGCGGCATTGAAGCCGACTGGTTGGAGGGCATCACCGACCTCCCATCACAAAACAGCGAAACAGGGGCGATCATCACGACCGAAACGCTTCCTCAACACCTGACGTTCGACGAAACAGATGTCGCTCGTGAAGGCACACGGTTGCAGATGAACCCACCCGTTCGGTACGCAAAGGACCGTGAGACCCTCTGGAGACAACTGAAGCAAGGCACCATTCAGTGCATCGCCACCGACCACGCACCCCACACGCTGGAAGCCAAGGCGCTCGGGTTCCCAAACGCCCCAAGCGGCATGCCTGGCGTGGAGACTTCATTGGCCGTCATGCTCACCCATGCCAAAGATGGTGCTTGCAGCATTGAGGATGTCGTGAAATGGATGTCGACCAACGTGGCGGATTGTTTCAACATGGTCGGCAAAGGGACGCTGGAAGAAGGCATGGACGGCGACATCGTGCTGGTTGACATGGAACATGAACGAGAGGTCAAAGACGAACATTCCTGGACAAGAGTGGGCTGGAACCCCTTCAGAGGTCGCTCCTTGGTGGGTTGGGCTCAAGTCACAGTCGTTGCGGGCGTGCCGGTATTCGAGCGAACCGAATCAACTGGACCCAAAGGCGCTCTTCTCGTTGAGCCGGGTGCGGTAGGCGAACCCATCGTCATGACGCCGTGGCGTTAACCCAACTGGTAGAGGGCGCCGTATTTTCGCTCGACGTAGCGCAGGAAAGGTTCTGGACTGGGCGGAGAGCCCGTGGCGTCTTCAATCAACTGAGCCGGAGAGACTTGACTCCCTCGTTGATGGATACGAGGCCTGAGCCAATCCAACATCGGCTTCCAATCTCCGGAAGCGACCATCTCGTCCACATCGCCCAAGTCCTTGGCCATGGCTTCCAGCAATTGCGCAGCGTAGAGATTTCCAAGCGTGTAGGTAGGGAAGTAGCCAAAGGCACCCATCGACCAGTGAATGTCTTGCAAACATCCCAAACGATCTTCGGGGACTTCAATGCCAAACCACGCTTTGAACATGCTGTTCCATGCCGTGGGGAGGTCGTCAACATCCAAATCTCCATTGAAGATTTTCTTCTCAATTTCATAGCGGAGCATGACGTGTAAGTTGTAAGTCACCTCATCTGCCTCAACGCGAATAAATCCTTTTTCAACCCTGTTCGCCAATTGATTGAGGGTGTGCTCATCCCAATCGGGTGCCTCGGGAAAATTGGCTCGGAACCACGGCAAAACCACCTTCCAGAACGAGGGCGTCCTGCCGATTTGATTTTCCCAAAACCGGCTCTGAGATTCGTGCACACCCAAGGAGACGGCCGCTCCTCTTGGCGTGAATCGGTGCTCATGGTCAAGACCCTGCTCGTAAAGAGCGTGGCCAGTTTCATGCATCACAGCATACAAGCAAGAGAACGGGTCAACTTCGTCAAAACGTGTCGTGAATCGGGTGTCGCCCGGCCATAGCCCGGCAGAGAACGGGTGGGTGGAAGCGTCCATTCGGCCGGCTTCAAAATCAAAACCCATGTGCTTGGAGACGGCCTCACAGAACGCTTTCTGAGCATCGACCGAAAAAACAAGCCCTTCGGGCATGGACGGTTCCTCAACCGTGTTTTGAGCTTGCGTGATGGCTTCCAATAACGGCACCAAGCGTTCTCGCAGGCCAGCAAATAAGGGGTCGTAGTCTTCCACCGTCATGCCGACTTCGTATTCATCGAGCAAGACATCGTAAGGTGTTGATTGGATGCCGAGCAAATCGATCTTCTCACGGGTCAGTGCAATCAGGCGACTCAAGGCTGGTTTGAAGGCCTCAAAATCGGATTCGGAACGGGCAGATTGCCACGCGACAAGGGCTTCTGAACGGGCTTGTGCAAAGGTCTCAACGAAGGATTTCGGCAAGCGGACGGCTTGGTCGTAGTTGCGCCGCATTTCCCTGATGTTGGCAGCTTGATCTTCGTCAAGTGCCTTCCCTTCCAATTCTCCAAGCAATTCACCCATACGAGGGTCGGTCAGTTGTTCGTGTCGCTTACCTGCTAACCATGCCATCATCTCGCCTCTCGAAGAAGCGCCTTTGGCCGGCATCAAGACTTCCTGGTCCCAACCGAGATGGCCTTGCAATGCACCAAGGCGGTGAATATCTTTGACGCGCTGAAGAAATTCCTCATAAGGCTCCATGACTTGTTCAAGTCCCTGTTCTTCTTCAACACTTTCATTCCAATTTATGGTGAAACACCTCCGGAACATGAAAGAAAAATGCACACATTCAAGAACATTTGAGCGGTACCAGTAGCATGGTCCTCCCGTTTCGCCGAAAAGGCTCGGACGGGGATGATGATGTCGTGGACCAAGACATTGAGGACATCATGAATGAGGCAGAGGGCCTTGGCGAAAATTCGGGAGTGAGCATCCCCGAACCAGCCACCGGCGAGGATGAAGACGGCGAGGTTGATATTGGCGAAAAAATGGCCAAAAGTGCTCGTACGGTCATCGACACCTGCATGGATGTTCGCCGTGGAGAAAACATCCTCATCATTTGCGACCCCACCACCACCGAAATTGGACAAGCATTGCACGATGCTGCAAGCCTTCGCTCGGACAGGGTGCTCTTGGTCGTCATGCCCAAAGGACGTCANCACGGTGATGAGCCGCCCACCCCCGTGGCGAATCTCATGCGGCAACAGCAAGTGGTCATTGCACCTACACGGTACTCTCTCACCCACACGAAAGCCGTTCGTCAGGCCATCAAGGACGGTTCCCGGGTCGCCACCATGCCCGGCATGACCGTTGAAATGTTCACCGAAGGCGGTATGTCAGCAGATTTCAACATCCTCAAGAAGAACATTGGAGAGATGAGCAATCTTCTNCGCAGAAAGCGAATCATCAACGTCAAATCGGAAGCCGGTACCAATGTCACCTTTGAAGTGAATTGGCGCGAATGGAANCTTGACGATAACGGAATCTGCAATCGACCCCGTATGCTCACCAACCTACCGGCCGGGAAAATTTTCACCCTTCCTCGAGAAGGAACGATGAACGGAACCATTGTTATCGACGGGTCATGGGATTCAGACCTCGTTGACGAACCTGTGTTTCTCCATGTTGAGAGCGGACTTGTTGTCGATGTAAAAGGCGGCACGGCTGCTGCCCAAATCCGCCAAACTTTCGGCGAAGCCGCCCGCCGTCTCAAAAGCAAAGACCAGGAAAACGTTTGGACCATCGCTGAATTCGGGTTTGGCATGAATCCAAACGCCCGTGTGGCCGGGAATGTCCTTGAGGACGAGAAGCGGCTGGGCACGGCTTACTTTTCGATTGGCGATAACACGACGTTGGGGGGTTCGGCAGCGGTCGGCATCCAAATTTCAGGCGTGCTTGAGCGCCCTAGCATTTGGCTGGACGAGACCTTGCTCTTCGAAGAAGGACAATTCGTGGCATACTGAGCCTTTGAGGACAAGGCCCTCAATATCCGAGGTTTTGCTGGCCACACACCGGACAAAACCGCCAGTATGGATCCAATCCAATCCCGCATCCACGGCAGTGCACGCCCGAGCGAATCGTTGGTTGAACGAGTGGGTTTTGTTGTTGAGGCCAACCTTGCTGAGCGGGAGGACGCTGTTGTTGCTGCCAGTTCTGCTGTGGCAAGGGCTGAGGGCGTTGTTGGGCAGGTGGCTGTTGTCGCTGCCAATTCTGCTGTGGCAAGGGCTGAGGGCGTTGTTGCGGTGGTGCTTGTTGTGGAGCTGGCTGCTGCTGTCCAGCAAGAGGGCGGCGAACGGGGGCAACCGGTTTGGGCAACGCAGCCGTCTTTTCAGCGGCAGGAGAAGCGATGAATTCCGAGAGCGTGACCACCCCATCCCCGTCGGTATCGGCTTCTGCATGCAGTTCAGTTGCTTCCTCGAGGCTGGTTCCTGTCGCCTGTGCGAGTTCTTCAACATCAAGGGCTCCGCTGCCGTCTTCATCTGCGGCAATGAAATGCTCTGCTGCGCTGACAAATTCTTCTTCCTCCTCAATCGGTTCAGGCGGAGATACAACCTCTGGAGTAACCTCGGGCTCACCAGGACCAGCGGGCGGTTCTTCTTCGGCGACCAACTCAGAACTGAAGGCACCAGAAAATGCATCGTGTGTCGCTTTTGCGACTTGCTTTTGGCTTTCGATATTGATCTCCGGTTCAACCGGCTCAGTGCTTGGAACATCCGGTAGGGCGACCGTGGTGGACGCTGGAAGAGGTACTGGGTCATTGGCCGGTGTCGGTTCCGGACTGGCCGTTGGAAGCGGCACTGGCTCGGGTTCAGAGGCTGGTTCAGCAACGGGAGCGGACACTGCCTGTTCAACCGAGGCAGACTCAGCCGGTGGTGTCGGCAAGGACGTGCCCTCGGGAACATCAACGCTGGCTGCAGCGGCGTTTCCACTGGCCAAACTGGCGATGGGAATCACTTGGCCAACCACATCCAAGGCAGCGTCCAATTCTTTATTGATGGAAACAAAGGCATCCATGGACCCTTCCACATTGTTGAGCAAGCCCTCAAAGGAGGTCATGTACTTCACGACCTCGTCTTTGGAGCCGGTTTGGAAAGCAACGGCAAAGAGTTTCATCATCCGCATGGGGTCGGCCAAGCGCTTGATTGCACCACGCTGCTCGTCACTCATACCACCAAGTGCAGCGCCAACCTCACCACTTGAATCAGGCATGCCAAGTGCTTGGAAGAGCGGGTCGGGCATGCTCATCAAACCAAGATGGCCCGCCACGAGGTAGTAGATTTCTCCACCCTCACATTGCATGCGCTCACTGGCGGCTTCAAAATCAAAATCGCCGGGACGCAGCACAATATCGGAGAGCAGTTCAAAGAATTGGACCATCGCCTCTTCACGCGGCATGGCCATCATCGCATGGAGGACATCGCTCGATTCCGTCACACCAAAGTAGGCAGCAGCATCATCAACCTCAATTTGGTTGGAAGAAGTTGGGTTCTCGTCTGACATCCTTCTCCCTCCTCTTGCTTGCGACCGCTGACCCTCATTTAAGCCCTCATGATTTCCTTCACGAGCGCTTGTTTTTCGCGAGGTTGAAAATGGCTCTGGATTGCTCGGCTGACCAACCGGTTTCTTGGAGTTGCATCAACATCGTTCGCTCCTCTTCGCCGTCTGCAATGGCGCCGACCACCCAGTCCACCGCTGCTTCTCTATCATCGGTTTGCCAGTCTTCAAAGATGCTCAAATCGACGCTGACCTTGGCCTTGCGGACCTTGGCGCCAGCGGCTTCACTCTCTCCCTGCACCACCTTCTTTCTCGAAGCTTTCTTCGGTTCAGGTGACGACTTTGCAACTGGCGTTCTGCCTGGAGCTCGCCCCGGTGGCCCGCCGGAACCGCGCTTGGGAGGCCCACCTGGTCCTTGCTTGGATGGACCACCACGGCTACGTCCTGGAGAGGAGGTTGGCCCCGGACCGGACGGTCCTGAAGCCCGAGCAGGTGTTTTCCGCTCTGGCATGGCTCGTGTGCGAGCAGGTGCTGCTGCCGCCTTGCGGTCGAGTTGGTCAAGGAAACTTTCCTCTTCTTCGTCATCGTCAAAGAAATCGTCGTAATCGTCCTCATCATCGTCATCATCTTCACTGCGCACGACACGGATGAGAACCAAGGTCAAGATGAGCAAGGCCCCCAAGCCCCCAAGAGCGAGCATGATGGTGCCTGCATCAACACCGAAGAGGCCTTCTTCGCCGTCGCCTGAGGCGGGAATGTATGGACAACCGTCCTCGTAGCCATCCACGCCTTTCGGGTCGTTGGGACAGTTGTCCGAATCGTCCATGACACCGTCGAGGTCGGAGTCCCGTTCAGAGATGTGGCAACCTTCCTCATCGACTACCAAGCCCAGCGTGGTCTTTGGACAGAAATCGGCATTGGTTGCGCCGGCTACGAATTGACCGGGCCATGAGGGGTCCCTCGTGGCGTTCCAGGTCGGGTCGCCCCAATTGTCGCCTAAGCCATCGAAGTCGGAATCCTTCCATTGCGTTGGGTTGCCTCGAAGGGCGGCTGGTTCATTCTCATCACGCCAACCATCACCATCGTCGTAGCACCCTAAGAAATCTATAGAAGAGGTTCCTGTTTCGGTGGGGCAATCATCAGCGTTGTTGGCGGGCGAAGGGTTGTCGCCGTAGCCGTCGCCGTCCTGGTCAAACCACTGGGTGGGGTCGCTAGGGAAAGCGTCGCCTGTCTGATTAACATGAAGACCAGTTTCGTCGTCGATGTCATAGGTGTAGACGCCCTTGTAGCCATCACCATCAAGGTCGGTATCAAGCGCACTCTCATCAGTGCAGCCGTTGGCCAAGATGGGGAAGCCGGGTGGCGTGTCGTCGCAAGCATCGTCCAGATCCGAAAGACCGTCGCCGTCTGTATCACGTTGCGCCTGCGAACAGCCGTTTTCGTCGACTTCTTGGCCTGCACCGGTGTTGGGACAGTCGTCTTCGGGGTCGTTGAGTCCATCGCCATCGGAATCCGATGTGCGCTGCTCCTCACTGCACCCTTGAGCATCGACGGCAACACCTGTGGGTGTATCAGCACACAAATCCACGTTGTTCTTGACACCATCATCGTCGTCGTCCAGTTCGGATTGCGAGCAGCCTTGTTCGTTCACCGACTCTCCCTGGGGAGTGTTGGGACAGAGCGTGTCAAGTTCGTTGATGACCCCGTCGCCGTCGTTATCTGCCATGTCGATGAGGCGACACCCAACGCCGTCTGTACCGTCGACCACACCCGCTTCATCGGGGCAATAATCGCCCTCAAAGCCCGTGGGATTATCACCGAATCCATCTCCGTCGCGGTCTCGTGATTGCGTCTTTTCGTAGGGGAAGGCGTCACCGAGCTCGTCAACCCTCAGGCCTGTATCCGGGTCAATATCGTACACATAGGTGTCCGTGTAGCCATCGCCGTCCGTGTCCGGACATCCATAGGCATATTCCGACAAACTGCGCCGGGTGGAATTACCCCATTCGCTTGGGCAAGCATCGAGTTGAATTCCTTCAGCGTTTGAGCCATTGTAAAGAGCAGTCCAGTTGTCTGCATACCCATCGTCATCGGTATCGTTGGCCGCCGCTTTGCGCTGAGGGAAGCGGTCAGGATTGGTGGCGTTTTCGGATTGGTTATCGCCGTAGCCATCCCCGTCGGTGTCTTTCCATTGCGTCGGGTCCATCGGCCAGACGTCTGCACCATGAGATACATTCCACTCGAAGATGGACCCCTCATCAGATGTGTCGCTCGCCCCATCACCATCGCTGTCAAGACAACCGTTTCGGTCTCTAAATGAGGTCCCAAAGTCCCACGGACAGTAATCACCGTGGACGGTGTCGGTGTCGTTATCGCCGTAGCCATCGCCGTCGAAATCGCTGTATTGAGAAGCAAGGTAAGGGAAGAGGTCCCCGCTGTCGGCGTTCTGGTCAAGGGCGGTTGCACAGCAATCCACGCCGTGGTTATCGCCAAAGCCATCGCCATCGGTGTCAAGGGCTTGTTTCCAGTTGGAATAGAACTGGTCGCCATCAACATAGCCAAGGAGGTTATCGGACCAGCCGTCTTGGTCTCGGTCTTCACAACCAAAGCGGTCAATCCACGACGTACCTCCTTCGGCGTCGCAACCGTCGATTTCATCGCGGAACCCATCGGTGTCGTAGTCCGCGCAACCCTGAACCACATACGACGAGACCCCTGCATCGGTTGGACATCCATCCGGTAGCGGGCCAAGCGGGTTGTCGCCAAAGCTGTCGCCGTCGCTGTTTTTCCACTGGTCGCCCACCGTCGGCATGGCATCGATGAGGTCGAAGACCAAATCTCGGTCTTGGTCTGAATACAATCGCAGCATAACGACATCGTCGTCCACCGTGTCCCAATACGCCATGTGGACGGTGCCGTTGCTGTCGTGCATAGCGTGAACAGGTTCGTTGGTCGTGATATCACCAAACATGACGGACATCCAGGTGGCTGCGCCGTGTGAATGGTTCAACTCCAAGGTGTTGACCGTTAACTGTTGCGTGGTTTCATCACTGGTCAACAAGAGCAGGTGGTCGCCCATGTGAACAACGTCCCATGCGCCATCAACGGCGGCGGCAGGGCGTTCGGCAAGCGTGGTCCACTGACCCGTCTCGTTCATGCCGAGAAGAGAGGAAATGGCGTTTCCACGGACGGCCAGCACCGGCTCGTCGCCGCCAATCAGGTCGAGACGGTATTCATTGGTCGTGCCGCTGGGTTGTGGCACCGTGTGTTCGTGCCAATCGTTGCTTCCCGGCCACAATTCATGCACGCTCAGCGTGCCGTCGGTGGTGAGACTCGCCAAGAGAAGGGAGCCGTTGGCAAGGGTGGTGAGTTGAAGTTCGCTGTGTACATCAGAATGGTTCGTGATGTTATGTTGGCTCAGCGTGCTGCCATCGTAGATCCATACCGCAAGGTTGGTGCCGCTGCCGTTTGAAGCGACCAAACCAACCGCCAAGGAATCGTTGGAAAGAACAACTGCAGGGTGTTGCGTGGACACCGCCTCGCCTTCATCCCCTAGGGTGGTCAGGGACCAACTTGCGCCGCCAACGGCCAGTTCCAATTGGCTGGTGGGGTCGTGCCGGTAAACAAGATGCGGGGTGTTTTGGCTGTTGACGGTCACCTCAATCGGTGCGGCAAGTGTGGCGCTGGTCCGCACCAACTCGGTGTCCCAGCCGGTTGTTCCTTGGGTGGCAGCATAGATTTGCTTTCCAACTCCTGAGGTGTAAGCAAGAACTTGTTTGTTGTCACTGGCCACCGTGGAGCCGAGCCACTGCCCCATGGTGCCGGTGGTGGCGACATCTTGTTGCAAAGCCGTCATCGAGGTTGTGCTGTGCAAAATCATCGACGTTCTGTTTTCGACCAATAACACCGGCTGGCCCGATGAACGAACATCGAAGTTGACGCCAAGATGGGTGGTGTTCAGACTGACCACGGTTTGGTCAACCCATTGACCCGAGGGGGTGCCATCGTTCATGTGTTCCAACTTGGAAACGTGATGTCGCAAAGCGTCGGTGTGCGTGAACACAATGCTGGTTTCTCCTCGCCCTGCCGTACCGAGGTCCACGCCGTGTACCGTGCCTTGATTGGTGAAGGCAATTGATTCCCAATCTCGCTCACTCAAAACGAGGTAGTCCAGACCGTAAAATTCGCCACGGGAGGACGAGCGCAGCGAGTAGATCATTTCGCTTAACCCATCACCGTTGACATCCCCTTCGCCGGCCATTCGCTTACCGAGTTGCTCGCTGCTATTCCCTTCAGCCAGCAATTGACGTTCGTTGCTCAGTCCGTTGGCTGAGCCGAGGAAAATTTCGATACGTCCTGAAGACGAGCCCATGCGACTTGAGATGTAGACGTCATCGTAGCCGTCTTCGTTGATGTCACCGGCTGCCACGATGTCTTCACCAACCCGAGTGTTCGGAGTTGTGGGCTCAAAGTGCCAGTCTGCCTCGCCGGGCAACGTTCCGTTGGTGCCCTCAAAGAGCCAGAGGAGGCCTGCGCCAAAGGTCTCCGTGCCGTTGAGCGGTTCGGTGATGATGTGTTCATCGTAGCCATCGCCGTTCAAATCACCCACGCAGGCCACGACCAAACCGAAGAGCCTGCCTTGCGTGAGGGAAGCAAGGGTGTGGTCTGGCGTTCCGTTGTAACCTGCTGACGAGCCGTAGTAATACTCCACCGAAGAGTAGGAAAGCGCATCTTCAAATGAGCCCGTGTTGCCAACGATGAGTTCATCGAAACCGTCGTTGTTGACATCACATCCCTCAAGCGAGCGACCAAAGAGGTCGCCGGCTTTGGTTTGCGTCAAGTTTCGAAGTGGACTCAAACCCGTATCGTTGCTGCTGTAGACGTTCACCTTCCCTGTATCCATTAGGCTGGAACCGGTCTCCATGGAATAATTCCGAGCCGTTACCGCGAGGTGGTCGCCTCCTCCTGTATGGTGAAGGGCTTCAACAGCGCTTCCAAGTGATTCGTTATTGGCGCCGAGAACCGTTGCCCATGGGGTTGAGCCAAGACCTGATTCATTGCCCAAGTAAACATGGACCTGCCCGTGGCGAGCATCGGAATCATTGGGGTCTGACCAACCCGGGCCACCGATAGCCAGATCCGTGATGCCATCGTTGTTGAAATCGCCTTGGTCGATACCAGCGCCGTAGTGGGTGCCGTCCCCGTCGCCTGCAAGAATGACGTCGGGAACTGCCGAGAGGCCCTCCGAGGAACCGTAGTACACATCCACGCGCCCGTTGTCAACATAGGAAAGCATGTCTGCCTCAGGGGTGGCGACGGCCAAATCATCAAACCCGTCGTGATTCAAATCCGCCAAGAGGAGTGAGCCTTCCTGCTCGTCTTCTTCTCCTTGTCGTGCGTCTTGAGGNGTTGGGTCCACACGGCCGGTGTCCTGACCGGCAAGGGAACGAATCAGGTTGAGGGTGAAGGTTGGACCGGATTGGGAAGCGGTGGCCACCTGCTCAATGTTATTGGCATCCAGGTCCATGCCCAAAGCATCCACAAGGTCGCCATCGGTCAACAAAATACGGGTATCATGCTCAAATCCATCAATGCGAAGCAAGACGACATCGCCGGTGTTGGTTCTGGAGTAAAGAACGTGAGCGACACCGTTCTGGTCGACCTCCAATTCAAAATCCTCTCCAACCGGACCTGCATCGAGAAGGTAATGCGTCCAGTAGGCTCCGCTGAAGTTCACCTGATGGAGAGCTCCTGAATCGGTGCGCATCAAGCCCCATTCAAGACCATCTGGCGTGATGTCGAGCGCCAAATGCGTTGGGTCAACATCTTCCATGATGGTTCGAGTGTGCCAGCGTGGGCCGTCCCAGTACGTTTGACTTTCCAGCGCATATCGTCCCATCTTCAAGTCCGGACCATCAGCGTAGAGCACACGAACACGTTCATTGGCGGTGATGGCGATGGCGCAATCCACCAAATCGGCTGCGGNGGANGAAGCAACCGTGTCNACCAGCGTGGTGCTCCATTGGCCATTTGGCCGATGGGTAGCGGTTCGAACAGGACCCTCCTCCGTGCTCCAACAATAATGCTCCTTGTCGTGACGTGTCAACTTCATGTCCGGTGTACCGTGGTGTTCGGTGCTTGAGGTGTTGAATTCGGTGGTGATCCACAAGTCGAACATGGATTCCTCTCGAACTTCAGCCTGCACCAGTCCGTCNACGTCGATGGTGGATGAGCCAATGTCGTGACCGTAGCCCGATTCAAGTGAATAAGGAGCGGTCAGAAGGACAGGTTGACCCTCTTCCAGTGAATCCTCTCCCAGCGGCACCGACACGACCGGCGCCCACAAGGAGACGACAAAAAGGAGGACGAGCATGACGCTCTTGAGGTGAATCTTCTGAAAATCAACGCCCGCCATGGCAGAAGCAGAGACTCCAACCTAGAAAATCATTGTTCAGCCCGGACTGACCCCCATAGGGGGTCAACTTGTTCATTCACACACACCGTTGGATTGAGAAAGG
>FUFK010062323.1_pt1 | contig 15187 bp, 16 predicted proteins | sample 1021851 | NCBI WGS metagenome assembly FUFK01 (sample SAMEA51879418, study PRJEB19060) | metagenome | reverse complement strand
GTGCAATCACATCTACTTCATGTTGTACGCAATTTCCCTGGACAATAACCCCAACCTCTGTCTTGTAGCCTTCAAATTTAAATAGCTTACCTACAAATTTTTCAAACGGAAATCCTGAAGGCCCCAATTCCATCAGGGCTTTTTTAAGCTTATATTTTGATGCGCTTACCCGTGACCTGCTTTTAAGCATTTTAAAAGCCAATTGATAGATTTTTTTGGTGGTCATCCCTTCTTCAATGAGCCCTTGTACCTCACGGGCTATCTCCTGAACATGATTTTCATCTGCTTTTGAGCGCCGTAGGGAGTTGATGAGCTTATTTATATCAAAAACCTGATACTCACCTGAATATTTTTTTATCAGAACTGATTTATTCATAACTATAATTTAATGGTCATCACCGGCAATTCGGAATGATTGGTTACACCCTCAGCGATACTTTTTGAGAAAAGACTTAAAAATCCTGTACTCCCGTGAGTACACATAGCGATCAAATCAGCATTTTTATACTTTAAAAAATTATTTATCCCTGTTTCAACAGCAGGTTCGTTATATACATTCATTGAGTACTTCTCCAATTCCGGAAAATTTTCTAGGAACTTCTTAATGGGTTTCAAACCCCTATCAATACTATTAAAATCAGTTTGTGTGTTGACTCTCAATAAATGGATATGTGCACCGCATTTTGTAGCAAGCGAAATAACCATTTTAAAGGCTTCGCTCACATCTTCCAGAAAATCTGAAACAAAAACGATATCTTTAAAAGGAAAGGATATTTCTTTGTTCTTGACCACGATTACAGGTACATCGGCTTTTCTTACGATTTTTTCTACATTGCTTCCCAGTAGTTCCCGAACTCCACCATGGGTGCCGCTACTTCCTGTAACAATAAAATCGTGATGAAAATGTCCTGAATGTTGTAGGATATTTGCTTGTCCGCCATCAAATTCAAGAAAAGTCCTACATTCCAGTCCTTCGCGTTCCGCTTTTAACTCCAAAGCCCTCAAATCAGCCCTTGCGCTTCCTATTTCTTTTACTGTTTCTGGATATCTCTTTTCTTTTTCCTTACCCAGGTCAACCCAGTTTACCGGGGTGTTTATTAAATGAAAAAAATGAATTTCGGAATTGTAAAGCTTTGCCATTTCAATGCCGAGTTCTTCTGCTTTCTTGCAATTTTTTGAAAAGTCTGTTGGTACGAGTATGTTTTTCATAATTTATTGATTTTGAAATGTTTTCGTTATAATTACATAATTTGACTATTGAATTTTTTTGTTATAATTAAGCGATGGTTATACTATCTTCCAGATATACCTGTTGCACGGAATGCAATAACTCAATCCCCTTATTGAAAGGTTTTTGAAATGCCTTTCTTCCCATTATCAGCCCTGAACCTCCGGCTCTTTTATTGATGACGGCAGTTGTTATTGCCTCAACTAAATCAGATTCACCTTTAGACCCACCTCCTGAATTAATCAGTCCTATTTTTCCCATATAGCAATTTGCCACCTGTAGCCTGCAAAGGTCTATGGGGTGTTCTGTGGCAAGGGTCTCATACATCGCATCATCACATTTGCCAAATCCTATATTTTTAAAGCCGAAATTGTTTACAGGTAATTTTTGCTTGATGATGTCAGCCTGGGTGGTGACACCCAAATGATTTGCCTGTCCTGTTAAATCGGCAGCCGAGTGGTAATCTTCTTTCTCTGTTTTAAAAGCTTCGTTGCGCAGATAGCACCATAAAATAGTAGCCATTCCCAGATTGTGGGCTTCTTCAAAAGCTTCAGCTATTTCTTTTAGCTGTCTGTTACTTTCCGCTGAACCAAAATAAATGGTAGCTCCTACGGCAATTGCTCCCATATCCCAAGCGGTTTTTACCTTACCAAAGAGTGTTTGGTCATATTTGTTCGGGTAGGTAAGCAGTTCATTGTGGTTAATCTTAACGATAAAAGGGATTTTATGGGCATATTTTCGAGCATTCAAACCCAATACACCAAATGTGGAGGCCACACCATTACAACCGGCTTCCATAGCAAGTTTTATGATGTTTTCAGGATCAAAATAATCCGGATTTTTATAGAATGAGAAGGCTGCGCTATGCTCAATACCCTGGTCTACCGGAAGAATGCTCAAGTAGCCTGTCCCGCCCAGATTGCCGTGGTTGTATAATTGATTAAGGCTTCTTAGTGCCTGTGGATTTCTGTTACTATTCAGAAATACTTCTTCAAGACTATTTTTGCTTGGTGTTTGCAACTCATCTTTTGTGATTTTTTCACAAACGTGATTCAAGTAGAAATCGGCTTTTTCTCCTAAAATTTCTGATATGTTTCTGTCTGTTTTCATTTCAATGAGAATTAATGAATTCTTAAACTTTCATTTGTTTTGGCGATGGATTTTGCACTATCTGTTTCAATTCCGGTAAGTGCTCTAATGGCATCGATTGTTTCAGGTATAACAATGGCTTGGTTATCTACCACGTAGGCGTAAAACAGTTCATCACCCACTACCTTCAGCATATCTTCCCAAAGAGCAACTTCATACATATCCCCCCAAGGTCGTCCCATATCCAGGAACATTTCCTTAATGGTGTTGTTGGAGACCAAGCCTTGGTCATACTGGATTAGTTTAATACGGCTGGATGTTGTAAAGACATTTAGCACTTCTTCTTTGCTTACTTTTTTCTTTAATTTTACATTCCAATAGTGCATATGGCTTAAAGTTTCGGGTACTTTTACTGCAGAAGTGATGACATCTAAATCAGGATCTACACTTTTAGCATCAGGACCTTGGTGGCTCGGGATGTCTTTTTCAGGAACCATCGTATTCATAATGCCACCTAAATGACTTTCCCAAGGATCTGTAGCTCTCCTTAAAAGTGTACCTCTGGCATAATCCAACAAATTGGCTCTTTTTAAAGCGGTCAATGTTCTTAATATAGAGGTAGTGTTACAGGAAACAACCCGTGTGGCATCCAAGTTTATGGCCGATTTGTAATTATTTTCAGCACTAAAGGAATGCCCTGTAGTTTCGTGTTTTTCGCCACCGTGTAGAATAAATTTGATGTTTTGCTCCTTGTAAATAGCTACATTTTGAGCGGCAATCTTTTTTGGTGTACAATCAACAACAAGGTCTGATTTCTTTAAAAGTACCTGTAAATTTCCTTTTACTGAAATTCCTTTGGATTTCATTTTATCAGCTGCTTCTTCTGTAGCTGCATAAATATCATACTCCTTTCTTACCGCATTTTGAATACGCCAATCGCTGATGACATCACAAACGCCCGAAAGCTTCATATCGTCTTGTAAATTGATGGCATCTGCAACCCTTTTTCCTATGACGCCGTATCCTATCACTGCTACCTTTACTTTTTTCATGATTTTTGATTTCAATGTTTTTTAAAAAATTATTTTTTCTCTTGCGTGGATTTTTAATATCTCCATCCTTATTTGTGTAATATCTGTAAACCCGGAAGCTATAAAACCTTGATGCCGGCATAGCTACCTATGTACAATGATCATTTTTTTATTTTTCTGCTTTTTAAGGTTTTACTTTCCATTTAAAATCACAAATCTCAGCGCCCCCAGCAATGCTGCCTCGCCTATCCAGATAACCACCCCACTGTTCTGCCAGAGGGAAATCAAGCTTGCACCAGGTGTTATAGCACAAATCGCCCATTTCAAGACTTTTGAAGTATTCGGCTACCTGGCAGCGGGAGCAGTTGAAGGCCACGATATCTTCTCCGGCCACTACGTCCTGCCAGCCATAATCGGGGGCGGTAAAGGGGAACATCCTGAAAACCTGGGTGGCCAGTTCCATTTTTTTATAAGGATGGTCAGAAAACATTCCGGCAATTAGCATAGGGTATTCGCCCATCCGGGTGTAGATTTTCCATCCTATGCGGTAGATGAGGTCGGTGGCTTCCTCTACGTTTTTATCTGCTTGTAGCAGCGCGCTGTACAATGCCACAGTGGCACAGGCCAAGTGGATGGTAAAGGTGGCGCCCAGGGTTTCCTGTTTCGGCAGGCTGGGTTCCAGCCGTACAAATTCTTTCCAGGTTCTGCTAAGTATTTGCTGAATTTGTTCTTCGTTAAATTCCTTTGTCAAAATTACTTTGGCTGGTTTGTTCAGGATGGATTTGAAAAGCCCGTCATTGGCCTGCCATTCCTGGACTTGAGTGGTAAGTTGGCCCAATACGGTATTCCAGGGGAAGGAACTGTCTCCATCTTTTTTATTCTCCGTGAAATCAGGAGGGATAATCTCCCCACTAAGGAGAAAAGCCGGCAACGCTTTCTCAAGCCTCGCTTTGATACTCGGCCCGTTCAAAGCCAGGCGCGCAAATTCCCTGGTGATGATGGGCCGGGTTACTTCTTCAAAACGGGCATCGGGGGCCAGTTCAAAGGTCAGCGCCTCAGCAGTGGTAAGCGCTTTGGCGTGCAGCAGCAAGTTCTCAGGAAATAAATAGCCGTACTTATAACCGGCATCAATCATATTAAGGTACACCCTGGTGATGGACACCTCTTTTAAGCGGCTTGCGTAGAAGCTGTCTGCCAGCTTCTTGAATACGGCATAAAAGGCCGCTTCATCGGCACCGGGCAATTCGGCACACTGTTTTTTGAAATGATAGAAAGCGTTCTTCACATCCTTTTGCACTACTGCCATCCAGTACAGTACAAAACGGTTGCGCTCCGTCTCGGTCAGTTCACCGTACATCCCGAAATCAAGCAACACAATTTTACCATCCTCCTTAAAAAAGATGTTGCCGGGGTGCAGGTCAGCGTGAAACAGGCCGTCAGAGATAAACAACTTCAATTCCATTTCGGCCAGCCTGGTGTTCAGCTTTTCCTTTTTCGCTTCAGTGAGTAGTTTGATGGCTACTTTCAGCCGAAGGCCTGATACACGTTCCATAGTAAGCAACCTTTTAGTGCTGAAGTCCCAATACACCATTGGGAACAGGATGTCGTCCCAACCTTTAAAATTTTCCCTGAACCGCTCTATGGTTTCCCCTTCGTGTGCAAAATCCAATTCCCGGAGGGTGTAGCGTTTAAATTCGCTGAAAGCGCTCACCAGGTTGGCACGTTTTACTTTCCTAGGGAAAAGGCGATCCATCCACCGGATTACGCCTTCAAGTTTCTGCAAGTCTTTTATCATCCTGGTTTTTATGCCCGGCCGCTGCACCTTTACCGCCACCTCTTCCCCCGTATGCAAGATGGCAAAATGGACCTGGGCCAGGGAGGCTGAGGCCACAGGCGCTTTGTCAAATGAGCTGTAGCTATCTGCCAGCGGTTTTTCCAGTTCGTCTTCAATAATCTCTTTGGCGGTGCTAAACGGAAATGGGGGTACATTTTCCTGCAATTTTTGCAGTGCGTGGATATACTGAAGTGGTAACACATCGGGGCGGGTACTGAGTATTTGCCCCAGCTTGATGTAAGTAGGCCCCAACTCCAAAATGTCGGCTACCAGCCTGGCCGGAGCATCGGATTTCTTCCGGGCCGTTTCATCCAGGCGGATAAATTTTTTGTAAGCCCGGTAGTGCTTATAAGCAGTCAGTAATATTTTCCATCTGGAAGCCATTCAAATTATATTTTATGTCATCATGGTCATACCACATATTTATTCCAAAGCCCATAGGTTTCCTTTATTTTTCCTTTTGAAAAAGAAAGTGCCATTACCAAAAGTCCTGTTAAACTTGTACTCAACGTAAACGCTGTAATGACATCTTCAATAAACCATGGCAGTACGGCCAGTACCAGGCCCAGCAATACATTTAAGTAACGTAAGCTTCTAAGTACTTCAGCCATGGCCATTACTGCGAATACAATTGCAAGTGCCCCACCCAGATGATTTAAATCGGCAAATGGAGTTTCTATGCCAATTCCGAAAACCGTGGGAGAGACCATCAACCAAATCCCTAAAACTGTTGATACCGTCAACATCCAGGGGAAGCTCATTCCCCAGATAGAAGATTTAAACACCCCCCATGGGCGGTCCTTAAATTCTACGATTTCTGGGGAACGATGATCGGTTTCAGTGGACAGTGCTTCACCACCTTTCCAGAACACCTTCCATAAAGAATCCCCTTTTTGTTTTCTTTGAACCATATGTTGCCACATAGCAATCACTTCATCAATTTGTAATGGGATCATAGGAAGCATTACAATAGCTGAAAACAGGCATATCGAACACCAGGCCCCTACTGAAAGTGGCTGTGAAACGATTAAAAAAATACTGACGAACCCAAGTGGGATTACCAAAATCCCAAAAAGGGTAACCATCCACGGCATGGTACGCCAACGGGAGGTTCCACCCATATATCCCATCAGGAATTCCAAGGTATATGCAAGTGTTCCTAATGCTGCATCAGAAATTGGAAAAGAGTGGGACATATCGGAATCTAAAACGGTCATGGTGCCGTCACCAAAAAAAGGGTCCCAAGCATAATCTATATATCCTAATTGGAAAGCCCCAAGATACCGGGATGCTAGCCACCCGATAAATGCAAGGCCAATCATAATAGCGCGTTGTGGCCAACTGGAGGGATTATAGCTCCACCCCGTAGGTACGTCTCCTCCCATTTTCATGAACATGATCATGTTTGGCATCCCGGGAATAAGAACGGTCAATGCAATAATTAAAGCACCGATTAGGGTACTATTATAATAAGAGATAGCTGTTGGAGCCCAGAAAATAAACGGAGCCATACTGATCCATATCCCGACAAAACAAAGAATCCAAACGCTATAGGGTCGGTTAGGCTTAAGGGAACGCCATCCAAAAAAAACCAGCAATATTCCGCTGATAAAATCGCTCCAACGCATTGCAGCAATACGTTCACCAAGGGAAAGCCATACATCTCTTCCGCCACTGGGCTCGACTACGCTCTTGGCATAATCAAAAGTGAGTGGAGAAGCGATCATCCAAAATCCAAGCAGTACCACTGTCCAAAAGACCCAAAGGGTTTGCTTATGATGTTTCTTCAGCATTTCCATCCGGTCGTCCATGCCCATTTTCATACTGCCCATTTCCATGTGTCCATGACCGCTATGCTTTTCCCTATCCATCATTGGACGGGTGACACCTCGTGAGCCCATACCTTCCGTTTTGTGGCCTGACATTTCGGTTTTCGCCCCATCCTTTTTCACTAAGGTCATTCCGCATTTAGGGCACTTGCCTGGTTGATCACTAACGACCTCAGAGTGCATAGAGCAAGTGTATTGTATCTTTTCAGAAGATTTATCCCCATCATCCTGATGGGACATTGAGGAAGGATCATTTTTTTTCATAATACGGTTGCATTTAGGTTAATGAATCTTCATTCCTGATTATTTATTCAAATTATTTCGCTGATAAAATTTCTTTGGGTTTTCCTTAAGGTTTTTAATCATTTTAGGCAAGGTATCCCTTAAACCGTATTTGGGTTTCCAGCCTAATAGTTTTTTAGCCTTGGAGCTGTCCATTTCAAAATGGTCATCGGCCAGGTTAATCATCCAGGGTTTAATAAAAGCTTTGCCAAATAGGTTCTGCATAAATGCCCCAGCTTTGGCAAACCACTTAGGGATGCCGATAATCGGCATTTTTTTACAATGAATTTCGGTGTTGATAATGTCTTGAAGTTGCTTATACGATAAGGTTTCGTCATCTCCAATATTCAAAATCACTTCCTGGGGGAGGTCTTTTCTTTTTTCAACGGAAAGGGCTATCGCATCGATGACATCATCTCGATGCACATAGGTGCTGCCATGGGCTGTATTGGCAGGATACAGTCGCGCTGAGAACTGTTTTTCATAGATACGCTGAACCTGATTGGTGATAGGGATTGAACTACCCTCTTCACTATACACGCCCGCTATGCGCATCATCACCACCGGTATATTGCCCCGCTGCTCGGGCAACACTTTTTCTGTAGTTACTTTCGATTTCGGGTAATCCCATTTAGGTTCCAAAGGCGATTCTTCCGTGATAGGCACTCCGGGTGAGGAAGGTTTGTACACCAGCATACTACTTGAGAAAATGAACTGCTCTACCTCAAAGTCTTGCAAGTATTTCAGCATACGCTCTGTGCCTTTCACGGTAATTTTATCATACAGATCGGAGGGTTTTCCTAAAAAGTCATAATAAGCTGCCAGGTGCACTACCGCAGCTATTTTGTTACCATAGGCATAGCGGACCCTTTTGAAAGCAAAGTCCATCCGGTCATCGCTGGTAAGGTCCACACATACACATTCAGCTTCTACGGGCGGAAAAGGATAGCCATCCTGGTCAAATCCAACTACATGGTATTTTTCAGCCAGTTTATGGATTAAGGTCGAGCCAATCATTCCACTGCTTCCTGTTACAATTACTACTTCGGTTTTTTCTTTCATTTTCTTTATTTTTTTCTACTATCTATTCAATAAAGTTTGATTTTATTCACCATCCCTTGCCAATACATATGCTCGTAAAGGCTGCTCCAGAGCATTCCAAATGAAAAGGCAAAAAGCATTTCTTCAAGCGGTACTCCCAGGATCAGGACCTGGCTTAGGTCGTCTTGGTTCCAATACAACTCCACATATTGAGGATAGAACGGAAGAATACTTCCGAAATAAATGAAGTACATCAAGGTGAACAAAAGCCCTCCAATCCATATCTTACCTTTAAGGTCAGGGCGGCAGTACAAAGTGGCCAGTCCTGCGGTAAACAGGGCAATGATGCCGCAGTAAATATGGTTTAGAGTAGTGAAGAAGGCCAGTATAGCAAAAACCAAAACGGGCACTAACAGGATGTAGCGGTGTAGCCGGTGCCGGACATGTTTCCTTTCCGTAAGAGGGATTTCAGTGCTATCATACCTGAATATAAATTGGTAAAGCACTGCTCCTATCCCAGCAATGGCAAGGGAAAAAATAAGGCTTTCAAGATCGAAGCCGGTTTTTTCTGCCAGGTTGAAAAGGGAAGGTGGAAACCAATATTCTGGCACAAACAAGGGTTCTGTTAAACCAAAAGGAATAGTAATAAGGCTCATTTTTAGCATCTCTTTTCTTGATTCTTTTCTCAACAAATAGGTGATTGCCCAAAGCGCAAGAATTATAAGTGACCATATGAACCAGACGTATTGCATAAACCCTTACTGTTTTTTAATTTGAGCGTTATAAAAAGCAGCGATACAGGCACCAATTAGCCATCCCAAAATAAATGTTTGTACTATCCCTAAACCTGCTTCCCATAAGGGCACATCCATCCTAATAATGCTCGTGGTGTCTAAACCGTGCAATAGGCTGTTAAAAAAATCGATAGTGCCTTCTCGGCCTGCTGTTGCCATTACGATCATACAGCCCAAGTAAATTAACGCTCCGGTAAGCCCGAACGCAAATCCTAATTTTTTTATGTTTAATTGATACATAGTTTTTAGTTTTAATTTAGTTGTCCGAGTTTAAAATTTTTTTTGATTCCTCAAATTCTTCCTTGGATATTTCGCCTTTTGCAAAGCGGCTTTTAAGAATATCCTGTGGGCTGTCTTTCTTGTTTTTTTGATATGGGATGTCTGTTGGGATAAAAAATATCCAAGCCAGTAAAATAATCCATATAATCCACCATATTAGGTGCATACCTCCAAAATGTCCGTCGTATAAATGCATGATCTTTGGTTTTGATTGTTTTTAATTTATTTTTGTAATTGAGTATCCGTTAAGTTTGCTGAGCTGCTTTTGCAATTCAGTAATTGAAAGATTTTCCGTCATTGTGATGAGCGTTGCTCCTTTTGGTTCCAGAAAAATTTCTGCCTTTTCGATATTGGGGTGTTCTTCTAAAGTCTTCTTGACCCTTGTTACACATCCACCACAACTGATTCCCTCTATTTGAAATTTTTGTTTCATCTTGTTTTTGTTTTAGTGATGTTCCCTTCTTGATCGTATTTCTTATCATTTTTATCCAAATTTTTATCAGATAATCCATGGGTGTGAGTTCCGTGTTGCATTGGCATCATTAGGTGTATGGCGAACATTAATAAAATGAATGCAAAAAGCCAGGTTCCGCCTCCAATACCAATTGAAGGAGCAAAAAAGATGAGTAACAAGGGAAGGCCACAACCAATGACCATCCATAACCAGTGATTTTTCATTGTTTTTGTTTTTGAAATTGAAATTATATCTGTTTTAATTTATTTTTTTGATCTTCCATTTTTTATTGATTCCCTCAATTGCAATAAGGTCTTCAGAAATAAATTTTGAAGTTATATTAGGAGCCACTTTCAAATATCTCTTTGAAAGTGTAATGTGTATCGGATCTTCATTTAAATACTGACGAATTTCTCCATCCTTATCAATAATTACTTCGAAATAGTGGTAGTTCACCACGTTCTTCATAAGTTCGTTGCTCCCAAGTTGTTCCTTGACCAACTTCAGTACAATGGCCGAACCATTTTTAAAATTAGAAGCGTTCAGGAATTCAGGTGTAATAACTGTTACCCCATCTTTATTTATATATCCGTAGTAGAGAACCCCATCCTTATGATGTGCAATCAAGCATCTATCGTTTTTGAAAATTGGATAATTGGCGTTATCCGTTTTTGTGAGAACCAAATCATTGCGAAAATCAATCAATAAGCTTCCGTCTTTGGCAATAAAACCCCATTCGTTTCCTTTTTTAACGGCGGCGATGCCATTGTTAAAAGGTGATATATAATCTAAATTTTCCAAGGTTTGCGCAATTCCCATAAAAGGAATTATTAAAATCACTATTAATATTTTTTTCATTGTTTGATTTTTTTTGGTTAATTCTTACTTTTCATCATTCGAAGGGCCTGAACTGGCTTGTGAGATAATTGAGGGGTGATCAACACAAGCCGTGAGGAGATGTCCAGGCTTAAATTGAATGTAAACCTACCTACTTTTAAAGTATTTCATCTTCATAATTTTCTTTCTTATTTATATGATTTCATCATAGAACCTACGCTTCCAATTTCCTATGTTTTTGTAATCTGTCATACTCATTCCTACGACTTCCTTAAACTGCCTGGATAAATGATTTACACTGCTATAATCCAGTAGATAGCCTATATCTGAAAAGGTATGTTGCTTAAGTTGGATAAGTTCTTTAACCTTCTCTATCTTCAATTTGATAAAGTACTTTTCAATGGTTGTTTTTACATTGGTTGAGAATAGTTTGCTTAATGTCTTGTATTCCTTGTGAAGACTTGATGCTAATAGTTCAGATATCTTTACTTTAATATGTAACGGCAACTCTTGCAGTTGTTCAATTAGAATGATCTTCATTCTTTCAACAAGCATCTCTTCTTCTTTTTTTACTATTTCAAAACTATTGGCGTGTAGCACCCTTGTTACGTTATCTGTAATGGCAACTCCATTTAGGTTAGGTGCTTCTACCATTAACCTTCCCAACTCTAATGAGAGTACAGTAATATCTAATTCTTGAAGTTCTTGTTTTATAACTTTGAGGCATCTGCTACAAACCATATTCTTAATCCAAAATTCTTTTCGTGAGCTCATTTTAGTATAGGTATTGCTATTGGGCATGGAGCTCAATAGATCATAAGGTTTTGGCCTTACATGTTTAAATTGATGAAATGTGTTGTGGAATAACGGTTTACAACAATCTTTAACCAGAAGTGGTTCTTTGGTTATAAGATAGAATACAGATTGATACGTTCAATCTACAGGGAAGAAAATCAAATTAAATAAATCTCGTTGAGAACTTGTAAGTCCTTAGATAGCAAAGGCGGCCTATAGTGTTTGAAAGGGACGATGTTTGCTTCAAGCCCTTCAAACAGATTAAGGTAGGTATAAAAGAAGGTTCTAAGAAAGAATATATCTTCAGACTCAAGTTGGGTATTAACCTTTTTTATGGTATCATCGCCTGTTTTGACCAAAGTTTGATTGCTGCAGCAGTCTTTTTCTTGAATAGAAGTGCATTGCTTAGTGGTGGAATCTTTCTCTAGTTCCTTGTCTTGACAGACTTTGGCTTTACCCAAAAGTGCCATATCCACCAATTTATTACAGCAGAAGTGCATATCTACTGTAAACGAAGAAGTACTAAAAAATATAGTAGCTGCTAAAAAGAAGGCTAATATTTTGGTAAAAAAAGATTTCACGTAATAAATTTAATAATTTTATATCAAATATTTAAAATATATGTTAAGTAATTGGATTTTAGTATTATATTTTAGTTAAGAGTAGATTTTAGTTAACGTTACGAATGTAAATTAGTTGACTATGAAAAAATATGACTTCCGTCATATAAAATCGATTCTAACTTTATGTTATTTGCAGTAATCTTGAACCAGATGTAAAATAGTCTCTAGGTTTTTATAAACTAAACTCTTTGTTAAATAAAAGAAATCTTCTAATTTTTTTTTAGCTTTGTATTCTTAATGAAAAAGGTTTTCTTAAAATTATCATCATTTTTTATGGCACTTTTAGTGCTGTTTTCAACGTTTTCTTTTACGTTGGCGAGTCACTATTGTGGTGATGTTTTAGTTGATTCTTCATTGTTTGGAAAAGTAGAAACCTGTGGTATGGAAGTACAAAAAACTTCCACTTCTTTAAATTGTGATATTACCAAGAATAATTGTTGTAGTGATGAACAACTGCTTTTGGAAGGACAAGACACCTTAAAAATTTCCTTTGAAAAGTTGGATAAAGAACACCAAATATTTGTTGTTTCATTAGTCCAATCTTATTTATATTTATTTGAGTATGAAAACTCAGATAAGAAAGCATTTATAGATTATTCCCCACCACCCCTCATAAGAGATGTTCAAGTCTTAGACCAGACTTTCCTCATTTGATTTTTAAGTAAATAACTCTTAAGTCCAATCTTAACTTGTTTGGACTAAACTGCTTATATCTTGTTTCCTCAACAAGTATTGTTATTACTTAAAACTCATTTTTTTATGCTGAATAAGAGCATTAAATTTTTAATAGAAAATAAATTAGTAGCTGTATTGCTATTAGCCCTTTTCGTCGCTTGGGGTGTGGTAAACGCACCATTTGAATGGAACACGGGTTCACTGCCCCGAAACCCCGTGGCCGTGGATGCCATACCTGATATCGGTGAAAACCAGCAAATCGTATTTACGAAATGGGACGGTCGTTCCCCTCAGGATATCGAAGACCAAATAACTTATCCGTTAACCACCTCACTACTTGGAATTCCCGGTGTCAAAACGATTAGAAGTTCTTCTATGTTTGGATTTTCAAGTATCTACATCATATTCGAAGAAGATATTGAATTCTATTGGAGCCGTAGCCGAATTCTTGAAAAATTAAATTCATTACCGGCTGGATTACTTCCCGATGGTGTAAACCCTGCTTTAGGACCTGATGCCACAGGCCTTGGACAGATTTATTGGTATACCCTGGAAGGTCGTGATGAAAACGGTAATGTAACTGGCGGTTGGGATTTACAAGAATTAAGAAGCATCCAAGACTTCTATGTAAAATATGCGTTGTCATCTGCAAGTGGCGTTTCAGAAGTGGCTTCCATCGGTGGATATGTATTAGAATATCAAGTAGATGTGAATCCTGAATTAATGCGGCAATACAACATAGGTTTAAATGAGGTTGTGAAAGCGGTTAAACAGAGCAATAAGGATGTTGGCGCACAAACGCTTGAAATCAACCAAGCTGAATATCTCATAAGAGGATTGGGTTACATAAAAAAACTTTCTGATTTAGAAAACGCGGTAGTTACTTCAAAGGATTTTACATCCATTCGTATAAAAGATATCGCAAAAGTAACACACGGTCCTGCTACAAGAAGAGGCTTATTGGACAAAGAAGGTGCAGAGGCAGTTGGTGGTGTTGTAGTAGCCCGCTATGGTGCCAATCCTATGGAAGTCATTAACAACGTAAAAGAAAAAATAAACGAGTTAAGTTCTGGGCTTCCATCAAAAACATTAAGCGATGGGAGGACTTCGCAATTGACCATAGTACCGTTTTATGACAGAACGGAATTAATCCAGGAAACCTTGGGCACGCTTGATGAAGCGCTCACTTTAGAGATATTGATTACCATTTTTGTGATTATTATTATGGTCTTCAATTTAAGGGCTTCCGTATTGATATCAGGTCTTTTGCCCGTAGCGGTTTTAATGGTTTTCATTTCAATGAAACTGTTCAACGTAGATGCAAATATTGTAGCATTGTCCGGTATTGCTATTGCTATTGGAACTATGGTCGATGTGGGCGTCATACTTTCAGAAAATGTTTTGCGACATATAGATGAAAATGACGAGAATCTACCTATGAATACTGTTGTTTATAACGCAACTGCCGAAGTTTCTGGAGCCATCTTAACGGCAGTAATGACAACTATAATAAGTTTCATTCCTGTGTTTACTATGATTGGTGCAGAAGGGAAATTATTTAGGCCGTTGGCTTTTACCAAAACGGCAGCTCTTACCGCATCTCTTATTGTTGCATTGTTTTTGATACCCCCTTTCGCGGCTTATTTCTTTAAGAAGAGAAACATAAAAACTACTTTTAGCTATGTGTTAAATGGAGCATTGATTGTTTTTGGCGTTTTGGCTCTAATTTTTGGCTATCCTCTCGGATTAATATTAGTTGCATTTGGTGTGGTTGGCTTCCTTTCATTAAAGGAAAAGATTACGTCAAAACGTGCCAACATCATTAACATATTTGTGTCGGCTTTTGCTATCATATTTTTACTGGCAGAATATTGGAGACCATTGGGCGTTGATCGAAGTATTCTTATCAACTTAATCTTCGTTGGTCTTATCTGTTTTGGACTTCTCGGAGTTTTTACCCTGTTTAGAAATTACTATGTGAGAATCTTAAATTGGGCATTACGCAATAAGCTGTTGTTTCTTTCGCTACCTACTGCCATTGTAATTTTTGGAGTGATGATTATGCGTAATACTGGAAAAGAGTTTATGCCTTCACTTAACGAAGGATCTTTTCTCCTTATGCCCACATCAATGCCGCACGCAGGTGTGGAGGAAAATAAACGTGTACTACAGCAACTCGATATGGCCGTTGCGAGCATTCCAGAAATTGAAACGGTCGTGGGTAAGTCTGGGCGCACAGAATCTGCATTAGACCCAGCACCATTGTCAATGTATGAGAATGTCATTCAATACAAATCTGAATACATTTTAAATGAACATCGCGAAAGACAACGCTTTAAGGTAAACGAAGACGGCTTATTTGTTTTAAAGGATGGTAGTTTAGTGACTAACCCTAA
>FUFK010060769.1_pt1 | contig 15188 bp, 14 predicted proteins | sample 1021851 | NCBI WGS metagenome assembly FUFK01 (sample SAMEA51879418, study PRJEB19060) | metagenome | reverse complement strand
GTGGCACAACTGGTAGTGTAACGCTTACCACATCAGCAGATTATTTTTCTTCTTCCCATGTAGGTATTGATTTACTTATAGGTGAAACAAGAGTAAGAATAACTGGTTTTACAAGTGCGACACAAGTTACTGCAACTATTCAAGGTACATTAAGACAGCAACTGGAAATAGATAGTATAGAAGTTTTTGAAGGTAGTGGTACAGTTAGAGTAACAAAAGCATTACATGGACTGGCAACTGGTGGTGCAATTACTGTAGAAAGAGCAGGTGCAGTTGGTGGAATAGCTAATAGTAATATTAATGGATCAAGAACTATTACTGCTGTACCTGATGAAAATACGTTTGAGTTTACAGCAGGAAGTAGTGCAACTGCTACTTCTAGTGCAATAGGTGGTGGTAGTCCTCGTATTGTTACTGGTGCTGCAACAACCGAGTTTAGTGAGCAAAGTTATTCTGCTCTTCGTGGCTATCCTGCTGCTGTTACCTTTCATCAAAATAGATTATGGTTTGGTGGTACATTAGCACAACCTGATGGTATATGGGGTTCTAAATCAGGACAGTTTTTTAACTTTGATATTGGTGAAGCAGAAGATGCTGATGCTTTAGATTTAACAGCTAATGTAGGTGAAATATTTTCTATAAGACATTTAGTATCAAATCGTGATTTACAAATATTTACAACTGGTGCTGAGTTATTTATACCAACAGTATCTAATAAACCAGTTACACCTTCTAATGCACAGATAAGAAGACAAACACCTTTTGGTAGTAGTTTTGTCAGACCAACTGTATTTGATGGTGCAACTTTATTTATACAAAAAACTGGTAGTGCATTAAGAGAATTTTTATTTACAGATCAAGAAGGTGCTTACACTTCTGTTGCAGTATCAGGTCTTGCACCACATCTTATACTTGATCCAGTACAACAAACATCTATCAAAGGTGCTTTAAACAGAAGTGAGTCTTATGCTTTTTTGATTAATAATGATGGAACTATAGCTGTATTTTATTCTGTTAGAGGAGATCAAAAAGCAGGTTGGAGTTTATGGAATACACAAGGATTGTGGCATAGTATATGTGCAGTACATGAAAGATTGTTTGTTGTATGTGCTAGAGATGATGGCTCTGGAACAACAAAGTTATTTCTTGAAGAGTTTCAAGATGATATGCCAATGGATTTTTGTGATACTTTTAGTGGTAGCTCTAGTGTTTTTGGCAGTTTAACTTCTCATTTTAGTAATGGTGCAAGTGTAAAAGCTACAAATGGGAATGACTTTCTTGGTACATTTACAGTATCAGGTGGACAAATAGATGCAAGTAGTGTTAAAACTGGAATAACACAAGCATTTATTGGTTATGCTTTTACACCCACACTTAAAACTTTACCTATAGATGCACAGATTCAAGGAGGACCTTTGACTGGAGAGCCTAGACAGATACCAAAAGTAACATTAGATTTATTTGAAACACTTGCTGTTAGTGTTAGTGGACCTAATACAACATCAACTACAAGAGATTTAGTCATAAAAAATGTTACAGATGATATGTCAGCAGATAGAGTTGCAGTAACTGGTAAAGAAGAATTTAGGTTATTAGGATATAGTCGTGACCCACGAGTAACAGTATCACAGTCTTTTCCTTTGGATTTACAAATAAATGGAATGATAGTAGAGGTAGCATTTTAGTATGGCATTACCATTAGCATTAGCAATAGGATCAACAGCATTATCTTTTATGGGTTCTATGAGTGCTGCAAAAGCAGCGAAAAGAGAAGCAGCACTTCAAAGAAGACAACTNCAACAACAAATAGAAGGCGCTCAGTTAGCAGCTTTACAACAACATAATGCTCGTATGCAGAACTTAGCTATATTTAAATCTACAAATGAATCTTTAGCAGGAGTATCAGGTAGAGATATTGGATCTGATAGAAGTTTTAAAGCTATACAAGAAAAAGCAAACAGACAGATGGCAACAGAAACAGATAGAGCATTTTTACAATCTTTACAAGAACAAGGTAAACTTTCATTAGCACAAAGTATGGCAAGTGAAAGAGGTCGTAATTTATCTCGTGCTTATCGTTTTCAGGCATTTGGAACTTTATTTTCAGGTGCAATGAAAGCACAGCCATTAATGCCTAATACTGCAGGGCAACCTAATTATGGATTTAGACCTTCACAAATGGGATTACAAAGATAATGGTACAGTTTTTAAAAGCAAAGCAAACTTCTTTTATTAATAAACCAGTAGGTGTAGTTGGGGTGAATACTGGTGCAAAAGAGTTAGGCACAGTTATAGCTAATACATTTGATAAAGTTGCAAGAGAAAGTTTTGCTTTAGCTACAAAAGAACAAGAAGAGTTTGGCAAAAAAACAGCACGAAATATGAAAATAGATATTCGTGATAGTAATGGAAATTTACAATTTAAAACAATAGATTCTACATTATCAGATGTAGCAAGAGCAAGTGCTGAGCCTATTGTTACACAAAGATATGGTGAAGCATTAGCTGTAGATTTAAGTAATGAACTTTTAAAGATTANAAGAAACTCTGCTACATCAGATCAATTTAAAACAAATGTTAAATCACAAATGGCTGAATACCTTAAAGAAGTAAGAAAACGTGGTGGTGGTGCTTATGAAGGTATTATAACTCAAGATATAGCTAAAATATCTAGTCAACTTTATAATGACATGAGTTCAGANGAGTTTAAAGAAAAGTTACAAATAGCAGCTAAAAATAAACAATTCTTAATTACACAAAGTAAAAATGATTATATTGCTTCTCTTAGTGAAAGTGTTGTTCTTAATAGTGAAAGTGGTGAAACTGATGGTGTGCCTTATGGTGGTATTCAAGAATTACAAAATGAATTTAAAGAATCAAAAAAAATAATTAATAAACTGCTTTTAGATAATGAATCTAATTTAAAAGAAAATAATCAGAATGTTGCCATTTATGGTGCAGAGTTTCGTGATTTAAAAGCTACACCTGCTTTAGCTCTTATGAAAGGTTTATTACAAGGCAAAGATAGTAATGTTTATAGAGCTATTCGTAGAAATATTTTATTTAATGAAGATGTTCAAGATAATTTATCAGACTATGAAAAAGAAGTTTTAAAATTAATTAAATCAGAAAATCAAGACGATAAAGTTATAGCACTTCTAGAAAAAGAATTACAAGTTATTGCTAATGATAAAGCTGTAGGAAGAGCAGAAAAAGTTGCTGCAAGAAATGAGCAAAACTATTTTGAAAAAATAATAGAAAAAAAAGAGGGATCATTAACTATTAAGTTTGCAGATAGTGAAGCAACAAACCAAATGGGATTTACTATTGGTGATAGTATTATTGCAAATGATGGTATTCAATCTCCAGAGATTACAAATAATATTGCAAAAGAAATAAAAAAAATATTAGATCGTAGAAATTTCAAAACAAGAACAATAGATGGACAAGTTGTTGGTTATGATTTAAGTGAAAGTGAAGTAAATGGACAACTTAATAAATTTTTACAAAATATAAGTAATAAAATATTAAGACATGATGGTGTATTTAGAACATCTTCTGATTATGAAAATTTTGCTAATTACATTGTAAATAAACAAGAAGCAGGACTTAATCCAGAGCAACTTAAAGTAGCCAAAAAAATAGAAAAGGTATTTGATACTGCACCTTTTGGCAATCAAAGTTTTAAAGAAAATTATGCAGAAGCATTAAATGGATTTGCTATTAAAGAATTAAAATATGAACAAAATATTGCTGAAAATAATAAAACAACTGCAGTTATGATAAATGGTTCAAATGGATTGTATACTCATACTGCTGATGGATCAAAAAGATTAGATATAGGATTAGAAACTAATTATAATTATTTTGCTACTAATTTTGCAGAAGATTTGACAAAAGATGAAAATGATCCTGCAAGGAAAAAAGCTGACAAAGTCCTGCTATATTTAAATAATGGTGCATTTCCAAAATCATTTTTAGATTTATTAACTTTAGGAGCAGGTGAAAATGCTTCAGCATTTGCAGTTGATACTGCTTTAAGTTATTTTAATAAGTTTAGTAAAATAGAAAAAGGTGGCTCTTCTATAGATAAATTAGTTAGTGTTTTAGATAAAAAAACTTACAGTATTTTATCTGTAGCTTCTCAACTTGTGCCATTATATAAGGGTAAAGGACAAGCCTTTGGCTTAGTTCCTGATAGAGAAAATGGATTTACTACAATTAATAGTAGTCAAATAATGAATAAAATTGTTCAATCTAAACAACAAATGGATATCAATACTACAGTATATAAATCCAATTTAAATGAAATAGCAGGAACAGACACTATTAAAAATACAAGACAATTATTAATGTCTAGTGGATTTAACTTTGATGCAACTGCTGCAACTGAATTATCTGGAATTATGGATATATTTTTAACTATGGGTGTTGATACAAGAACTATAAAAGCACATTTTAATGATATTAAAGAAACTATGTATCCTGATGCAGAAGGAACATTAGTCGATCACAGATTTGGTGGAGGTATTTTATCTGCTAGTAAATATAGTTTACTAAAAACAATTCCTAATGATTTATATAGAAGTAAATTTAGAATACATATTAATAATAAGTTAAAAGAAATAGAAGTACCTTTAGACCCAACTGATAAACCTAGTCAATTTTATTTAAACTGGACACCTAACAGAGATCAAAGAGCTTTTATGGCAAATACTGCGACTGGAAGAACTCAATTAAAAGAAATAGAAAGATTGAAAACAGATGGTACAGCAGTATATCTAGTGCCTGATCCTTATGGACCTGATTTTAGTAGAGTTAGATATTTAGCAATGTTTAGAGATAAAAGTGGTGGGTTTACTCCAGTAGAAAATAATGGAATACCAGTAGCATTTGATTTAAATGCTATATTAGAACAGATAGTACCTCAGGAATAGAATGAGCTTAACCTTTAATTTATTTGATACAAGAGTTAGAAGTTATAATCCACAACATGACTTAGTTAGTTCAACTGATATTGTACGAGGATTACAGACTCCTTCAGGATTACCTGATATAGATGCACCTATCGAAACTACTTTTGGTCAGACTTTAAGTGCTTCTTTAGGTTACTCTTATTCTCCAATACTAGATGCNATTACAAATTTAAGTTTTACAGAAGATGATAGAGATCAAAACTATGATCCATTTGCTGATATGGAAGGGTTTGCAGGGCATGAAGATTTTTTAAAAGATGCTGTAAATGAAGAACATATGAATGTTCTAAAAGAACAATTACGAAATAATATGGCTCGAAGAAAAATATTACAAAATAGCAGTATTGGATCACAGATTGTAGCAGGAATATTTGATCCTATTAATTTAATAGCTTTACCTTTTGGTGGGTTAGGCAAAGGTATATTATCAGCTACATATAGAACTGGTGCAGGTGTTGGTGTTGTATCTGGTATAGCAGAAGGTGCAAGATTTCCATTTGATCCTTTAGCTACAAAAGAAGAAGTAATAGGTAACATAGCTATTGCAACTATTGGAGGTGCTATATTAGGTGGTGCTTTAGCAACTGCAAATAAAGTTCGTGTTAGAAATGCAGTAAAACAAATAGAAAAAGAAATAAAAGATTTTAATAAACTAGCAGATGAAATACAAACAATTAACAAAGCTAGAGATAATATAGATTTAAAAGTAAGACCTAAGGGTAAAGCAGATCAAGGTGAATTGTTGCAACAACAAAAGACTCTGCCAAACTCACTTGATAATTTAAAAGGTAATAGAGAAATTTTAGAAAAAGACCCACTTACATTTCGAAGTAATAAAGATGAAGCTAAAACTAAAAACAAATTAAAAGAAAATAAATTAAAGTTAAGAATAAGAAAATTAAAGATAAATGATTTTGTAAAACAAAATAAAACTTTAACCAATAAAATTGATAGAATAGTAAATTTCTTAGATCAAATTAAACAAAATAGAGATGCTTATGCAAAACCTTTATTAGAGATAAAGAAAAAATTACAAAAACAATACAAAGGTGATGAAGGTCTTAATATTGGTTTGTCACAAAAACAAATGAGTTTTTTAGATTCAATAATACAAAAAGAAAAAACATATTTCTTATCTAAAAAACAATTACAGTTAGTAAAAAAATTAAAACAAGAAGCAGTTGATGCACAAGGTAAAATCTTTCTTAATAAGAAAAAGTTACAAGATAAAAGTAAAGGAACAAAAGGACTTATTAGTGACGAACAAGTTAGAAAACTCATTAATGAAAATAAACTTTTAGACAAAAGAGTAAGACATAACAATGCTATAGAAACAATGAAAAAACAAGAAAGAGATATGCTTACAGAAATCAATCAAGTTGATAAAGAGTTATCTGTAAGAAGAACAGAAGATGAGGCTTTGCTTGACGCTGATGGTGTGCCAATAGATAAATATAAACTTGAGCCAAACTGGTATACTAATAATTTTGTTTATAAAGCATTAGTCACTCCTTTGAAAAAAGTATTCCAAAGTAATGAACTACCATTAAGTATCAAACGTAATTTTAGCAAATTAGCAAATGATGCAGGTTTAACTCAAGTAGCTGCAAAACTAGGAGATACTCTTGGTATGTCTGTGTATACAAGAGCAGCAGTTCGTAATGGAGAATATGTAAAAGCACATGATGCTTTAAGAAAACTTTATGCAGAACATACTGGTAAAAATAGAAACATCATAGATATTGATTTTCAAAAAAAAGGTTATCACGAATGGTTAGAAGATACATATAGCAGAATATTAAAACAAGATACATTATCTGAACTTGATAAAAAAGTTAAAACTATTGTTGATGACTTTATGAATAGATGGGAAAAGAGATTAAGAGAACAAGGTCTTATTGGTACAACAGAAAACATAAGAACTAGGATTACTCAAGAAAACATAAGACTTCAAAACTATTCAACTAAATTAAAAGAACTTTTAGAAACTGAAGATTTAGCTACTAGAAATATGGTTAAAGAAGTTGATGATGAAATCAAAGCATTTGCTAGAGGTGAAACACAAGAATTAAATATAGTTGATAGACTTAAAAAATTAGAAGATTATGTATTTCCTGAAGAAATAGGTGGCAGACGTACTAATTATAANAATCAAACTGTCATACAGCAAATTCGTAAAATTCAAGAAGATTTAAAAATGTTGAAAGAGAATCTTGAAGTAGCTAAGACAACAAAAGTTAAGCCTAATAATGAAGAATTTTTCTTTCCTAGATATTGGGATATCACATCTATAAAAGCTAATAGAGCAGATTTTGAAAGAATATTAGCAGAATGGTATGTAAACAATCCAACTGTATTAACTAAAAATAAACAAGGTTATATGGAAAGAACTGAGGCATTAACACCTGATGAAATAATGAAAGCCACAGATCCTACTCGTGTAGCTAAAAGAGTTAAAGAAACTGTTGATACAATAATTAAAGAAAGACAAAACATAACAGAAGATGGCATGGCATTTTATGGTCATGGTAAATCAAAACATTTTAGGCATAGAACTTTAGATATACCTAATAAACTTGTGACTGATTATATTATTAAGAACCCAGTACAAGTAATGAGAGTTTATACACAAAGAGTAGCAGGTCGTTATGAGTTTGCTAAAATGTATAATGGTCGTACTGTAGACCAAGTAATAGCTGATATGGATACAGATTTATATGCAGCAGGTGCTTCATTTAATAAAATGAATGAAGTTAGAAAAGATTTTCTACATATGTATGATAGAGTTGTTGGTCGTGTGATTACTAATCCTGATAGATTTGACCAAAGATTAATAGTTATGATGAGAGATTTAGCACAACTTAATTATTTAGGAAGTGCAGGATTTAGTACATTACCTGATCTAGCTAAAGTATTAATGGAACATGATTTAAGCAATGTTATGAAAGGTTTGACTGGTTTAATAAGTGACTCAAGAGTAAGACTAAATGCTAAAGAGGGTAGACTTGCAGGTGAAATATTAGAGATATTACAAGGTGATACACATTTAAGATTTGTTGAAGATTTAACAAATAATCCATTGGCTACTGGATATGAAGCTGCTTTATCAAAAACTAGAAATGCTTTTTATATTTTAAATGGTTTAGCGCCTATGACTAACTTAATGAAAAAATTAGATGCTACAATTAGAACACATGAATTAATACAGTTTGCTGTGGCTGATGCAAAAGGTGTGGCTAAACAAGCAGATATTGAATATCTTAGAAGATATAATATTGATAAACAAAAATCTACAGAAATAGCAGAGTTAGTAGACAAAGGTATTATTGAAAATACAAAACCTGATGGTAGTGGTGTTTATTTAGGTAATACAGAAAAATGGTTAGAAAATGGGATACCTGAAGAAACCTTAGATACATTCAGAGGTAGTTTAAATAATGGAATTATGAATACTATTTTGATGGGTACACCTGCTGATAAACCTATTATAGCTGATGGTGTGGTTTATATACCTGATTGGATTGGCAGTAAATTTGGNNTAAAAAGTGATCCTCGATTTAGAGGTTATTCAAGAATAGAAACTGGATTAGCAGGATTACCTTTTCAGTTCTGGTCATATTCTTTTGCTGCTGCAAACAAAATAACTGCTGCAATGATAACTGGTCAAGCTAAGAATAGAGCAGCAGCATTTACTACAGCAATAGGNTTAGGTTATTTATCACTAGAAATTAAAAGTCAGTTTGGTTCAGAGTTTGTAGCTTATAATTGGGATAGATTATCTATAGCAGATAAACTTGCTCGATCTATAGATTCATCAGGTTTATTAGCAATGTATAGTGATTTAATGTATACAGCTATGCACACAAGTTTAGCTCTAGGTGGACCTGATATTTCTATGGGAATGTTAGAGCCTAAATTTCCTCAAGAAGAAAGTATAGCTGATGCAATTACTTCTGTAGGTGGTGCAGGACCTGCAATTACAGTTGATATTTTTAAAGGTTTACATGAATTTGCTATAGAAGGTAAATATGGTAAAGGCTCTGCACAAGTAATAAGAAACTTGCCTTTTATGAGATTATGGTTTATGAAAGGAATAGTAAGTGATCTTTCTTCAGTGCTTGTAGATTTAGAAGAAGAAGGATTTGAGAGAACATTTGGTAGTAGGTTTTAATGACAATAGCTTTAAGTGCAAATACACCAAGAATAAGTTACACAGTTGCTCAAGGTGACTCACGAACATCTTTTCCAGTACCTTTTGTATTTTTTACAGCAAGTACAGATTTAAATGTTTTTGTTGATAATGTTGAAAGGACCTTTGATGCTTCAACTTCTAGTACATCTTTGTATACTGTGTCTGGTGGTGATGGCTCTACTGGAACGGTTACAACATCTGTGACTGGAGCAACTGGTGGTAGTACAGTTGTAATTACTAGAGCAATACCTTTATCTCGTACAACAGATTTTCCNAGTTCAGGTGCTTTTGAAGTATCTAAACTAAATACAGAATTAGATACTGTAACTGCTATTCAATCTGATTTNAATGATTCNGCATCAAGAGCAGTAAGATTACAAGATTCTGATAGTGCAGTATCAATGGAGTTACCTTTACTTGCCTCAAGAAAAGGAACTGTTCTTGGATTTAATGCTACAACTGGTGCTGTTGAAGCAGGACCAACAATAGCTAATGTAAATAGTTTNTCTGCTATNACTGCTAATATAAATACAGTNGCAGGAATAAGTGCAAATGTNACTACTGTAGCAGGNATAAGTAGTAANGTAACTACTGTAGCAGGTATATCANGTAATGTAACAACAGTTGCAGGTNTTTCATCTCAAGTAACTGCATTAGGTGCATCAGATGTTNTAGCTGATATGGCTTTATTAGCTAATTCAGATGTNATNGCTGATATGGCTTTACTTGCTGATAGTGATGTNATTGCAGATATGAATACACTTGCTACAAGTGATATTGTTTCAGACTTAAATACTTTAGCAACAAGTGATATTGTTACTGATTTAAATATATTGGCTACTTCAGATAATGTAACTAATATGGCAACATTAAGTGCTAGTGGAGTTGTAGGAAATATAGCTACAGTTGCAGGGATAGCAAGTAATGTTACTACTGTTGCAGGTGTTGCAAGTAATGTTACAACAGTTGCAGGTATAGCAAGTAACGTAACAAGTGTAGCAGGAATAGCAAGTAATGTAACTACAGTTGCCAGTAATATTTCAGATGTAAATACTGTTGCTTCAAATATATCTACAATAAATCAAAAAGCATCACTAGATGATGCAACAGCTTTAGCAATAGCTTTAGGATAAGGAGTGAAAAATGGCTAATACATTTAAGTTAAAAACAAATGCAGCCATGCCATCAAGTGCAGGTTCACCTCTAACTCTTTATACAGTTCCTAGTAGTACAACTTCAGTTATTCTTGGATTGGTGTTATGTAATGTACACACAAGTCAAGTTACTGTAGATGTTCAGTTAGTATCAGATACAAATGATACAGAAACAAATGAAACTGTTAAATTGTTAGATAATGCACCAATTCCTGCAGGATCAAGTTTAGAGATTCTATCAGGTAATAAAGTGGTTATGCAAACAACAGATGTATTAAAAATAGATTGTAGTGTGTCAGCTAAAATTGATGCAACATTATCTATTATGGAGATTACATAATGGCATATATTGGCAATCAGATAACAACAACATTTCCAAGTTCTATAAGTGTTGATGATGCTACTATAAGTGGCAATACAACTATAGGTGGTACATTAGGAGTTACTGGAGCGACAACATTATCAAATAAACTTGCAGATACAAATATGTCTACTGGTTCGATAGTCCAAATTGTGCAGACTTATGATAATACAAATGAAGCAACTTATACTGCTACAGCATTTTCAAATATCACACATTTAGATACAACTATTACACCTCAAGTTTCAGGTTCAAAATTTTTAATTGAATGCACTATAAGTGGTGCCCATAATGATGATGCTTATGTTGCATTTAAATTATTTAAAGGCAGTTCAGAAGTGACTGGTGCAACACATACTGCAGGTTCGCCTGGCACTGGTTGTATGTTTGGATTCACAGTTGATCGTGGTGCTGGTGGACAAGTGGGTCATCATTTACAAACTGTATCTTCAAGGTTTTTATATACTCATGGTGGTGATACTTCTACAGCACAAACTTATAAAATATATGTTTCACCAATGAGAACAACTACACGATCATTTTTTTATAATAGAGTTGGTATATATAATGATGCAAATCAATTGAGTGGTACATCATCAATGACAATCTATGAGATAGTAGCATGACAGATATTACACAATCTATATTAGCAATAAATCCACAAGCTGAATTTTCAGTAGATAATAATGATGTAAATAAAATTACATGGTTTAATAACACAACACCAATATCTTCTGAAGATATATTAGCAAAACAGCAAGAATTAAAAACTGCCTATATCAATAATGAGTATCAAAGAAAAAGAGCATCTGAATATCCATCTATAGAAGAGCAGTTAGATAAGATTTATCATAGTGGTGTAACTGGTTGGAAAGCACAAATTAAAGCAATAAAAGATAAGTATCCAAAGGAATAACATATGCCATATATAGGAACATCACCAAGTAACGGAGTTAGAAGAGTTTTTACCTACACAGCTACTGCAAGTCAAACAACTTTTAGTGGTGCAAGTAACGAAGGCTCTACATTAGCTTATGTAGATAACAACTATTTAGATGTGTTTCAGAATGGCATATTGCTAGGCTCTGCTGATTATACTTCTACTAATGGCACTTCTGTTGTACTGGCACAAGCAGCTTCTGTAAATGATATTATTGTTATTGTAGCTTATGATGTCTTTTCTGTAGCAGACACAGTAAGTAAAACAGATGGTGGTACATTTGATAGTGCTGTTACTATGGCAAATAATCTTACTGTAAGTGGTGCATTCACATCACAAGGAATTGATGACAATGCTGATGCTACATCTTTAACAATTGATACAAGTGAAAATGTTACTCTAAATAGTGGTAATATTATATTTGGCACAGCATCAAAAGGAATATATTTAGGTGTAACTTCTGCAACTGCTTCTAATCTACTTGATGATTATGANGAGGGAACTTTTACACATTCATTAACTAATACTGGTGCAACAATAAATGGTGGCTTTACTCTAGGTACTTATGTAAAGGTAGGGGCTTTAGTGTTTGTTTGTGGTGCTGTTGTGTATGGTAGTGGAACTGCATCTTCTCAAGTTTTTTTAAGTGGTTTGCCTTTTGCAAATGCAGTACATAGCAGAAGTCACTCTGTTATGTCTTTTGAGGGAACTGTTGCAGGAACAACAGTATCTAGAACTGCTCGTATAAGTCCTAGTTCAACCACAGTTCCAACAAGTGTTTCTGGTGGTACTGGAGGTAGTAATTTAGTTTATATGGGAATGTATAGCGTAGTTTAAATATATAAAGGTTATAATATGGCACTTACAAAAGAAACAGAAATATCAAAAATTGAAGTTGTAGATAAATGGAATATTCAAGTTAAAGTTTTTAATATAATTAAAGAAGATGGTGTAGAAATATCAAGAACTGCACATAGGCACGTTTTACAACCATTTACATCTATTAAAAATAGTGACGATACTTGGACACATACAGCAACTGACATTACTAATGAAGATGATAGTGTGCAAGCAATAGCAAATGCTGCTTGGACAACAAAAGTAAAAAATGATTTTAAAAATGCAAAAGAAAATCAGTTAGATACATAGGAAATAGCATATGACAAAAGCAGCAGAATTGGCAAAGATGGGTGAAGTCCTAACCAATAATCAGATTGGTGGTAGACGTAACATACTTCAAAACGGAGCAATGCTTATAGCACAAAGAAGNACAAGCACTCAATTCTCAGGTTCAAATGGATTTGTATGTGATAGATTTGAATGTTCAAATCAAACAGATGGAGCAGTAACCTTTTCACAAAGTACAGATGTTCCTAGTGGTCAAGGTTTTATCAATAGCACTAAAATAAATATTGATACAGCAGATACAAGTTTAACATCAACACAACACGCTTTGTTTCAACAAAAAGTTGAAGGATTAAATTCAAGTCAGCTTATGTGGGGAACATCTAATGCAGAAAATATAAGTGTTAGCTTTTGGATTAAATCAAGTTTAACTGGTACATTTACTTATTATGCTTTAGATCAAGGTGCAAACTCTCAAAGTTATGTTCAAACTTTTACAATAGATAGTGCTAATACTTGGGAAAAGAAAACTTTTATAATAGAAGGACCTACAACTGGTGGTACAACTGATTTTCCAATAACTAATGCAAGAAGTTTTTTTACTGGTATTTGTTTAGGTGTTGGCACAACACATCAAACATCAACTACTGGTAGTTGGCACACAACTTCAAGCTTTGCAGCATCTACATCTTCTGCTGTAAAATTAATAGGAACTGCAAGTGCTAATATGTATGTTACTGGGTGGCAGATTGAATTAGGAAATCANGTAACTCCGTTTGAGCATAGATCGCTTGGTGATGAACTTTTATTATGTCAAAGATATTATCAACAATTAGGTTCATTTCCAATAGTCATTATAGGTGGTAATAATTGTCAAGGAGTTGCTCAGGCAAGAGTAATAATGAGAGCAGCACCAACAGTTTCAACAGATAGTAATGTTGGTAGAATTACAGATTGTAATGCAGCAGACTTTACAAGTGGAGGTTTAAATCCTTCTGTTACTGCAAATGCTTACACCCAAAGTGGTGGCGTAGGTTGGGTAAGTGCAAGATTTCAAGGTTTTGGTTTTAGTGGTGGTACAAGTGGTGACCCAGGCGTTTTTCTTCCTACTGGCACAAATGGCAAAGCATTAGAAATGGACGCAGAGATGTAAGGAGTATTTATGGAATTTAAATCAGTTACTAAAGTTGTTCACGATTTAGGTAATGGTAACACAGAAGAAACTTTGAGAGCAGTTACCTCTGATAATAAAGTTTTAGGTGTGCCTAAAGACCCTAATAATAGACATTATGAAGAAATACTAAAACAAGTTGCAAATGGTACTCTTACAATTATAGATGAATAATGTGGGGAGTTATACTAGAATATATGCCTAGACCATCAGTAACAGAAGTTAAGTCACAGATAGATACACATGAAGCTGTGTGTGCAGAGAGATGGAAAGAAACTATTCTGCGTATTAAACGTATCGAGCATATTATGATTGGTACTGCAGGTACAACCATTGTCCTTTTAATAGGATTGTTAGTGAGGTAAAGTGGACCCAGCTACTATAGGATTAGCTTTGACAGCAGCATCTAAGGCTTTCGGAGCAATCAAAAAAGGTTTCGCAATCGGTAAAGATGTAGAATCTATGGGCAAAGATTTAGGTCGTTGGCTTAGTGCTGTGTCTGACATAGACAATAGCGAAAAGAAAGCTAAGAATCCATCTCTGTTACAAAAGCTATTTAAAGGTGATGATATTAAGACATCTGCTATCGAGGCTTTTACTGCTAAAAAGAAACTTGAAGCACAACGACAAGAACTAAAATCTTTTATAAACTTTCACTATGGTGCTAATTCTTGGAACGAGATACTCCATATGGAAGGACAGATACGAAAGCAACGACAAAAAGAAATCTATGAACGTCAAGAACTTCGAAGAAAGATTGCTGAGTGGATAGGTATTGTATTACTNTGTTGTACTATCATAGGTTTTGTCGTATTCTTAGCATGGTTATGGAAGGAGAAAAGAGGGTGAAACCTGCTTTCTTACTTATGTGTTATCTTGCAGGTAATCCTGCAGGTACATTACATTTTCAATCAGTAAAGACTGCTGACTATTTTAAGTCATANCTAGATGGTCAAACTGTTAAGATCGGACAAGAACAAAAACAGTATGATTGCTTTGTAAAGTTAGTTAAAGTAAATGAACAAATGAGGTTATGGTGATACAAGCATTGATTGGTCCTGCCACCAAACTAATAGGCAAATTTATAGAAGATAAAGATACCAAGAATAAACTGGCACATGACATTGCTACTATGGCTGAAAAACATGCACAAGAACTTGCTAAGTCACAGATAGAAGTGAACAAGATGGAAGCGCAATCAGGTCATTGGTTTGTAGCTTCATGGAGACCTTTTATTGGTTGGGTGTGTGGTATCGCTTTGGCATGGCA
>FUFK010042189.1_pt1 | contig 15193 bp, 26 predicted proteins | sample 1021851 | NCBI WGS metagenome assembly FUFK01 (sample SAMEA51879418, study PRJEB19060) | metagenome | reverse complement strand
CAGTTACAGAATCAGGCGGTCGCCAAAACATCTACTCTATTGAGCCTAGACCACAGGTTGATCCTAATTATCAGGGCTATCCTTTGGAAGCTGAAAAGGCTAACGGAAGATGGGCAATGCTTGGATTTGTAGCTCTATTAGGTGCTTATACAACAACTGGTCAGATTATTCCTGGCATTTTTTAAATTACCCCTTTATTATCATGACTCCTGAAGCAGAAAGATTTAACGGCTGGGCAGCAATGCTTGGATTCGTAGCAGCAGTTGGTGCATATGTAACAACTGGACAGATCATCCCTGGAATTTTCTAATGAAACAAAAGAAATTAGAACAGCAAAAAGTTATTGCAGAAACTCTTAATGGAAGACTTGCAATGCTTGGTCTGGTTGCAGCAGCAACATCTGATTTACTCACAGGACATATGTTCTTNGGCATTTTTTAATGCATGAGTTATCNCAANTAAACGAAATATCACCCTTTCAAGCAATCCTATGGTGTTTTTATCCCATAGGATTTGTTGTTTTATTTGAATTAGTTTTAAGAACTAATGATGATGACGATGATGATGAAGGTGGTGGTGTTATGTCACCTGTTTATCAAGGAACCTAATGAACCATTTATTATTTACACTAATAATCGCTGCATATTTAGCAACTGATCTTAGTGCTTTCATCTATGCATGAAAAAAATTTTTTATAGCCCTTACTATCCACTTATAGAGTTTGGATTCTTTGTCATTGTAGGTACAGTGGCAGGGTTATATGGTTTTCTGGAAGTATAATTAAATTAATATTTGCACTAAAAAATTGCAGACTTATAAATTAAAGAACCTACCTTTTTTTCAAGAGGCAAGAACTGCATTAAAAAAGAAATGTGATTGCCCACATTGCACTTGTGACTGCGAACACTGCAAAAATAAAATAAAACAAGCTGAAAATGCCGGAGAATATTTTAGAAAAAATAGAAAAATTTAATCATCGTGCTTATCCCAAGGATCAGTCAAATTTTTACTAGGTGGCCCAAAAGCCATATATACCCCATAAGCTGTGACAAAAAACAATAGTATTAGGATAATAGTAATTATTTGGCCCTCTGGTGGAAGTCCAGCATAATTACCATGTTTTATCAGTGGCTGCTTTTCCCATGTACCAGGAAGTGTGTACACGGATGGTCTAGATAGAAAAAAATTTACTACCTGCATACAGATAAAGATATTTATTTTATTTTATCTTTTTTATTGAATTGATCAAGAATAAATTTTCTTACCATCAACAACAGCTTTATCAATGGCTGTAAAATCTTCCGATGTCCAAATAGAAGTAGTACCATCTTCTTTCTTGTAAGCCTTGATAACTTCAAGATGCTCTACATTACGCTTGATCCTGTCTTTGTAATCATCATCAGTTTCATCTGATGTTTTAGCAGTGTTAATAACAGTTACGCTATCGCCAGCAGCAGAATAAATTGCTGCGATTTCATCTGCGGTTCTTTCTTCCATAATAAAAATTAGGTTACTTTTAGTTTACCCTGCTTCGAGGGCTGTGACTTTTGAGGATAACTCTTGTATTGCTTTTACCATTATTGGAATAAATCTTCCATAAGCAGCTTCTAATTTATCTGGATTATCTTTGGATATAGCATGAATATAATCATTTTTATCCCCTAACGCTACATCTATGTCTTGTGCTGTAAAACCAAGTTCTGTTTTACCATCGTTTGCACTTCCTTCACGCATTGCCCAAGTAAATTTCTTAGGTTTAAGTAGATTAATTATATTAAGACCATCCACTGAATCTGTGATATTTGTCTTATCTCTTTCATCAGATAAACTACTGATAGTCTGAACCTGACAGCGTAGTGTACCTACTGATCCGTTACCTAAAGTTATTACGTTACTTGCAGATCCAGAAGAAGGTAAAGCACCAAAACCGATACAAGTATTATTAGTTCCAGAACCGATTGAATTTCCAGCTCCCTTACCCAAAGCTGTGTTGTCACTTCCAGAAGTTTGCCCTAATGAATCTTTCCCAACAGCAGTGTTATTGTTGGCAGTAGAGGCATTTACTAAAGCGTAATGTCCAACAGCAGTATTATTATCCCCAGTCGAATTTGTTGTTAAAGCACTTCGGCCAAGTGCTGTATTATTATCAGCAGAAGTGTTTCCTGCTAAAGCACTTATCCCCAAGGCAACAGAGCCATTACCAGTAGTATTTGCCCCCATAGCGTTATAACCTACAGCTACGTTATCTGCTCCGGTTGTGTTGGCATCTAAAGCTAAACCTCCAACGGCCACACTTGAGTGTCCAGTTGTGTTTGACATCATAGCATTAGTGCCAACAGCAGTATTATAATTTGCAGTTGTGGCAGACATTAAGGAGTTAGTTCCAACAGCGATGTTATAACTTCCTGTTGTATTTGCTGTTAAACTATTTACTCCAAAAGCATTATTTTGAGTTCCAGTTGTGTTTTCTTTTAATGCTACATATCCAACTGCTGTGTGGTTGGAATTGGTATTATGCCTTAAAGTTCTATATCCAACACCAGTATTGTAATTAGCGTTAGTTTGAAGCTCTAACGATTCACCACCTACAGCAACATTATAAGATCCAGTTGTGGCTGTCAGTAAAGCAGTTCTTCCTAAAGCAACATTAGATAGACCAGTTGTGTTTGCTTCTAATGCTCCAAAACCAACAGCAGTGTTATTCCCACCAGTATTAACTTTTAGAGCATCTTTACCAACGGCTGTACAATTACTGTTAGTTGTAATAGTGCTTAAAGCGTTTGTTCCAACTGCTGTATTTGACGTTCCAGTTGTGTTTAAACGCATAGCTTTATATCCCACAGCTGTATTATTATCAGCCGTTGTGTTATCTGCTAACGCATTTTGACCCAGTGCTGTATTCTGTATTCCAGTTGTATTATCTTGCATGGCATCTTTACCAAGAGCCACGTTGTTATTGCCTGTAGTGTTTGCTGGCAATGCACCTTTACCTACTGCTGTATTACCAGCACCAGTTGTGTTTGAATCTAATGCAGACGATCCTACAGCAGTGTTATTTGCTCCGGTTGTGTTTACTGTTAAAGCAAGATGACCCACCGCAGTATTATTACTAGCAGTTGTGTTCTCACCTAAAGCATCATCACCAACAGCAACATTGTTCGCTCCAGTTGTGTTTTTAATTAACGATGCCCAACCATAAGCTGTATTATTATTTGCAGTTGTGTTTGCACTTAATGACAAATATCCAAAAGCAGAATTATAACTTCCAGTTGTGTTTGCATCTAAGGCATTAGAACCCACAGCTACGTTCTGAGTTCCAGTTGTGTTTGCTGTTAAAGCACTTGCTCCGCAAGCAGTATTATGAGAAGCTGTTGTGTTTTGTCTTAACGTAAAATCACCCATAGCAGTGTTTGAATTACCAGTGGTGTTAAGCTCCAAAGCCTTGTGACCTTGGGCATTGTTATAATTACCAGTTGTATTTGTTTTAAGAGAATTAGCACCAACAGAGGTATTTTCTGTTCCAGTTGTGTTTTGATTTAAAGCATCTGTTCCAACTGCTGTATTGTTAGAAGCCGTTGTTGTTTCTTGTAAAGCTCCTTGTCCAACTGCGGTATTACTTCCAGCCGTAGTGTTCTTACCTAAAGCAGCCTGACCTACAGCAGTATTTTTAGTTCCTGTAGTATTTGCATCTAAAGTTAAAGACCCTACCGCTACGTTATTATTTCCAGTTGTGTTTTTCTGTAAAGCTGCATTTCCAACTGCCGTATTATTATTCGCTGTAGTATTTTCTTCTAAAGCATCTCTTCCAATTGCTGTATTATCACTTCCAGTTGTATTTAATCTAAATGAATTAACACCTAACGAACAGTTATCTTGACCTGTTGTATTAGTAGTACCAGAGTTCAAACCTACAGCTGTGTTATGATCACCAGTTGTGTTTGCTGCTAGTGCCGATGTACCAAGTGCTGTATTATTATTTGCTGTTGTGTTTTGATATAAAGCATTAACACCAACAGCTACGTTATAATTACCAGTTGAGTTTGTTAATAAAGCCTGTCTACCTATTCCAGTGTTTTCTGTTCCTGTAGTGTTTGCAGATAATGCGTTATAACCCACAGCAGTTAAATTATTAGCTGTTGTGTTTGCATCTAAAGCATTAGCTCCTACCGCTACATTTTGAGTTCCAGTTGTGTTAGCTGCCATAGCACTATTACCAACTGCTGTATTGTTACTTGCTGTAGTATTGACATTTAATGAGTAAGTACCTACAGCAGTATTGCCACTCCCAGTACTTGCTGCACTTAAAGAGTATGTTCCAACTGCTACGCTGTTATTTCCACTTGTGTTAGCATCTAAAGCCTGATAACCAATACCTACATTAGATCCACCTGTTGTGTTTGCATATAAAGCACTATCGCCTACTGCTACGTTAGTTGCTCCACTTGTATTTGATGTTAAAGCAACTCTACCAATAGCAACATTATTCCCACCAGTAACAGCAGCATCTAAAGCCTGATAACCAAGAACTGTGTTAGTAGCAACAGAGTTTGCACCTTTACCTACAGTTACAGAATTAAATGTAGCATCGGAAGATATCGTAAAAGTAGCATCTGAAGCTATTAATTGAGCTTTAGTCTGTGACATTTATTGTTCAAACTTTGATTTATTAACTCAATTTTACGATGAGTTTATTTACGGAATCTCACAGTTTCCATCATTGGTTTTCCTAGTTCTTGCTCATATTCTCGCTCCATTTCAAAGTCATCAACGTCTGTCCCTGCTTGACTATATTTATTCATTCCTTTAACAAAACCGGATAAAAAGGTCTTACCTCCTCCGTTTGCCATTACTGTTGGAAAATCATTATCCATAAACATTTACTTCCCCATTCTGCTTAAAAAATCATCCACTCTATCACCAACTGGTGTCTCTTGGGATATAGCATTCATTGGATTTGTTTTTTCGGCAGCCATCTTATTAGCTTGAAAATAAGGAGCACTGACCATATTTCCTTGGTTCATAGTTTCTTGCTGCTTTAACTTAGGATCTGACATCAAAGAACTTTGATCAAACCCAGCCTGCATTGGATATCCTGGCATTTACCTTTACAAAAATTGTTATTTCAATAATATCATCGGCAAGACTTCGAGACTAGGTATGTGAGTGTACAACTTTTTTTAACAGTCACCTACCTAACCCAAAATCTTTAATAATGTTTTTCTCTTTTTATATTTAAAAATAGTGGTAGGGTTAGTGCAAATATTTGTACTTTACCTTTGAAATAGATTTATATGACTGAAGTTTACTATGAACACCCAAGTTCCTAAAAAATATGGTCATTTTACTTAACTGCATGTATGCGGTGGTTAGGTATGTGAGTGTATATAAAGTTAAACAGTCATGTACCTAACCTCATCTTCTATAAAAGTAATATAAATAGGGAAAATTTTTTGGTATTTGGGTGTTCAACGATTGCCATTGCTATCAAAGGGATGTATGCTTACAAGTACACCTACCCCCTACTTTGCATGAAAAATAATGATGCGTTTTTATATAAGAATTTAACTGCATATGATCAAATACTCTTTGTACGAGCTTTTCAAACAGCCTTAGAACACTTTGGTAAAGAATCTTGTTGGTGTTTGACAAAAATGAATAATGCCGGATTTAAAGGATTTACTACCAGTAAAAAAACAAAACTTATGTACAAAGGTCATGATGCCAGACCATTAATACTGAGCATGACAGGTAGAAATTATTCAGAAAAAAATCCAATAATTGTAAAAAAAAGCGAGTGTAAGTCTCAATATTGTCTTAATCCTGCTCATTATTATTGGGGAACTCGGAAAGATGTAGCTTATGAAAATGCAAAAAATAGTGAAAAATCCATAAATATTGACTTAATAACTAAGTTGAGAACAGAAAGTAAAAGTGGTGTAAGTAGTAGAAAATTATCAAAACATTATCGTTTACCNTATCATTCNGTNAGNAGNATTTGNNCTGGNGAGACTTATGAGAATGNCGAAGATAAAGAAGATCAATATAATGAGGAAAAGATTTGGTCAAATCTCTCAGATATTTGTATAAATTTAATGAGAGCTCATCCAAATGAAGCAAAAAATTTTAGAGGTGTCGTGACAGAAACTCAACATTACGAATGTCCTTGGCATATACAAGGAACTAATAAACATAAAGGTAACTTTGGATTGATGGGAGAATGTCTAGATTGTATGGAGGAGATTAAAAAATCAAGATGCACTGTGGATGTAAGAGAATTTGAAATGAAATGGTATTGGCAGGTAAAAAGGTTTTGGGAACAGGTAGATATAAAAGGGGAAGATGATTGTTGGGAATGGCAGGGTGCTACTAGAAAAAATGGAACTGANTCNACTGCTTANTTTCCNTCTCCTTTTCANTCAGGTAAAACTCAATCAGCTCCACGTATTGCTTTTTGGTTGAGCCGTGGGTATACAGGTAAATACAGAATATTCAGTCAGCCAGAATGCAAGGCTTTTTGTTGCAATCCAAAACATTTAATGATTAAAGGGCTTAGAGAAATCCCACAATGTAAGGCTATCAAAGACATTAAGCTNCATCACGAAAATATTCTGCAGTATCATAGAGAAAGAAACAAACAAAATTGAAGTGGCAAGATTTCTCACGACTATTCCAAATAATTTAGGATTTTTTAATTTAGGTAAGGTTGAATCATATCCTACAGGTGGTGCTGGCCCGACAGCTTATGGCCCTACATCTTACTTTGGATCTGATCCTAGACCAGTAGAACAAGGAGATAATTTGAATAATCCAATAAATCTTGGTGATTTCTCGTCAATATTTAAAACACAAATAATATCTAATTCACATGGGGGCTTATCAAGAAAACAAAGTACATTTTATGAGATGCAGCTAACATTACCTAGATCAGTACAATTCACTCAGGAGTTTTCTAGAACTTCTTATGAAGAGCATACTAATAGAAATACCTTACTAGCATTTTATCAAATAGATGAAAATGGTCATAGACAAGAATTACCAATAAATGATGAGGGCTATGTGTTTCATGATTCAGCTATAGATTCTGGAGAGGATGATGTTGGTCCATTACTTACTGATTATCCATCCACAAGGTTAGGAAAAGGTAAGTATTTATTTGTTATCACAAATGATATTAGATATTTAGAAACTACTTACTCAATAGGACTGAATGTTTCAGTTTTAGATTGGAGATTTGTTCAAGAGGTCATAGAAGAACGAATCAACTTCGGCACAATTACAGATGAAGTAACTGCTAATTTAAACTTTGGTATTCTTTAATTTATTTTTTTTCGTCCGGTGCATTGATTACTTTTGGTAGATATAAATCATCTGTATTCTGTGTAAATCCAGGATTCACTGTCTCTGGCATATACGATCCTGGGTGTGTCTTTGCATGTTGTACCGCATTAAAGTAATTAGATTTAGCCTGATCATATCTTATTGAAGCTGCTTCTTTAGCAGGATTACTAGGTCTACGCTTAGGAGTTGGACCAGCTAGTATTCTTGGTCTTTTTCCACCTCCTCCTCTAGTAGGCCCAGGGCCTGTGTTAGGTCTTGATCCTCCAAAACCAGACATCGATCCTGGAACGGTATCAAAAGTAGCACGACGATTAGATTTTATTGGAAATGTTCTAGGAGTTTCTTTGAATCTTTCATCAGGTGAACCTCCTCTAGGTAAAGAAGCCTTGTAGGATGCGGCTTCTTGCATCTCAATACCTCTCTGATGAGCCCCTATTTGAGCTGATGTACCTACCTCATTGTATCTCTGACCAGTTATCCGATTTATTTCTTTTTCAGTACGACGCATCGACTCTGCTAAATCTTTATAACTCTTCTGCGGTATAAGTGTTTGAAAAGCCTGTGGATTAGACTCTTCTGGCATTATTATCGTAGGAGGTGTTGGTTTGCTTCCACCCATTTTACTTTTTAAATTTTACTTCTATAGTGATTCTATCTGAAACAAACTCATACAAATGATTAACTCCGATGTACCCAGCAGGGAGGAGGATCAAAATCAAAAGCAACTCGGCATAAGTAATGGGGCGACGCATGACAAACAATATCCATATCTCTCCGATATTAGCCAACTTCTACATAGTCTGTCTACTCTGGATCTTCAGGGACTATGCACACTTCAAGAAATGCTTTTAGCGAGATCATTATGGGAAGCTACAAATTATAGTGGTTCACTAGAAAAATGTAAGAAAAGATTAACTGAATTATATGGTGAAGATTGGGATGAACATGTAAAACTAAAAGATCATTTTAGAAGCCTNAAGTATTACTATATCTGGGCTTTACTAATTAGTCATAGACAACAATGGAACGATATTAAAAAGTAAGCTAGTATCTGAACAGATAGTGTCCTCGAATGGAAGCACAACAATTAGAGGACTGGGTAGATATCTTAGATACAACAAATTATGCACCACACAAAGATCCTGATAATCTCTATCAGAGTTATAGATTTGTTGATTTAGATATAAATTCAGTCACAACAAAAAATTATAGAAAAAAATTGTGCAAGTCCTTAATTGAGCAAGTAGAAATATTTATACCTCCATCTGGTAGTTTTAGTAATCAAGATCTAAGAAGATATTTAGAATTAGTTTCCAGTTATGAAACAAGCACAAAAGACTTAATACTAGGGTTATCACTAGCTGATCAAATAAGACTAACTTTCAGTGATATGAAAACTAGCACTATCTGTGATAGATATCCAGAGATAAATTTAGCTGAAAAAAGAAGATATAGATGTGTTGCGGAGTATTTAATTAGGCAAGGAGAACTTACAAAATTAAGAGATAAAAATGGAAAATTAATTAAAAAAATTGGAAATATGCAAAAAGCTGTTGTTCTATACAGACCACTACCAAAATTATTGGAAACACTAAAAAAATCGGGACTAAGTGATCTTATAAAAATTGACAAAGATAAAAAAAAGGATAAGAATGTAACAGTTGGGGAAACTAAATGACTAGCAGAAGAAATCAATTACTCAAAAAATTAATTGGTACAGCAATAGGAGAAGATGAAAAAAAACTCTATCAGCTTACTATTGAAAGAGTATGTGCGGATATGTGTGAGTTTTATTATAAGTTTTATCATAATGACGGTCCAGGGGCGATGGTGTATGTCCCCACTCATGAAGATGAAAAGAAATCTATGTTTTATTTAACAGTTAATAACCTGATTAGTGCTGTAGATGATCTGAATAAAAATGATTTGGAAGGTGCTGCAGATGTAATGAAACAGGCAATAGTTAGAGCAGAAAAATTAGATCCTGATAAAGAAGCTTTATTTATTATTCAAGATGANAAAGANATGTCTNTAGTNCANTANAAAANNGANNGTGANGGTGCAAGNTTTAAANNNATGTGACTAAAGGATCATGGAGTGCTAGTAAAAGATCTCTAGCACAAGTAGAACATATAACTCATGATTGGTTAACTCCATGTGAATATATTCCTTATATAGATGCATTACTTAAAGACATAGATTTAGATCCATGCTCTACATATGATGCAAATAATCAATTTTTAAGAGCAAGAAAAATATATACACATGAAATAGATGGATTAAATATTGAAGAACCTTGGACTGGAAAAACTTATTTATTTCCTCCTACCTTCGGTAGGTGCTCTTTTGCAGAGAAAAGAGGAACTTGGAGATGGAGTTTATCTGCTGGAAAAGGTGCAAAAGCCCCCTCAGTAATTTGGTTCAGAAGATTACTTAGAGAATGGAAACTTAGAAATATACCAGAAGCTTTATTCTTCACTACTTATCCTGAAATGATCAGAACATGCCCAGAAATGTGGGACTTTCCAGTTTGTGTCCCAACAAATAGAGCTAATTTAATACATGGAAATAAATTTGAATGCCTTGAATCACCTATTAGCTGGGGATACTTCGTTTACTTACCTGAAATAAATTTAGGATTCAATCAAACAGAAAGATTTAAAAATATATTTTCGCATATAGGAAAAGTTATTTGTTAATCAATCATTTGTCTAGGAAAATTCATATCCCTTAGTTGACCTATATAAGTCTTTAAAAATTTTTTTGAACTATTATCATCCACTCCAGGTCGAACTCCTCTCCTATCTGGACTAATATCTGATTTCGAATCTAACGACTTGTAAAATCTATAACGATTGTCAACGTCGTAACTTTGGGTAGACTGAGGTTTCATAGGTCTATTCTATTGGAGATTAACATGACAATGAATGAAACCGAATTAAAAATCAGCGGTATTTGTGATGATATTAAAGAATTACTAATTCATAAAAATAGAAAATATGGTAATTCTGCTCTAAAGCCAAATCGAATTTTTAGTAAATGCTCTGCTACAGAGCAACTTTTAGTGCGTATTGATGATAAATTAAATCGAATTATGAAAGGAGCTGGATTACTAGCTACTGATGAAGATGTTTTGAACGATTTAATTGGATATTTAGTACTGCTAAAAATAAGTATGACAACTGAAGAAAACAATGACATTCTCGATCATGCCAGAGACTTCGATTAATTACAAAGAGTTCGAAGAAAATTACAGTAAAGAACTCTTATTAATGGATTGTCTGGATTGGCTTAAGGATCGACCTTACGACGCAAAGGAGATCCTAGACCACTTGGAGTACTGCTCCAATATCGGAAAAACTGGCGAAGTATCTCCCCAGATGGATCAAGTTCTTTAATTTTCTTTTCTAAATATTCAATACCTTTAATCTGTGTTGCAGATCCATTGTAAGTTTCTGCAATGTTTAATAAACAGACCTTAGCGTGGCATTTATGACGATAGAAGGTAGGTATTTCTTTATCTGGTGCAAAGTACATATCTAACTCTGTACGCCTTCTAGCAGTCATTAGATCGCCTCCTGACATCCATATATGATTTATATAAGGACTCCACTCTTTTATTATTTTATTTTTAGATCCATAGCTATTTATTAAATCAAGTAATCTACAAGACTTAAAGGAGTGTATACCAATACTGTGAGCAAAACTAAGGAGAGCTGCTCTTTTATTCTTATTTAAATTTACAAAGACGTATTTTTCAGCCTCTTTCGAAAACCCTTTTAAATCTTCATAAAACTGTTTATCAATATCCTCTTGTGATGCTTTATCATTAGCATCTAAATAATGATCATCAATAGTTTCACTTCCATAACCTATTCTCCAAACACTATCACCAAAATCCTTATACGCTGCGTATCTTCCCATTCCTAAATGAGTTCTGGGAACAGTATATTTTTTTGTTAATTGATAACCTTTTTCAGTAAATAAAGAATATTTATGGGACGACAACAGATCCGTTATAGCTGACTTCAGAATAACCGTCTAACTCTAGAATCACAACATAATTTTTAGCAGCATTAGTAACTGTTACTCCAACTGCCCCCTTGTTCTTACCTGCCTTAGCTATGTCAAAGAATTTATGATAACCAGTAGGAGCAGACCCTGTTGCAAAAGCATCCTCTTGGAATATCTGCATTGTATTAACACCTTCAGATCTATCAANNGTTACNTTAATATCNCCTGTGCTACCTGGATTTACTCTAAATCCTCTTACTGCATCACCTTTATTACCTGCTGCTGTAGGACCAAGATAAGTAATTTCAGATCCAGCATCAACACTGAATGTATCTAGAGTTGCCTCAATTGTTCTTGTAGCCATGTTTCTTAAGAAATTTGCCCTTCAGTAGAGAGCTGGAATTGAATGTTGGCATCAATGCCGTGATCCTTCATAATGCCGTAAAACATTTGACGATCTAATGCTTTTTGATGTAAAAGCTCAATAAATGCCTCTTCCAATTCTACTCTATCTAAAGATTGTATTGCCAAAGACGCAGCATGAATGGAAAATTCAACATTTGTCGGAAGGTTAAGATCCATATAAATAAAAACCTTTATACATATAGTACCAACAGTGAATTAATGAGCAATTAATTTGCTTTATCAGAATCTGTACGTGCCAAGAAAAGTGTCCCTGCTCCATATGTACTTCCAAATAGGATGATAAAACTGACAGCAACTACTTCCATAATCTGATTTCACGTTTAAAATCATTTTAGGACTACTAAAACTTTAGATTGGATACCGAACATATACTTAGGAGTTTTATGGAATGTGCCTTAAGTGGTGCAAGTAAGACTCAAGTAATACGTGAATTTAAAAATAGATATAACTTAGATGATGATGATATTGAATACTTATTAGAATGTTGTTCTTTTAAGAAAAAACCTAAAAAAATTAAATATTTAGATTTTTATAAAAATAAATTAATAACTGAGTGTGAAAGAATAAAGTATCCATTCACTCAAGTATACAAATACGAAAAATTTTTAACTGATGATGAATGTTCTGACATGATTAAATTTATTAATACTCGTCTGACGGATTCAACAGTTGCAGATCCAGATGATTCTTGTCTTGTAAATGATTACAGAACTAGTCAATCAGCAAGCTTAGGATATTTTGAAGATGATTTTTTTCTAAATATTGATAAAAAATTAGTAAATTTACTAGATTTAAATCCTTTTATTGGAGAAAATATGCAAGGTCAAAAGTATCTCCCAGGTCAATACTATAAAGAACATCATGACTTTTTTACACCATTTACACCAGAATATAAAACTTATTGTGAGTGGATGGGTCAAAGAACGTGGACAACTATGATCTATTTAAATGATGTAGATAAAGGAGGTGAGACATATTTTAAACATTTAAGACTAAAAATTAGACCAGAAAAAGGTTTATTGATAGCTTGGAATAACTTATTTTTTAATGGGATACCTAATTACAAAACACTTCATGAAGCTTTACCTCCAATCAGTGGTGACAAATACATAATTACAAAATGGTGGAGAAGTTGGAGTCTTATTTAACTACCATTTAACTTTATGTGACCAATATCTAGCTGACATTTTATCTGGATTTTTATCTTGAGCATCGTGTCTGGCATAATAAGATTTTTTTCTTGCTTTTTCTTTTTCAGTCTTTGGATTCTTACCAGCACCTTTTACTCCCTGTTGTCCGAATCTTACCAGTTTTTCTTTCCCATCCTCACATGCTTTTACTACATGAGACTTTGTTTTATGACTAGGAGTCTTTCTAGGTTTATTACATTTCAAATGTTCTTTCGAAAGTTTTTTAGCTTTTACCCTCTTCGACATCGGTTCTTTCTTCATTAGAAGTCATATATGTCATTGTAGCCCTAAGATGCCATTGGTTTTTCTTATGAACTCTTCCACGTTCTACAGCTAAATCCTGAGTAAGATCATCTCCTATCATCCCTGCATACTTAGCTAACTCTTCAAAACAAGCAGCAAGCATATCATGAGCCAAACTTAAATCTAGAATAATCTTGTCTTGATCGAAAGGATCAGTAATATCTATATCTTTTATTCTTGATGCAAGTAAGTCAATAACACTAGCCGGTGTCATTATGTTTATGGATCTTATATGCTCAGCTATATTATCAATACCTTCTACCATTTCTGTTTGTATGTCCCCTGTAAGGAGATGAATTTGATAGAATTTTGAACCTAGTAACCCCCAATGTACCACTTGAGTTTGATTTTGAACCATCACAGAATCTCTTAGACACTGGACAAGATGCTCATTTACTAATTGAGCATCCTTTGGATTTACATCTGCCATTAAACAATCTTTATCTGTCCTGATTGTATCTTAGANTTCAAATCTTGNCCTGNTTTTCCATANAAAGCNNNATCTCCTTCTTTAATTCCTCTTGCTTNAACTAANGCATCATTCNTTNCTTGTTNTTCTTNCTGNAATTCTNNTGCATATTGCTNNGCAAATGCTTTAGCNTNNTCTTCAGGAAGCGACCCATCCGATGTAGAAATCATTTGTAATATAAGGTGTTGCTTTGTCTGGGGAAAGGATTTTGATAGAACTGTCTTGATCCATCCACTGTTTTATCTTATCAAGTCTCTCCTCTAGATAAAACTTATATGTAGGATTGTACCAATCTTCAAGTAAGTGTGATCCTTTTAATCTATTACATTTTGAACAAGAACAGATCATATTTGATTTAACATTATGTCCACCTTTAAATTTTGGAAGTATATGATCAATAGTTGCTGTTTTATTATCTAATTTTTTATCACAGTAAGCACATTTCCAATCCCAAGATTCAAATATACATTGTCGAAATTTGTGGCGAGCATTTTTTGGAGAGAGTTCAATTAAATTTGCTAATAGATCTTGCTCGCAGTGAATCACATGTACCTTGCAACCTTGTAGAAACTTTATGCTGCATAAACTTACACAAGTGTAGTGATTAATCCATTAATGAAACTAACTCCACTTCNTCTTCTTTTTCATAGTCTACTTCTTCGAGAAGTCTTAATAAATAATAATGAATTTTTTCTGTCACCCATTTAAGATCTTCATCTTTTACATCATTAAAAATTGCATCTAAAGATAGATCTTTGGATGGAGTGCGTAAATGATCTGCTAATAATTGTAATGCTTTATATCTATCTCTATTCATCTCCCTCAACATCTTAATCACCACTTGCCTCAGGCACCACCTCGGCTGTACTGTTATCAGCTGGTGTAGACTCTTTAATTAATTGAGTTGAAAATTCTTTTGCACCTATAACTTTCATATAAGTATTTTTTGCAGTAGCTAATTGAGTTTCTAGTTGTTGAATTTGATTTAATAGTGTTGTAGCTTGTTCATCCAATTGCTTGTCAAAATCTTTAAGCTTTTCCATTTCTAATCCGCAAGACATGTTAAATAAGTAACTATTTAGAGTATAACCCTAGAATTACTTATTAACAATCATTGTAGTCTCTAGCTACTTGTCCACCTATATCTGATCCTTTATCTTGTGCAAACATAGTTACAAAGCCAGCAGCAAGCCATCCGACTATTGGGATATTACTAAACGCAGGTGCAGCTTTAACCCCTACAGAGGCTCCTACAAGCCTACCTGTAGAGTTACCACTACCTTCTACCTTGATGCAAGCAATATCTTTATCGGTCATTACGGTTCCTTCTACCTCTTTCTTACTACCCTCACCTTCCATTGTATAAGTTTCTCTTAAATGTAATTTAGTTTGCTTATTACCAAATAAACCTTTTGGCTCCTCTAAATTCTTTAATCTGGTTAAAACTTTAGGA
>FUFK010896220.1_pt1 | contig 15194 bp, 15 predicted proteins | sample 1021851 | NCBI WGS metagenome assembly FUFK01 (sample SAMEA51879418, study PRJEB19060) | metagenome | reverse complement strand
TCTACAAAGTGAGTATGCCATAAGGCTCTATGAGCTGATTATCCAATGGCGTTCAGTGGGGAAAACTAACCCAATATCACTTACAGAATTGCGAGAAAAGTTGGGATTAGTGGATGAATATAAGCGAATAGAAGCTTTTAAAAGAAGGGTGTTAGATCTAGCAGTTAAACAAATTAATGAACATACTGATATTACCGTCGAATACGAACAGCATAAACAAGGTAGAGTTATCATGGGCTTTACTTTCCGATTTAAGGTGAAAAAAGACAAGAAAAAAATCGGTACTGAAGTAGCTGGTGATGACGCTAATAATGATATGTATACTATTGATGGACTAAACGATAAGCAACTAGGGCGTATTGCGCGTAATCCTAGCTTTGTAGCAGATTATAACGAGTTAGTTAGCTCAACTAGCCCAGCAGGTCAGGATATGAAAGTTTGGGAGGTTGAGATGATCAAGCGGCTTAAGAAAGATGCTTTGCAGTTTAAAAAACGCCCTATTAGAGAGTATTTAGTTTATTAAAGTTGGTAGTAAATAATAATCAGAAATTCCACCATTTTTTCTTTTTCTCAACCACAGGTATGATTGTGTCGTCCTTTCTTTTGTCAGGCTGTGGCTCATCATTGGGTTCGAATTTCTTGAACTCTAGCAGTCTCACTTGTGCAAAATCATGAATACTAGCGTTGGCTTTCTCCAGCGTCTTGTTTAGCTGACCAATCTGTTGTTGATAATTCTCTATCAACTGCTTTTGATCGCTGACCTGCTGCCGTAGGTGCTCATTCTTTAACTTTTCTAGCTCTAATTGGTGTTCAAGCTCTGTACAAGACTGTACAGTCTGACTGTTCAAGTGCGTATTATCAGGACTGTTCAGTAATTGTTCAGTACGTTTTTTGGAAACAGGTTCGCCAAATACTCGAAGCATCTCCGAAGTATCAATTTTCTTATCTGCGGTTCTAGAAAGCTTACCATCATTGACTTTCTGATAGATCGTCGTTCTCGATACACCCCATTCTTTTGCCGCTTTCGTCACTGATATGATCATTGTTCACCTAGTGTTCAAGTACGTTTTTAGTATCTGTACAATACGACTGTTCAGAACGTTCAGTGAACAACTATCGCACTAACCTAGCTATGAGGCAAATCATAAATAATTTGATGTGTAAATGAGGGGTATAAGTATAAAGCATCCTTTTTATTGAACAAAAATAGGGTATGATCGCTATTTGTAAATTAATATTGTCTTATTCTGAGTATTAAGAAGAGTTTGGTTATGAAGAAAGCTATTTTAGGCATGATGTTATCTGTCTTTGCGCTGTCATCTCATGCAGTGGTCACAGTCACTGATAATCCATTTTATAGCGATGTTGAAGTAGATCATCCGTTGTTTGTTAAAGGTGCTGGTGGTTCGCAATGCAAAGGCTTACCTCGTGTTTGTACGCAAATGGTCAGCTGTGAACAAGCCAAACTAGCACTTAAATGCGGAAACACTAAGCTAGACCGTGACAAGGACGGTGTACCATGCGAATCAATATGTCCAGGTGGTTAATTGCAGTAGCGTCTATCGTGATTATAGGGTGCAGTTCAGGTAATAAAGACGAGATGTACGGTTCAGGCTATATCGTAGTGAATGAGCAAACATGGAGTAAAAATTACACTACTCCTTATCCGTTTACGGTGGCTGAGGGTGAGATTGCGTGTGCCTCAAATCCTGCTTTTGGTCGTGAGGTGTACTTTCATCCTAAGGGTTACACCGATGAATCTTATATTGGCACACCGCTTAATAAATCAGCGGTAGATGGCTTGAAGCTAAGTCGTTTGACAGCAAATGTGCCTTATAATGTCAAAGAAGGAGCTGATCTTAATGAGGCCGTACAGATTGGGTTGAAGGTCTGCTATGAACAAGAGGATAAGCTTGCAAGTTATTCAGGTTGACGTGTAAAACTCTATAATTAGACCCTGTTAGTTGTTAAAAAGCTGAAAAACTTGGCCTTTCTAGGTTATGCCTCAAGCGAACCGATATGTTTTTTAAGAGTAATATATATTTTGAAAGTATTATGAAAAATAAGAAATTAGATGAAAAAGCGGCATGGTATTATGCTTGGGGAAACTTTTTAGCTGCATTATGCGCACTATTCGGTATAGTGCCTGCGGTTTTAGGGCTTTTAAGTAATAAGCTGGACTTGTTTTATCAAGGGCTGAATTTTTTTGTAGTTAGTTTTGCTTTAATAATGGCTCTTAGAAGTGGCTACCTTCTTAGTGATAGAGATTTAAAGAAAAGCTGGAGCCATTGGTTAGAAAGGAATGAAGATAAGATAAAGAAAACTGACAAAGCAACAGTTTTGATTATTGTTTTGATATTTATAGTTTTGATTATAAGAGATTTTTACGGTATCAATGGTGGTTTCGTTCCTATATTAAAGGATACACTGTTGGTTTTTAAGAGCTATGTCGGTGCGTAAATTCAGCAGCTCCATCTGACGAAAGAGCTACGTGATGGGTCATAGAATATTATTAAAAGCTAGTTCTTGACATGCGTCATCCTTAAAAAGGGTTACTAAATAGTATGTTAAAAACTTCATCATGTTGTTGCTTAGACGCTAAAGCCTCTCTCTGAGCAGATACCGCTTCGATAAAATATGGTTTACATATTCTATGTGTGAATAAATCGAGATTAGATGCATTTTTCAACTGCGTTAAATGCTCTTCATCTGCTTCCAACTTGCCATCTGTAACTTCATCGTATCTAATATTTAATGAATCTAGTTTCTCGTAAAACGCATAACTATTAATGTGTGCTCTCAAGTCGTAATGGATATTTAGATCATCAAGCCTATTTGTTAGTAACTCAAAATATTCATCGCTATCAGATACTCTATTAAATAGAATTCTGATTTTATCAGCAGGTATACCTATACTGAGCAATGTCTCAATCGTTCTAATACTATCTTTTATCAATTTAAGTGACGAATTGATAACCGGAATAAGAACGAAATCGTAATCATCATGACAGCCTTCCATTTCTTGCATCTTTTGAATTGTTTTTTCGTATGCAGCTATTTCAATTTCAACTATCACTGACATAGACTGCATTAAGGTTTGATGCACAGATGAGAGCTTATCTGCAGTAATAAATATCTCATCACCTTTGGTATCTTCATTGATGTAACCGACTTTATAATAAATTGGCTTTCGCATCCGATTTCTAATAGGGCCTCTTCCTGTAATCGTTTTTGTCGAATTTCCTGAAGAATTTATTATCAGCACACGAAATTCTGGCTTAGATTTTTTTGATAGGCGATTATCATTATTCATGTTAATACTTACCTTTTTTTTATAAAAACTAACGATATATTTATAGTAATCGAGCTTCTGTATAAAGCAAAAAACTCTCTCAGCTACCACGTGGTTCTCGCAGTTTACACACGTCGATGATTTATCGCAAGTCATTGAAAATAATAATTATTTGTGTATTTTAGAAAAGATATTACATCTATATTTGTGTGTTTTAGAAAAGATATTACATCTATAGATACATTTATATTGGCTAATTTAAGGGAGTTATCTGTAACTCGAATCGTGATGGGAATTAATGCCTCATAATTAGATAGCAAAGTACCCTAAAAATTACCATTGTGAACACCTGATATTATGTCTAATATTGATTATCCAATTTCAATTTTAGGGGTCAATATGATATACGAAAACAAAGGTGGTCAATCACGTGAGGACTGTATGAGAGTGTCATACGTACTGGCTAGTAAGTTTAAGGCTCCGCAAAAGGGTTTAGCTGCTACTTTTGGCTGTTCTCAAAGTACAATCTCTGCGTGGAATAAGGAGGCTGGGTACAAGGCTCGCATCTATGCGCTAGAGACAGAGCTTGAGAAATTTCAAAAAATGCAATGTACAGATGCTATCGAGGCTATCAATAACCATCAGTATGAGCAACATATAAGGTACTTGGAAGAAGAACACAACATTAGCAGTGTAAATGATATTTACGCCATGGATGATATAAATGAAAAGCAGTATGAACAGCACATTAAATATCTTCATAATGAAAACAAATAACGTGCTAATGACAGAGGCTCACTTATAACCTGTGAGCCTTATAGAGGGGCTGGAGACTTAGCTCTGTCTTTAAGGAAATATCATTTCAAATAACTCAGAAAAAACCTGATTGTCTTTAATATTATTAGCATTTCTATTTATATCAAAAGATTCTTTGAGTATTTCTGCAGTGAGCTCAGGTATAAGTGAGTAAAGCTCTTTCAAGGCATTATCATCACCAGTTATTAGCTTGTAAAAAGACTTACCATCAATAACGCGTATATGCTCGCTCTTTTCCCTTGAAGTCTTAGTTGTATTGTCTGATGGACTGAAAGCCTTGTCATAGCTTCTACCGTTTTTAGGTAAAATCTCTACATAGTATCCTGTATAGCCTTCATGCCTTTCTAATACGCTTACTAGATCATCATAGATGCTTTTTTTATGATTACCCTTTGTCGTATTATGCTTATTTTTAATTTCTGCTACGATTTTCTTATCCTCATAGATGATGTCTACTACTTCGCCTACCCCTAAATCTGTGACGCCTTCTAGAGTACCTAGCATTTTCTGATGAAAGTCGCCAATTTTATTTTGCAGCGTCTTTTGAGCCTGCCTTTGTTTTTCTGATTCTATCCACTCTTCTAACGTAATGCCTCTAATTGAAGCATCAATAGCCGCAGAGAAGCAATCCAAAGTATTTTTATAGATGTCTTTCTCTTCTTGTTGAGCCTTGTAAGTACTATCCACTATGGGCTTAAGTACTTCTTTTACCTTATTTCGATCAAATACACTCATTAATAACTCTCCTTAATTTATTAAAATAAAAAGCTGGACCTTTTCAGTCTTAACTGTTAGTATTCACGCACTTAGCCATAGATGAAATTAGGAAAACATAATGTCTAAAAAAGACTTTTTTTCAGCACAGATAGTCGCTGATGTGTTGTCAGTTTCAAAAAGAAATATGGAGGCATGGGAGAAAAATGGAAAATTAGTACCTCAGTTAGATCCATCCAAAACCTCTGAACCTTATCATAAATCACAGCTCATGGCCTATCCTGAGTTTCAAGCCATGTTTGAAAGCTCATGGGATAAAGAACATAGAACAAAGCCCAATAGTAATTATGGGCTTATTGAGCTATTTGCAGGAGCCGGTGGTTTAGCGATTGGTCTTGAAAAGGCTGGCTTTAAAAATGTATTAATCTCAGATAGAGATAAAGATTGTTGTGCTACTTTGAAAGCTAATAGACCCGACTGGACTGTGGTTCAAGACGATATTCGTAATATCGATTTTTCAGAATATAAAGGCCAAGTAGACCTATTAACAGGTGGGTTTCCGTGTCAGCCTTTTTCGTATGCTGGAAAGAAGTTAGGTTTTGAAGATGCTAGAGGCACTGAGTTTTTTGAGTTTGCTAGAGCCGTTAAAGAGACGCAGCCTAAAGCTTTTTTGATAGAAAACGTGAAGGGGTTAGCTACAGATAATGAGGGAGCAACTGTCAAAACTATCGTAGCGATACTGGAAGAACTGGGGTATACGATAGTTGAACAGCATATCTACAAGGCTTTGTTTTATAAAGTTCCTCAAAAAAGGGAACGTCTTATAATTATTGGCGTTAGGAACGACCTAGCTAAAAATGCAATCTACGAAAGACCGGCGCCATTCTACGAGGTAGTGACTGTCAAGGATGCTTTAAAGAAAGGGGTTCTGTATAAAGAAGATGTTCCAGAGTCAGTTGGTCAGGCTTATCCAAAAAGAAAGGCTGAAATACTCCAGCATGTACCACAGGGAGGTTATTGGCGCGATCTGCCGATAGATCTACAAAAAGAATATATGATGAAGAGTTTTTATTTAGGTGGTGGAAAAACTGGTATGGCAAGACGTCTGTCATGGGATGAGCCTAGCCTAACTCTAACTTGTTCACCCGCACAGAAACAAACTGAAAGATGCCATCCAGAAGAGACACGCCCTTTATCAGTACGTGAATATGCCAGAATACAAACATTCCCTGATGATTGGCAATTTTGTGGAAGCATGAGTTCTCAATATAAGCAAATTGGTAATGCTGTCCCAGTCAACCTATCCGAGGCTATTGGATTAGCCATCATAAGAATGCTAAATAATATTAATATCTCCAATTAATATTGAGTACATATACCCATAAAGGAACTGATAATTATCAGTTCCTTTATGGGTATAAGGGCGGTTCACTAGTGAGGCTTGAATCTTAGACTGTAAGGATAGGATTTGGAGTTTGTTTTGTAATACTTCCACTAAAGTTGCGTCCGGTTTACGCTGATACTGGACTGCTTACTATTAGTTTTTTTACGACGTTTGAATGTCGGTTTTATCGAAACCATTCTCTGTCTATTTTTTTTCCACAAGCTAGGATGAGTGCTCTTAAGTTGTCCTACCTTAGAATTAAGACTCTCCCAATCCCTATTGTAATCAGCAAGGTTTTTCTCAGCATCAAATCGCAAAGAAAGTTTGTGTATAGCAGCGCGAACTTTTTGCCTCCGATCCTTGTGGATCGTAGGATTCCGAGAATCTACTGTAAAACCAGTTATAGTTTTACCTGTACCATTAACAGAGGGGCAGAAAATTTCTTGCTTGGCTCTATTGAGTCGATGGCCCTTACTGTAGAGCATTGTGCAAATTTTAGATATAAAACTTGCTTTCTGATTTTTTGTCAAAGGTCGTGAGCTCGAAATTGTTATATCATCAACATATCTACTATAAGCAATCTGTTGGCTAGCCAATGCCTGAACAAGCAGTGGCTCTTTATCGTGAAAAACTAGCTGTGCAAGATACCCACTCGTCTTCCATCCTTGAGGAAGCTCGTTTTGATATGTCGTTAGCTGGGTTAGGATATCAGCAATATAAGGTTCCATACGAAAGAAACCTTGCCAAACACTACGAATATTCTCGTAGTCACAGTTGGGGAAAAAGCTCTTTATATCTTCTGATATAACTACAGATTTGCTGCAATGAAAGGCAGCGTGAGTTCTACAGCTTCGAGGGTTTAAGAGGTCTGCAACGCCACCTTGCATGTAGATGGGATAAAATACTTTTTTGAGGAGTCTATCTAGAATTTTTTGATGAATAGCTTTTAGCTTAGGTCTTGCATTATGGGTTTCTCTTACTTCGCCATTAGGCTTGATAATCTTTTTTCCTGGACACCAATATCTGTCTTTATTCGCAAGTATATACTCTAAATCCTTAACTGTTGTGCCTAATAATTTAGCTAATGAGCTAATATTCGCAATTGGTGTAACTTGAGGTAGAGGAGTGAAACTCATTACTTAGCTTCAACCAACGAATAGATTGTTTTAGTTAGAGCTTCAACCTGTTTATCTGTAATTTCCGAGATAGACTCTTGTGTATCAGCTAAAAACACAAGTATGCTTACAGGTACTTGTAATGCACCAGCTATTGATTCTAAGTTTGATAGGGTTGGTTGGCGCTTGTCTTGTTCTATTAAAGATAAATATGATTCAGATATATCTGATAAATTACTTAGTTGTAACTGCGTCATACCTTTCAGTTTTCGACACTTTCTTATAACACTGCCGATTTTCATAGTATTAGCCTTATGTGAGTGATAAGGTCTGCTGTGCTACATTGGTAGATTATCGCTATTTTCACTAATAAACTTGATCAGCCTCATTATGCTAGGTAGATAAGATAATACTCTACCTAATATTTCTAAGGCTTTAGCTTTATAGTTTACTTCTTCCGAAGACGAGTTTTCGATTATTAAGTCGAGATCCTCTATAGCTTCTTTAATCTTTCTATTAGCACTGGGCTCTAACGTATCATGCGTAGTTGCTTGGATATCAGCAAGCTGATCTCGCAACTGTTTTAAAAGTTCTTTATCGTTCATGTTGTTTATTCTCTGACAGTACGAATTGTACCAGTCGACAATACAATTAAACCTGAGAGAAACAACGTTAGAGCGCCACAAACCTTATACTATGGCGAAGCCTCAGTCGAAGTATTAACCAAATGACGAATGTGACAAGCCAAAAGAGTTAATGTTCAAGGAGAGGTCTTCGAGTCTTCCAGCTATAAAAATAGCGGCTGAAATCAGCCAATTACGGGGTTTAATTAATCGATAATACCTTTTAAAACGCATATAGACGAAACGTCTACTCTTATATTACTCTACCTAAAACTTTACTGTGAGTCAAGTTTATACTTGCAATCATTATTTATGGGATTTTTAGTGCTCATTCAAAAATACACAGGCTTATTTTGATAAAATCTGGTCACTTTGTCTTAGTCTAATAAATTAGACAGGTCTAAACTTGCGACTACATTGAGCACCTTTCAAAAACTCGGTCTAAAACTCGGCCTATAAGTTTCTGCAGGGGCTGGTTTAGCTACTTCCAGCTCTTGGTCAACTTCTTTATCTGCCACCAACGGCTCAGGCTCAGCTGAACTCTTGTATCTCTCCTGATGATAAATCTCTTTTATTTCTATCCCAGTGGCTAAGAGCTTCTTATCTAACTGCTTGCGCTCGTTTCTATTAATACTACTTCCGTACGCAGAATGATCTTCTTCTTTCGCCTCTGGTTCAAACTCATAACCATCAAACTCTTTTTCAAACATACCGCCTTTGAGCCTAACACCCATTGGCTTGCCATTCTTATCCGCTAACTTGCTGCTAGTCACCGATAACGTCTTCTCGCTATTACCTCGATTAATCGTCAAGCCCCACTGTTCTAGCCGACGTAGTACCATTCGACGATTCATAGCGATACCGTTTTGCCAATCCAGTAACAGACGACGTTTAATTGCTTCCTCCAACAAATTACGGCTTGGAGGATTAGCGATAGTCTCCTCATCTTTATCAGCATCTTTTTTCGTATACGTCTTTACATCAAAAGGCGTAGGGCGTGGTGCATTACTGCTATATGGGTTCACTAGGCGTTTGCGCTCAGGATCATTAGGGTCACTTAACGGCTCACCCTTGATGGTTTTGACTTCTGAATTGATAATATTCTTCCAAGCGTTAACTCTTTTTTGGTCTGCCGGCTCATAGTACGGCTGAAACGACTTACCTGATCGTAGCTCCTGACAGGGAATCACAAAGTTCAGCTCCAATCGTCCGATTGGATGAGCCTCATCAATGTCTTTATCCGCATGCTCAACCCACAGAATGTCGTACTGATCGCTATCCAAACCGCAGAATATAACCGCCTCAAACTCCTGCATAATGCGCTTTTTATCCGCCTCACTAATCTCATCCGCACGTTCACTAAAAGACAAGTACCCTGACTTATACTTAGTTTTGTGAGAGGTAGTGTTAATTAGGTGCTCAGTGAGCACAGCATCGCCGTACAGCACTTTTGCATGCGTTCTAGGCACCAAAGTACCCTTACCACCTCTCTCTTTAAGAAGGTAGTCTAAAACGCCACTCGCTTTGCCTTTACCATGCTTAGAGAACTTAACAATCATCACTATCCCTCGCGGCTACCTTTGAGTATTCGATACTAGTCTCTATCAGCACATGCAGCTGTTCCCTAATCGCTTTAATCTCACTAAACACCTCAGCATCAACTTGCTTTTCAGTATTCACATGCTTAGTCAGCTGATTAAGATTACTTCCGATTCTGCCTAATTGACGCACCAATTCAGGATCAACTGGTTTGACAGGGGTAACGCCTAATGCCAATCCTCGTAACCAACTGGCCACCGTATTTTCGCGGTTTCTTTTCTTAATCTCAGCAAGTTCGTAGTCATTGACACGAATCGCAATCTCTCTATTTCGCTTGGCTCTCTTGTCAAGAAGGGTAGTTTTTGGCTCAATCATAACGATTACCTAAGTAAGGGTTTTAGGGGGTTTTAAGGGGTCTCCCCTTAACCAGCTCACACGAGGGATAGGATAATTATTACGTAGTAATAAATAGCCCCCTCTTGTGACTGCTGGCTTAATAGTATCAAAATTAGGAGNATTGATATAATATTATTTTTAGTCTATTGTCTGTAGTGAGTTTTCACTGACTGTTTGTAGAGGGTTTAGTAATGGAAGATGTTAAGCAGAAGAATCAGAATCGAGTGGAAAACATGAAGCGTGTTAACCTCAAAAGAACAGCGAGAAGTCATGCCATTATTTTCTTCCTAAGAATTATAGATAACATGGGAAATTTGAATGAGGTGATGTGGTTTCACAATTTAAAGGAGTTATCGAATGATAAGAGAAAGGAGTTATGGCACGCTTTTAGTGACTTACCTAATATAAAAACAATAGAAAAGAGACAGCACGATAATATGCATTTGAATGAACATTCTTTAACGTCGTACAGTGCTGACCAAGTGCTTAAACTAATGGGTATTAATTTTAACAAAGGAAAGCTAAAAATATTTGCCTCTAAGGATCGAAAGCAAAATAAGGAGCTAGTTAAATTGGTATTATCGGTAGTTAAGAGTGATCCTAAGGCTTATAGACAAACTTTGGAGTTATTCATTAAATACTGGATAGAAGACTATGAGTTAAGAGCTAAAAAATCTACTGAGGTTTAGAGTGCCTTTTTATTACTTATCTACAATCAAAAAGGTTTTTAATGTTTTTAATAGCTTTTAAAGGCTTTTACGTCCTCTGTAGCCCTTGATGTTAAAGGGTTTTACGACTCATAAAGCAACGTTTTACGACCCATAAAGCAACGTTTTACGACCCATAAAGCAACGTTTTACGACCCATAAAGCAACGTTTTACGACCCATAAAGCAACGTAATTATATAATTGTTGCTTTATGGGTTTTTATGTATTAGTGTTGCTTACAGGATATAAGGGGTCGATATGAATAAGCAGTTGGTTACTAAAGATAATTCTTTAATTGGCGCAAGTTATAGCTTAGGTGTGGTTGAGCAGAGGTTAATCTTCCTAGCCATTATTGAAGCTAGAGAACAAAAGACCCTGATAGAAGCTGGAGGATTATTACGGATTTACGCTCAAAGTTACGCGAAGCAATTTGATGTAGAAAAACATACGTCGTACGAAGCGATGAAGAGAGCTGTAGAGGGATTGTATGAAGCAGGTTTTGCCTACAGTAAGCTTGACGAACGGTCAGGGAAAATAGGGCGTTATAAAAGTCGGTGGGTCGATAAGATTGGCTATATTGATGACTTAGGATGTGTTGAACTGGTTTTTGCGAGTGATGTAATACCGTTAATTACTAGGCTAGAAGCTAGATATACAGAATATGAATTGAAACAAGTCGTAGGTCTACAAAGTGAGTATGCCATAAGGCTCTATGAGCTGATTATCCAATGGCGTTCAGTGGGGAAAACTAACCCAATATCACTTACAGAATTGCGAGAAAAGTTGGGATTAGTGGATGAATATAAGCGAATAGAAGCTTTTAAAAGAAGGGTGTTAGATCTAGCAGTTAAACAAATTAATGAACATACTGATATTACCGTCGAATACGAACAGCATAAACAAGGTAGAGTTATCATGGGCTTTACTTTCCGATTTAAGGTGAAAAAAGACAAGAAAAAAATCGGTACTGAAGTAGCTGGTGATGACGCTAATAATGATATGTATACTATTGATGGACTAAACGATAAGCAACTAGGGCGTATTGCGCGTAATCCTAGCTTTGTAGCAGATTATAACGAGTTAGTTAGCTCAACTAGCCCAGCAGGTCAGGATATGAAAGTTTGGGAGGTTGAGATGATCAAGCGGCTTAAGAAAGATGCTTTGCAGTTTAAAAAACGCCCTATTAGAGAGTATTTAGTTTATTAAAGTTGGTAGTAAATAATAATCAGAAATTCCACCATTTTTTCTTTTTCTCAACCACAGGTATGATTGTGTCGTCCTTTCTTTTGTCAGGCTGTGGCTCATCATTGGGTTCGAATTTCTTGAACTCTAGCAGTCTCACTTGTGCAAAATCATGAATACTAGCGTTGGCTTTCTCCAGCGTCTTGTTTAGCTGACCAATCTGTTGTTGATAATTCTCTATCAACTGCTTTTGATCGCTGACCTGCTGCCGTAGGTGCTCATTCTTTAACTTTTCTAGCTCTAATTGGTGTTCAAGCTCTGTACAAGACTGTACAGTCTGACTGTTCAAGTGCGTATTATCAGGACTGTTCAGTAATTGTTCAGTACGTTTTTTGGAAACAGGTTCGCCAAATACTCGAAGCATCTCCGAAGTATCAATTTTCTTATCTGCGGTTCTAGAAAGCTTACCATCATTGACTTTCTGATAGATCGTCGTTCTCGATACACCCCATTCTTTTGCCGCTTTCGTCACTGATATGATCATTGTTCACCTAGTGTTCAAGTACGTTTTTAGTATCTGTACAATACGACTGTTCAGAACGTTCAGTGAACAACTATCGCACTAACCTAGCTATGAGGCAAATCATAAATAATTTGATGTGTAAATGAGGGGTATAAGTATAAAGCATCCTTTTTATTGAACAAAAATAGGGTATGATCGCTATTTGTAAATTAATATTGTCTTATTCTGAGTATTAAGAAGAGTTTGGTTATGAAGAAAGCTATTTTAGGCATGATGTTATCTGTCTTTGCGCTGTCATCTCATGCAGTGGTCACAGTCACTGATAATCCATTTTATAGCGATGTTGAAGTAGATCATCCGTTGTTTGTTAAAGGTGCTGGTGGTTCGCAATGCAAAGGCTTACCTCGTGTTTGTACGCAAATGGTCAGCTGTGAACAAGCCAAACTAGCACTTAAATGCGGAAACACTAAGCTAGACCGTGACAAGGACGGTGTACCATGCGAATCAATATGTCCAGGTGGTTAATTGCAGTAGCGTCTATCGTGATTATAGGGTGCAGTTCAGGTAATAAAGACGAGATGTACGGTTCAGGCTATATCGTAGTGAATGAGCAAACATGGAGTAAAAATTACACTACTCCTTATCCGTTTACGGTGGCTGAGGGTGAGATTGCGTGTGCCTCAAATCCTGCTTTTGGTCGTGAGGTGTACTTTCATCCTAAGGGTTACACCGATGAATCTTATATTGGCACACCGCTTAATAAATCAGCGGTAGATGGCTTGAAGCTAAGTCGTTTGACAGCAAATGTGCCTTATAATGTCAAAGAAGGAGCTGATCTTAATGAGGCCGTACAGATTGGGTTGAAGGTCTGCTATGAACAAGAGGATAAGCTTGCAAGTTATTCAGGTTGACGTGTAAAACTCTATAATTAGACCCTGTTAGTTGTTAAAAAGCTGAAAAACTTGGCCTTTCTAGGTTATGCCTCAAGCGAACCGATATGTTTTTTAAGAGTAATATATATTTTGAAAGTATTATGAAAAATAAGAAATTAGATGAAAAAGCGGCATGGTATTATGCTTGGGGAAACTTTTTAGCTGCATTATGCGCACTATTCGGTATAGTGCCTGCGGTTTTAGGGCTTTTAAGTAATAAGCTGGACTTGTTTTATCAAGGGCTGAATTTTTTTGTAGTTAGTTTTGCTTTAATAATGGCTCTTAGAAGTGGCTACCTTCTTAGTGATAGAGATTTAAAGAAAAGCTGGAGCCATTGGTTAGAAAGGAATGAAGATAAGATAAAGAAAACTGACAAAGCAACAGTTTTGATTATTGTTTTGATATTTATAGTTTTGATTATAAGAGATTTTTACGGTATCAATGGTGGTTTCGTTCCTATATTAAAGGATACACTGTTGGTTTTTAAGAGCTATGTCGGTGCGTAAATTCAGCAGCTCCATCTGACGAAAGAGCTACGTGATGGGTCATAGAATATTATTAAAAGCTAGTTCTTGACATGCGTCATCCTTAAAAAGGGTTACTAAATAGTATGTTAAAAACTTCATCATGTTGTTGCTTAGACGCTAAAGCCTCTCTCTGAGCAGATACCGCTTCGATAAAATATGGTTTACATATTCTATGTGTGAATAAATCGAGATTAGATGCATTTTTCAACTGCGTTAAATGCTCTTCATCTGCTTCCAACTTGCCATCTGTAACTTCATCGTATCTAATATTTAATGAATCTAGTTTCTCGTAAAACGCATAACTATTAATGTGTGCTCTCAAGTCGTAATGGATATTTAGATCATCAAGCCTATTTGTTAGTAACTCAAAATATTCATCGCTATCAGATACTCTATTAAATAGAATTCTGATTTTATCAGCAGGTATACCTATACTGAGCAATGTCTCAATCGTTCTAATACTATCTTTTATCAATTTAAGTGACGAATTGATAACCGGAATAAGAACGAAATCGTAATCATCATGACAGCCTTCCATTTCTTGCATCTTTTGAATTGTTTTTTCGTATGCAGCTATTTCAATTTCAACTATCACTGACATAGACTGCATTAAGGTTTGATGCACAGATGAGAGCTTATCTGCAGTAATAAATATCTCATCACCTTTGGTATCTTCATTGATGTAACCGACTTTATAATAAATTGGCTTTCGCATCCGATTTCTAATAGGGCCTCTTCCTGTAATCGTTTTTGTCGAATTTCCTGAAGAATTTATTATCAGCACACGAAATTCTGGCTTAGATTTTTTTGATAGGCGATTATCATTATTCATGTTAATACTTACCTTTTTTTTATAAAAACTAACGATATATTTATAGTAATCGAGCTTCTGTATAAAGCAAAAAACTCTCTCAGCTACCACGTGGTTCTCGCAGTTTACACACGTCGATGATTTATCGCAAGTCATTGAAAATAATAATTATTTGTGTATTTTAGAAAAGATATTACATCTATATTTGTGTGTTTTAGAAAAGATATTACATCTATAGATACATTTATATTGGCTAATTTAAGGGAGTTATCTGTAACTCGAATCGTGATGGGAATTAATGCCTCATAATTAGATAGCAAAGTACCCTAAAAATTACCATTGTGAACACCTGATATTATGTCTAATATTGATTATCCAATTTCAATTTTAGGGGTCAATATGATATACGAAAACAAAGGTGGTCAATCACGTGAGGACTGTATGAGAGTGTCATACGTACTGGCTAGTAAGTTTAAGGCTCCGCAAAAGGGTTTAGCTGCTACTTTTGGCTGTTCTCAAAGTACAATCTCTGCGTGGAATAAGGAGGCTGGGTACAAGGCTCGCATCTATGCGCTAGAGACAGAGCTTGAGAAATTTCAAAAAATGCAATGTACAGATGCTATCGAGGCTAT
>FUFK010048195.1_pt1 | contig 15195 bp, 30 predicted proteins | sample 1021851 | NCBI WGS metagenome assembly FUFK01 (sample SAMEA51879418, study PRJEB19060) | metagenome | reverse complement strand
TGCAGATTTAGGATTATCGGTGTTATCATAAAGCCAAGATTGAACTGTACTATCTTGTACAGAAGCCCAGTCATGGAAATCAGAACTTTCTCTAATTTCTTTAAAGTCTGGATGCTTCTTTGCAAGTTCTACTTCTGCTCTATCTCTAGCTAATGAAGTTTGTTGTTTTTTAATTTTTAACAATTCTTCTTCCATTTCTTGTTTAGCTTTCATAGAAGCTTCTGTAGTTAATTGCATTACAGAGTCATACATATCAGGATAGTCTTTTCGCCATTCTTCAAGTTCTTCTTTAGATTTAAAGATTGGTTTAGAGGCTACCGCTTCTTTTTCTTTTCTAAGTTTTAAAACTTCATCTTTGTGCTTAGATATAGTTTCATCGTAATGCCTTTTTAAGTCGTCATATCGCTTCTTAAATACGGCATCTTCTACTCCTACAGGGTGGTCCTCTTTAGGTTTCTTCTCGTCAGATTCTTCCTTAGATTCTTCAGTAGCTGTTGTTTCGATTTCCTTGTCCATCAAATTCCTATTAGGATGTTTGTATGGAGTTGGATTTGCGACATCTTCTGTTGCTTCGGAATTTTCTTCTACAACAGGAGTTTCTTTATTGTCTTGTTCCATTTATTCTCCTTCGGGGTGCTGTTGGATTCAGGTCGCCCCCTATATGCAGGGCCTCTATTGAGAGGGTGGCTGCGTCATCATACCCTGTCCTTGCGTAGGTGCAGGGCTTTCTCCTTGCGGTGAAACTGGTTGTGGGCTTGGTATCTTTTGTTCCATAATCATACCAAACTCAGGTCCAAAAACTTTGGACATAAAATCTCTAAATTGAGGCACATTTAATTGTGTAATTAATTGCATCTCTTGGTCATTTAAATTTTCTAAATTATTTTCTACTCTATCTCCGATTACTTCGACAAGTCTAGTTTGAACATTAGGTGTTTCAGGAACAGGAGTTGTTTGAACATCTGCACCCATCATACCTTGTCTCATTTCTTCTTCCATGTTTTAATTCCTCCTGTTATATAACATAATGGTTCTAATATAGTTCTGTATGTTCTACCTAATACATCTACTTTGTTATACTTTTGTTTTCTAATATCTATTGTTCTATGTATAGCAATATGTTCTAATACTTTTTTAACAATACTATTTGTAAAACCTTTTTGTTTTGCATATTTAACTAATGGTAAAAATAAAGTGTGATAACCTATTTCATACTCTTTAGCTAAATTTCTAGAATGTGCCAACCATATTTTATTTCTAAATGAACCAAAGCCATAAGATTCATTCATCATCGTACAAACTATTTTACCTTGCTTTCCTTTGTTAGCACTACTGCCAGTTGTTCCTTTTGCTGCTTGTCTATCTGCTTCAGTAATATTTGTTTTTAATAAATCATCTANNTCNTTTTCTATTTGTTGTTTTGATTTTTTAACTTTTCCAGTTTGTGACTTTTGTGTGCTTTTTATATTACCCGGACCTCCACCAAGAAGACCTTGACCACCTTTTGATTTAGGTGCTGAACTAGGTATAGTAGCCCCTTTAATAATATTTCCTTTTATATCTTTTTGTGGTCCTGTTGTTTTTAACATAGCTTGTCTATTTTTTTCTATTTGTTCTGGTGTTAATTTTGTAGGGCTTGTAACTCCAAATGTATTAACAGATATAGGACCAACAATCATAGGTGTATTATTTGGAGCCATAATAATATTACCTTGTCTATCTGTCTTTTGTGTACTAGCTAAATTACCTCTTAAAGATTGGTCTGTTTGTATTTGTCCAAAATTATACTTTCCTTGCTCATCCATTTTAACATCAAACGTACCATCTTTATTTTGTGTTATATTTATTCCATCTGTAGACAAATTTGTAAATGTTCCAAATTCTTTTAATCTATTGTCTGCAGGACCTTTTATAAATAATTGGTCAATTAATTTTCCAACAAATCCAAACTTAGATAGTATNGTAGAATTATCTATTTTAATCGTTATTTCTTCTCCATATTTTGTATGAAGATTTTGGTCTATAGCAGCTTGTGCAATATTGTCTAGTGCTTTTGCTGTTGAACCTATATTTCTTGGAGGATTACTTGGTCCTGTTTGTCTATCACTTTTTTGTTTTTCTATTGGCACACATCTTTGTAGTTGTGGGTCGAACTTAAATCCGGGAGGACANGGGTCAAATGCAGGTTGNTCTGGTTNTNNNGGNTGTACNGGNNCTGTAGTNGGTGGTGNTNNTGNAGNAGGTGTTTGTACAATNCCTTCACCTGCTTTTGGAAATTGTGTCTCGTCAAACTGTGGAAGCATTGGTGCTTCTATTTGTTTTAGTTGTCTTGCAAAACCTTCTTCTTCTGAACCATATTGTATAACTGCATCAGGTCCTACATATTTTTTACCTTGCATATTCATAATACCGTCAGTAGCAGAATTATATACTTTTTGTTTTGTATCTACTGTAGGGGTTTTAGCACTAAAAGGAAACATAATTCCTTGTGCTTCTTGTTCTAATTTTTTTTGTAAATCAGAAAGTGCTGACATTTATTTAAGCTGCTCCTTGAGGTTCATTATCTGGTGCAGTAAAGCCGCTTTCCCCTGCAACCTGTGGAGTTCCGACTCCGATGTTGCTACCTCCAGACCCTTGTGTGTCTGCGACATTTGCTCCTGCAGGTACTCCACCAGTAAGTCCCATGCCACCTTGTTGTGGGTTATTGCCTTGAGTTTGTTGATTTCCATTTACTTCTCCCATGAGTTTCATAAATATTGCTGCTTGTTCTGGGTCATTAACAACTTGGTCAGGGTCTACATCTAACGACTTTGCAATCTCTTTAATAATACTATGCCATTTGACAAAAGGTGCTAAGAACTGATTTGATGCTACTTGCATAAATGTCATTAATCTTTGTGACCTTACTTCNTTCATCATTAAAGAAGATGTGCCTCTTGCTTTAACATCTAAGTCACCTTGTATCTCAGGTATATCTTTATTAAACTGCATGTTCCAATGAAAGAAAGNTTCACCTAATGGCTTTAATAAATAGTCATCAATATTTTTGATAACTGTTTTAATATTTAAAGCAGCCGCACCCATTAACATTGACATACCGGAAGCTGTTCTTGTAGTAGATTGTATTCCTGTTTGTCCGTGTGAGTAAGAAGGTATACCTGTAGATTCATCTGCTAGTTGTCTAAATCTATCAAACATCTGCATGTTTTCAGGTGCAGTGTTTGGGAATCTTAATCCATGTATAGCCTGTCCTGTTTGACCACTTTGTCTTCTAAAAATTTTGCCCGGATAAACAGTCATGTCTTGACCGGGTACTAACATAGTTTCATCTACGTCAAATACTAAATTTCCTGCTAGTGCTAAATTATCAATCGCCATTCTTGCATGACCATTCATAATTGTTTGTGCGTCATCCATATTTTCTGGAATACCTACTCCAAAGAATTGATATGGGTTAATCTCGTAAGGACAAACCATGAAAGGATTTCTTGCAGGTGTAAATGGATTTAATACTAATCGTAGTATCTGGCCATTGGAAATCCAAGCATTGATTTGTACTTCATCTAAGTCATCAGATATTTCATCAGGCATTTCTATACCTGCTTCTTCTACTAAAGCTTTATCCATTGTGCCCCAGTATTCTAAGACTTCAAATCTATTTTTGTTAAACTCTTCTTGATTCTCTCTATCAAACAATGCAGTTTCATAACTTCTTGTTTCATAGTTAGGACCACCTTCTAATAAATNATTGATAGCAGATTTTCTAAANAAAGGTCTATTAACTAAATCTCTAATCTGTGTTCTAGTAAANATATGTCTTTGAATAACATANTCTGCATCTTCAANATTAACAGCATCNGGGTCAGGATATAAATCCCAACAACTAACTGCTTCTATTCTTGGAACTAATTTATTGATAGGTTTATATTCTCTTTCCCCTTCATCATTTAGTGTCCACTTATGTTCTGATTGTTCGTAGTTAAAAGGTCCTTTAAGAATACCTGTACCTAGCAAACACATTTCAAATAAAACATGTCGCATCACAGATATTGCATGTGATTCCTCTAATTGGTCATGGATTAAAGTTTCCATGTTTTTAGCAGCCTCGTTAGCAGGTTCTACTTGAGGCATTGTTTTTAAATCAGGAGCAGGTCCTTCATCAAAACCACCTTTTGCATACTTGTCTTTTAGTCCATTAAATATTTCATCAGCAGTAGCACCCGGAGATATTTCTCTTCCATCACCCTCAAAACCATAGATGTCTTCCATACGAGCATCTTGCTGTTTTAAATTATCAGGTTTTATATGTGCGTACTTAGCTATNCCTAGTGGGTCACTAGTAGGTTGTATTCCAATAGGAAATTTTCCTTGTGAAAATAAAACTTCTATTAGTTGTCCATAAGAAGCTAATACTTTTGTTTTAGTTACCTTGACAAATACTTTAGACTTTTCAGAATCACGAAAAGCCATATCAGAACCATAGATACCTCTATAGTTTCGATAGGACCTTAACCATCGCTTTTCATCGTAAAGACGTGCTTGTTCTGATTCTTTTAATCTAGACTCGATAAGACTACCGAGATTACTATAAGAATCATCTTTATCTTCTGATAAGGATGTTACCTCATCAGTTTCAGATGTCAAGCCACTTTTGTTATCGTGTGGCATTTATACCTCTTAGTAATCTCTTTCGTCAGCCATTGAGAAGACTTTTCCGTCTACTGTGCTTTTCTTTTCTTTAGGGAAGTCTTTGTTTACTCCACCTTCAGCATAGTCAGCAGGAAAAGCTGAACCACCTTTTACAACATTAGTTTTGGAATCGCCTTGCTTAGAAGCTTCGTTTCCATACATGTTCTCAGGTAATTCGCCCTGTACATATTTTTTCATGATTGCCATTTTATTTTTCTCCTTTTAGTTGTTTCTGTATGTAAGGTAATAACCAAGGATTGTCTACACATACAGTTGTTAGTCCATTCGCAAGAGTATTGCAAATTTTTTCTTCTTCTTTATCATCTAATTCTATTCCCCATTGATATACAATCGCATGTAATATTTCATGTATAAATGTATTCGCATGAGATACAGAATCTTCTGTAGAGGATAAAGCTATCATTCCATCTGATGCAAGAAACTGTCCGTTTATTTCATTACACTTAGATACTATGGAATCTAAATTTTTTACTTTATAATTTTTATATCCTATTTTAATATCTTTCATTAATATCCAAACACACTATCTGCAGGTTTTGCTCGTTTCGGTTCGTTTACTTTATCTATAAAATCTTGTCTAATAGGATGTATCGGTCTACTCATACAACCATAACGTAGTGCATCGTAAGCATGGTCTTCTGCNTGAGTATCTACATCTTCCGGATTNTTTTTATCTGTCGGTAACATTGGTANTGTTCTAATTAAATTAACACAGTTATCTAAAATAAATAAAGAAGGATATCCTGTTTCTTCATCCGGTCTTAATCTTTTATGTATTTCTAATTTACCTGCTATTCTACTTCGAGGACTTCTATCAGAGGGTCTCCAACGACATCCTTCTAGTATCATTGTTTCTGCAATACTCGGTCCTATGTCACCTCGTCTTGCCCAAGTAGAACTATCTAATACTCCNTATCNAATATANTCACCTTCTTCTGCATCTAATACTTTTCTAGCAAACATATCTGCNGTAACCTTTTGTGTATACAGTTCTCTGTAAACGAATAGATTATTATCAAAGTCAACAGCTATCCATAAACAACATGCCGGTGAACTATATCCCCAGTCACATGCTCTAAACTTCATCCAGTTTCTTGGAATATCAAAAGGTTTAATAACGTGTATATCTTTACTAAACTCTGGAAAAGATGAATCTTCAAATGCTTCCCAGTTACCATCTAAGAATTGTTTTCTTTGTACTTCCGGTAANGATGCNAACATNGCATAATAATCATCNGTNTGCATCAGATAAGGATTNTCTTCTAANTTNGCNGGNATAAATCTTCTAGATATTTTTTTAACNCCTGTNGGNGTTTTAATATCTATATCAAACTTTGTNTTNGGTNNNGCAGGGTCAACAAACATATTNTTTAACCCATNGTGAACCTACNTTTCCNGGATTNCCTGTNGCTCTCATGTAAACAGGAATCTCTGGGTCTACNCTTCGTAAAGAGGACCGAAGAAAATTATATATATCTTCGGTGGGNTATTGNGGNAGTTCGTCTATTCCAATCCAAGTATATGATTGTCCTTGGTAACGTAAAGCATCAGTTAAGTTTTCCGCATATCCAAACTCGATTCTAGCACCAGAAGGAAACTTCCATTCTTTTTCTTGTTCTCTCCATTTAGCACCGGGATAAGCTTTCGGATATAATTGTTGTGAGTGATTTATTAAATCTCTTAACTCAGGCATTGTCCGTCTAATTAATAATGCTCTGTGTTTTTGTTTATCACAATAACGAAGTGGGTCAACCAACATTGCGTATGATTTACCTCCACCTCTTGCTCCTCCGTAAAATACTTCTCTTTCGGATGCTGCTANAAATTCTGTTTGTGGTCCCTCATTGGGTTCAAAGATAACTTCTCTATCTTTGATAGCTTCTCTAATATTAGGAGTTGTTTCTTCAATCTTATCTTTTTCAATAAGTTGTTCTTTCCCTTCTAATACATTATCAATCTTTTTTAATTTACTTTTGGTAGACCAATAGTTAGCTTGTGCTTTTTCTAACTGTTCTTTTTTTTCACGTAATAAATCTTGAGCAGACTTACGTGCTTTTTTTTCTTTAATAGTTAAAGGAGTATTTAAATCTTTTACTCTTCTTCTACCAGATTTTTTTGGTTTAGGTTCGNNTACCAACCTTTATGTATTACCCTTTTTAGCACTTCTCTTAATCCCATACCTGTCAGCTTTCTACCTGTATGATGTGATAACCATTCTGCAGTTTCTCTGTAAGAACAATTATTTTCTATAAACTTTTTTGCTTTTTTAATTAACTCCATATGTTCTTCGTTTTGTATNAGAAANTCAGGGTCTTCTTCTGATACTTCNTAACCATAAGGAATTACTCNNGCATTTTTTCTTCTAGCTATTTTAATTTTTTCAGTCATTGTTTTTAGGNGGTAATATAAAAACTCCGTGTTGAACTTTAGCTGTAATATCTAATTTTTCTTTTTTCGATAANCCTACTCTNTCTAANATTTGTTTGGCTGCTTCCATTCTAATATTAGCACCGGGTAAACTTCCATCTTCATCTAAAGCATTAATCATACCCATACTTGCTCTAGGTGCAAAAGCAGCTAACTGTTCTTCTGCTCTTGTAATAATTTCTTCTTTTANTGCACGTAGGGGTTGATGATAGTCTGCATATCCTGCAATATCACCGGCCACTCTAGGATTACCTTTTGCTTCTCCAAACAAAGCTGTTAGAAATGTTTCTTGCTTTTCTGTTAAAGCTAATTCTTTTTTATTTTCAGGAACTAACATTGCGAACTTTTTGTAGATGTCTTTCTGTTCTTTCTTTTAACCACTCAGGAGATTTTCGTATTCCGACTTGTTCTTCTATTTGTCGTTCTCTCATTCCATTACGAGCAGATTCAATCATTTGGTCTCGACCTTTATGTTCCCCTCTTTCGATAAAGGAAAGTCTGGGTGCAGTTATCACCATCTCTACGTTTGAATTAGTAAGTGGCTTGGTTCTATCATTATACGATAGATACTCATCCCAGACTTTACCCGTCTTCTTATTTTTATAAGAATATATTGGCACTATTTTATTTTAATTGTCCTTGGTTTTTTTTCTTCTGGTAATTCTTGTTTTAATGTAACTGTTAGAATACCATTTTCCATAGTTGCATCTGTAGGCTCTGTATATTCTGCTAGTGAAAAAGTCTTAAAAAACTTTTTAGTAGAAATACCTTTGTACAGATATTCATCTTTGTCTGATTCCATTTCACCTTTTACAGTTAATGTATTGTCTTTAACATTGATGTCAATACTATCTTTTGTAAAACCGGCTAGTGCAAAATCTATTTGCCACTCTCCATCATTTAGTTTTTTAATGTTGTAGTGTGGAAATCCTTTGGCATCAGTATTACTTACAATATCTAATGTATCAAAGAATCTATCAAACCCTACTGTGTAGGGCATGTATTTATCTAGTGTAAAAGTCATGTTATACCTCCTTGCTTTAAGCTAGATATCAACGACCCCGAAGGCATCGTTAAACTTTTAATCTTTTTTAAACTTTATTTGTGTAACTGTTTCTTCGTCTTTATTTGCTTTAAAGACGTTACCACTTAATTTAACTTCTGGCTCCCTTAACCACTCGTTGGCTTTTAGGAGGGCTTTTTTTCGAACCGCCTTTACCTGCCCATAAAACTTTGTTTGCCCAGTATGCAGCACTTGTCGGACCCTTTGCAATATTTTTTCCATGCCTTGCTTTAAAAGACTTCCTAGCTTCTGGGGAATAGTTGTGNCCCATAGAAGCATCACCGAAGCGAATAAGGCGGGGCTTCCCNNNCTCGAGTATACCGACCTTACCTTTCTTACCACCTTCAGTGGTCCTGACTGCAGAATTAAATCTTTTAAGTCCATGTTTTTTAAGAAAGTTTTTTCTTTTTTGAGTTTCGCTTAGTGCCATTTTTTTTCGGTTTTAATTTTCCTACAGCAATCATCACTACTGTTTTATCTTTTGGTTTTCTTGTTTTTGTTCCGTATGCCATGTTACCTTTCGTATGTATCTAATTTTTTACTTTGTTTTATTCTAGGGTTTTTATTTTTATTACTACTTGTCTTTTTTTGTTTATCTTCTAGTAGTTCAACTTTTATATCTTTTTTACTTTTACTTTCAGCCTCTTTTCTTTTATCTTGTAATTTTCTAAAATCACCAGTTTTTTTTACTGTGTAAAAACCTGCACCAACTCCTGCTGTTCCTACAGCACCTGTAGCTGCTGAACCTCCTGCAATAACTTTTTGTCCTGTAGTCATCGGTGGATTTTTTATCATTTCTTTAAATGTTTTAGATTTTCTAGCTCTATCAACAGCTTTTTGTCCAAACTTTTTAACAGCTTTTGTTAAACCTTTTGTCAAGATAAATCTTGATACTACTACTACTCCTGCTATTAAAGGTGCTGCCATTATGCCTTTTTCTTTTTTCCTTTCATGGTAGCCCCTGCAATTCTATCCGCTTGAGTAGCTGCAGGATTATTATCTATCCCTGCCTTTACAGACAGCATACCAAAGTTGGTAGTCCGATTGTTTCGATTATCGGACTTACCATTAAATTTTATATTCTTAGGATTCATTTAACCACCCATGCTACAGCAACAACTGCTATAACAATGATGGCAATCTTAGCATTTCTGTTAAGACCGTTCCATTTATTCCATACTTTATTTATCATGATACCCTCCTATAGGCTCTTGTCTTCTTGGCAATTCTTTTTGGTTGTTTCACGAATTGCTTTCCTGCTTTTGTTCCCTTCCTCTTCGCTCTGGTCGTAGCTGCGTATTCTTGAGGACTGAGACTTTTGATGGCTGCTTCCGGAAGATACCTTTCTCCTGTCTTTGAAGAGGGTTTCCCAGACTTCGTTCGCCATTTTTGTTTTGTCCATGCTTTAAGACTTCTTTGTGATTTTGCTAGTGCCATGTTTTTTCTTTAGTTGTAACTTTGCTCTCTTTGCTATTGCTGCTTGTTGTGGTTTACCACCGAACTTACTTCTCTGTTCCATGACAGTAAGTATCTGAACTTTCCTAGCATATGGTTTATTAATCTTTTTAACTTTACGTGCAGTATTCTTTGCATCCTGTACTGATGCATATTTAATTCTAACAGTGTCTCTAGGATTTTCATCTGTATATAATCTTCTTCCTGAACCTTTGGGTTTTTTTCCTGTTCCTACTCTAGGGTCTGCCATTAAAAAGTTAATTTTAATCCTACTTTAACTTTATCTTTATCCGCAGACAATTCTGTTTGTAAATCTTTTGTAAATGACTTGGATAAGTTTAAACTAGCATTGCCATCTCTATTAACTGTAAAAGAACCACTATATGTTTCACCACCTAATTTTAAACCTATTTTATTTGTGCCTACTAACATCTTATCACTAAAAGGTATTTTGTTTATTTTAGATTCTATTTTTTCTTTTATAGAACTAACAACAGGTGTATTTAAGACAACACTACCCAATGCAGCCGTTGCTGCTTTTTTGGATGACTTGATTACTTGTTTTTTTTGATTAGGTGCATCTGATATTTTTTGTAACTCTTCGATGACTCTAACATTGTTTGAATATTTATCTTCTGACATTATCTACCTTGGTTTCTATATTTTTTATATGTTCTTCGTTTATGTTTATTCATAGATGACATTTTAATTTTACCATTTCCTATACTGGTTCTTTTAGGAATGTGAATAATCCCTGTACTCTCTGTTGGTCGTTTAGCCATCTATTGTAAAATATTTTCTTTGATATTTATTTAAATCTTCTAGTGTATTAATTTCTGTATCGTGTTCACAAAGTTTTTTGTACAAAGTTTTATTGTTTATCCAACTCTTACCATTCCAAAATTCAAAACCTTTAAATCTAGATTTATAAACATTTGATTTTTCATATCCATATGATAAATAATATTTTTTGCATTTGTTTTTGATAGCCCAATCTATTTCGTATAAAGTTGCATAGGTTCCGATACCAAGTCTAGGGTTTTCATAATCCCATCCAAACTGTCCTGTTAAAACATGTTTGCTATCGTAAACTTTTAATTCTGTAAAAGCTACCGGTTTATCTTTGTAANAATAGATAAAATATTTCCAATCAATNTAGTCTTGTCTTTCAAATACTTCGCTTTCTTTTTCAAAGTTCTTTTCATNAAACTTCTTATGTTTAATATATTTTTTATAAATANTGGAAATAGTANTGAAAAGTGNNTCATCTAATTTATCGTATATCCTTACTGTAATGTTTTCTTTNCGTAGTGTNTTCTTTTGTTTTTTACTAAATGTAAANTTGTTAAGTTGTATTCTNGTATTTCTTGCATTAATCCAAGTTAGTTGTCTTANNGGTGTGTAGTACCAAGANAANGGAATCCATCCATTCTCAAAAGCAAAGCAATATTCTTTTTCTTCAAANTGTGCTAGTGCTAAAGAATAAACTAAATCATAGTTTGTTAGCTTACCCGTAATGTGGTCNAAGAATATCTTCACTCAGGTCGTTCAAACTGAGTCATGTATGAATCGTCAGTCGTTGTATCTTCCTCTCTTGTATTCTCTACGGTGTAAAAGTTTTGGTCTATCTTGTATCCGGGGTTTTCTGATAACCTTTCTTCCATAAAAGCATCATCATACCAGATAGTTCTGTTATTAGGGTAGGCAAAGAAGTTGCCATCATCCATTCTAAACATGTGAGCACATTTATGTTCAGGGTCTTCACTAAAGTTAGTATCTAACATCCCTGCTTTGTTTTCCCATGCCCAGTCTATGGTAAACATGTATGTGCCTTTTCTTTTGACACCCTTATAATCTACTAGTTCTGCTCTACAGTTTGCTAATCTATTCCTTCTTTGTACATCTACGTAGGGGGAAAAGCAATCCCAATACTGATGGATATTTAAATCATGCTTGGGTGCGTTCTTCTTCCAACAAAATGCATGAATAGGTCTCCGTGTCCAGTTTACCCCATTGGGTAATAGACACTCAAATAGCAATGCTCTTCTTTCTAAGCTATTAACTGTGTGTACATCAGCAAATGTAAACTCACCATGTCCCTTTTCGTGGTCATATAGGTACTCATTCCTGATATATGCACTGAATGGCGGTAGATTATGGTTTAAATATGCCAAGCTACTATTACTTGTAGCCACCACCTGCCTTTTTATAGGCTGATGCTAACATCTGTGCCTTTCTCGCACTCCATTGTCCCGGTCTACCACCTTTTCCACCTGCTTTAATNCNNNTAAANAGNNNTTTACGCATGGTAGGTTTGGTATANTTACCGGCTTTGTTTACTGTTGACTTTGATTTCATTATTTTGATAGGCTATTCATCGTGATGCCCTAATATGTGTATGTCTGTGAGTGTGGCCTATTGATTTTTACAGCCTATACCTACTATTATACCGGTCTACAGAACTTTGTCAAGTCTTTTTTTAATTATTTTTATGATATATGTGTATATTTACAATATGTTACATTTATTTAGTTAATAAATGCAGATTGTTATTGACAAAGTTCTGTGGACTAGTATAATATAAAGTGTAGGGGCCGGGGTCCTATACCTGTAGAATCCACAAAAGCTATATTCTAGACTATGTGCTATATGTGGAAGATGTACTTTCAAACCTTATCCTGATTTTTTAGCTTATCCACGTATATATATACACCACACACCCCCCCTGCCACATGCATGGCCCTATGTNGTATTGGCTAAATATATACAGTAATAATATATTACAGATATAATCAATATATATGTTCGTATTCTGTTCACTATATACAGAAATAATAAAATATTACTTTCACAATCTGAGAATATAACCATAGANCTGTTACAACTACTCCCCACACTTTCAAAAACATATACCCCCCCNATCCCGTTTCATATATTGCCCCATGTTCCATATACAGAATATAGAACAAAGTTCTTCATATAGAACTTCACATATTCGCATAGATTGCCCCCAATATTTGCGGGGGGTGGAAAATAAATATGTGGATAACTTTTTATAAGTCCTATAATCTAAGTATATCACTATTATTTATGTCTAATTTTTTTTAATCTTTAGACATAAAAAGTATTGTTTTTTTAAAATAAATCATTATCTTTATTTACATGAATAAAATAATAACAGTCGAAACAGACAAAGAAGCCTTTGAATTATTTAACAAGTATGGCAATACTATAAAAATAATCAGCAAGGAAAAAACAGAGAAAAAAGACAAAGAACTACAAAGACACATTGACGCAGTCGAAGAGGAAAGGGTTGAAGAAACGGGTCAATTATAGTATAAATCTAGACAATAGCCCTTTAATTAGGGTTATTGCCTAGGGTTATAAACTAGGGAAAGGACAAAATAAAATGTTAAATATAACAGAAATACAAAAAAGAAACGAACAAGAATACAAACAGAATAAGAAAGGGGTTAATTTCAGATTATCCGGTAATAATAAATATTATTATGCTAATCAATGCAGAATATTTAAAGAATATCTTGAAAAATACGGATTTAATGGGTTTAACCATTATTCAGCACAAGAAATAAAAGAAAAGGGAATATCTTTTAATGAATATTCAATTAATTTAGGATATAATCAATATTGTGCAGACATCAAAAGATTTAATAACAAACAAGAATTATTAGGGTTTGTTATTGGATATAATGAAGCATTACAAGGACTAAAAAAGAATCATTAATAACTTGACTTGTTCAAGTAGAAAGGTTATAATTATATTATGGCTAAAATTAGAAGTAAACATAGTAATTTATTAAATTATTTTATATATGATGATAAAGACCTATCAAAAGAATATGTTAGAAAATCTAAGAAGTTTTTAAATAGTATTAAAAACAAGAAAGTAGTAATTGACATATTCAAAGAAGTAAATAATATATCAGATACAAGAAAGGATATATAATGAACTACTTACCATTTACAAAGGCTAAGAAGTTATTAAACATTGATAACAATGCCAAAACAATCAAAGGACAAAAAGACGGCTATATGACTGCTATTTTATACCTTGCACCAAGTAATCAATCGGGGTTTAATGTTTGCCCAATGGCTAGTGAAGGTTGCAAAAAAGCTTGTTTATATACTGCCGGACATGGAGCATTTAACAATGTGCAACAAGGTAGAATCAACAAAACAAGGTGGTTTATACAAGAACGTAATACGTTTATGGAACAGTTAACAAAAGAAATAACTAACCATATCAAGAACGCAACAAAAAAAGGTTTTATACCTTGTGTTCGATTAAATGGCACGAGTGATATATCATGGGAAACTACGGGAATATTTGAACAGTTTCCACAAGTTCAGTTTTATGACTACACCAAGATATATAAAAGGGCCTTAAAATTTGTCAATGGACAATATCCTAGCAATTATCATTTAACTTATTCACTAAACGAGGATAATTATCAAGAAGCATTTGACATATTGTTAAAAGGTGGAAACATATCCGCAGTATTCCGCAATGAATTACCGGAAACTTACAAGGGCTATAGGGTTATTAATGCTGATGAAACAGATTTAAGATTCACAGATGACAATAACATCATAGCCGGACTAATGGCCAAAGGCAAGGCCAAAAAAGATTATTCTGGTTTTGTACTTGACTAATCAATATAATATGTTATTATTAAATAATAGAAAGGACTAACAATGAAACTTAAAGACATATTAAAAATACAATCAATCTTAGAGAATAGGGCTACACCATACGATATATTAGAAAGTGGTTTTACTCACTATTCAAAAAGTAAAGATGAGTATATAGAGTTATTAGACTTGCATTTAATACATTTTATAAGAATCTTTTTAAATCTTGTTGAAGAGAATAATACCAATAGTTCAGCACTAGACGAGGCTGTATCAGAAGTATTTAAAAAATCTAAGGACAAAGAAAAGATAATTAAGTTAATAGAAAGGATNTAGAATGACAAGTACAACAGAAATAAAAAAAGAATTAATAAGTATTATAGTTAATTACAACGAACAAATGACTGAAAATTTAAAAGAGGCATTAGAAAATTTTCACGATAAAATTGAAAGCGATACAGAATGAAAAGAAACACAAAAGAATATTTAATCATTGGTGGATTTATGATGATACCAATAATTTATGCAACACTAATAATATTATATTGGANGTGTGGTTGGTAAAATGAACATAGCACATTTTAAAGATGATGTATTTAAATTATTTAATACATATAAATTTAACTTAAATGAATTGCCAAAACATGAAAGGATAAGAGTTCATAATATTTTAAATGAGTTATATTATGGATTGTTAAAAACTAAGTATGAAAAAACACAGTAAAATCAAGGGTTTATTTACACTTGACAAACTATTTATATNTGATACAATGGAAGTATAGAAAGGACTAACCATGAATAAAGATGAACGAGCCTACAATATAACAGATAGAATATTTTGGATAATGATTGAGAATACACATCCAAGTAATCTCGGTGATTACATA
>FUFK010717760.1_pt1 | contig 15200 bp, 14 predicted proteins | sample 1021851 | NCBI WGS metagenome assembly FUFK01 (sample SAMEA51879418, study PRJEB19060) | metagenome | reverse complement strand
CGCCAAGGGACCCGCACGGGCCTCGCTTCGCTATGCGAAGGCTCCGCTCAGCCCGCGCTACCAGTGGGAGTTACACCAACTGTTGGGACACTGCTCGGGCCAGGAACGATCGCATTGACAGGAACAGCCAGGCTGATGCAAAGGCAAGAGTAAGCAGGAGGATCGCTTCTACCCTCGACATGGTCAGCGCCTGCCATGCCAAAGCTGGCGTCAGCGCCAACACCAGGGTTGCTGAGGAAAGGAAGGCCCAAACCCTCCCGGTGATCCAGCGCGAAAGCCAGGATTCGGTTCGCAACACGATGGCGCGCTCGGCTTTCCAGTGGGCGATCACGATAGACCAGTTGCTGAGAAAGATCATTCCCGCCAGAACCAGCAACCAAAGGAACGCCCAGTCCGAGTAGGACAAGGTCAAGTTCCAAAGCGAGAGTAGAAGTGCTGGAAGGAGCGTAACCACCAAGGCGATAGAAACCATCAGATTCATAATGCGCCCGTGTCTCCCTCAATCCCTTAAGTATCGAAATTTGATCGCAATATCCAAGGAGTTTTCCCCGTGGACGTCCTTCTGCTCTCTACGGCCCCCGCAACGTGCCGGGTTGATGCTATGATGAGGCTTCGTCTCAGCGATCAGAGGAACGGCGGTATTGAATAGAAATTGGCCCCAGGTGCTCTCAATTGGGGAAGATCGAGGCGCCTGCACCTGTTGAAACGGCAGAATTTGTGAACTCTATCTCTCTACTAAGCAGCAGCGGTTTCATCTCGACGATCAATGTTCTCGTGAAGGCGACAAAAATGAATCGAGAGTTTGAAAGCGAATAGGTAAAATCCAGCCATGCTAAGCGTAAAAATCTTGTCCTCTCTCTCAAGCACGGCAACTGGCATTGAGTGAAGGTCATCCAAGAAAACTACATAGTCTTCTTCTAACTCGCCACCAGCTGGAAGATAGAAAACGTTAGTCACTGATTGTAACTTAATCGATGCAACCTTCGCTCTTATCGCTTCTCCACTTAGTCCGCTGCTGGCGAATCTGGCTTCGACTGCGGAAAGCTTAACTATAGGAGCAAACACGACTTTATTTGGTATTGCTCGCTCGTTTTCAGGGGAAATATCACACGAGTTAGACAATACGATGCCGCGAATAGAACGTTTCTCACCGCTTGCAAACGACAAGATTTGGAAACCTCGCCAGCCGTCCCCCTGCAGCATCGAAGTATCATCATGTTCTCTCGCTGCGGATATATAGTATCCCCTCTTAGCGCCGTTACTCAGAGCGCTAAGATTCTCAACCAATTCCTTTTGAGCTGGGGCAGCAGTCAAATAATATGGAATCTGTGATTTGAGATTTTCCGCGTCGAGTGTCATTGGCTGCTTCAGGCCTCATAGAGGCTTTCAAGGTCACCAAAGATCGCGCGTTCAAAATCCTCCCCAAGGCGTTCTTGTCGCTTGTTTAGGGATGAGAAAATTGAAGCGACTTGGTGTGGAAATTCAAGGCTAAACGGCTGCTCTGCATCAGCGATGAGTTGCTTGCGGAATTGACTGTAGCTCGCTGTAGTCTTCTCAATCGTGTAACTTGGTTCACTTTGCGTCGGCCAGGTTGGATGACCAGCCATCATAGCGGTTCCTATGGCGAAGGCTAATGCTCCTGTCGATGTCTTAGATGTTTGATCAATTGCAATATTATTCATAAGTAGGGCCCATTTCTTGAATGGTTGAAAATTTTAGGCAACTAAAGAATTTCTCTTTGTTCTTTTGTCGTAGGCTTTCGAGGCCTTTCTCTACGCCCTCTGAAAAAGACCGAACGTCTGGAAATTTAGCATGCCTAATTGAATCAATATCGACGAGAGCACCTGTTACAGCTTTCCCGTCTATGTGACCATTTGCTCCTGTGGTGATTGATAGAATATGCACAGTGTCCTCTTCCCTCTCATGGACTTGAAGGGAAACATGTTCTTTTGTGACCTCAAGGTTTCCTAACCTTACCGACATTTCTATTTTCTCAATTTGCTCTTCGAAAGTAGGCGCTTGGAGCAGATTGACGTATTTTAGCGAGTAACGCTCAACCTCACCGGGGAGTCCCAGCTTCCCAATGCGAGAGATGATATCGATAATGGCCATCTTAAAGTTTGGCCATTTTGGATAGGGTAGCGTGCAGCTTATTACGATGTTCCTATCACCAACTAAAATCGAGAATCCGTCGAGGTCGATGCGCTGAACAGGGGTGAATTGAAGGTTTGGATCATCCTTCCTCATCGGCTGCGGAATGTCCGCGGCCGGAAGTCTTGAAACCCGAGTTCCTTCACCGAGGTCGTGGAGCAGAAAGCCAGGTAAGATATCTCCAAGCGGATGTGCACTGGCCAGTCGCATTTCAAATACGGCATCGACCAGCGGTTCCCGTTCGAGTGAAGTTGGAAGCGGTTCCATTGTCCCTCCTATCTCGCAAAAGTAGCTCGCCAACGAATCGAGGGCAAGGCTTGAGAATGCGCAAATATTAGAGAGTCAATAGTCAGTCAGATCGCGCCAACCCAATTTAGTTGCCGCGTAGCACAAACCTTTGATCTTCCACAATGCCATACTGCGTAAAGCCGCATCCCCCAGAAAGCCTCTGACAAAGAGAACTGCACAATGCCTATGCCTCTTTCGGCGTCAACGGCATCGAACAAAAGAGCAGAGTTGGGAAAGTAGCTGATGTATTTTTGGGCACGCAAGGTATTAGGCTATTAGCGCAAGATTTTGGGTGTCGCGCACGGTTATGCGCTATCCTACACCCCTTTAAAAATCCAGGTTCTCGACGCTCAGCGCGTTTTGCTGAATGAACTCGCGCCGTGGCTCGACCACATCCCCCATCAGCTTGGTAAAGAGATCATCCGCTTCGGCCATGTCCTCTACGCGGACCTGCAGCAGCGTGCGTGCATCGGGGTCGAGGGTGGTTTCCCACAGCTGATCCGGGTTCATCTCGCCCAGACCTTTGTAGCGCTGCAACGACAGGCCCTTTTCGCCTTCGGCGAGGATCGCGCCGAGCAGGTCCATGGGGCCATAGATCATCTGGCTGCGGTCTTTGCGGATCAGCTTGGCGGGCTGGTCATAGACATCTTGTAGGTGCTGGGTGAAGCTGCCGGATTTCTTCGCCTCGCCCGACCGCATCATGCGGCCATCAAGCGTGCGCACCTCTTCGACGCCGCGCAGGATGCGGGCGAGGCGGATGCCGTGATCTTGGGTGATGCGGCCCTGCCAGCCACGCTCGTATTCCAGCGCGATCAGGTTCAGACGGTCGGCGACCTTGTCGGCCACGCCTTGCAGGTCGCTGTCCACCGCGCCATCGACAAAGGCCCCGGCGATGGCGGCCTGTTCAAGGATATGGCGCGGGTAATGGGTTGGGAAGGCTTCCAGCACGCGCTTGAGTTGGCGCGCCATGTCGACCACGCGGGTGAGGTCTTGGCCGGTGATCTCTTCGCCGTTGCCTTGGCGCAGCATGGCACCGTCGACGCCCTGCTGAATCAGATATTCCTCCATCGCGGCCTCATCCTTGAGATAGACCTCGGACTTGCCACGCGACACTTTGTAGAGCGGCGGCTGCGCGATGTAGAGGTGTCCGTTCTCGATGAGTTCGGGCATCTGGCGGTAGAAGAAGGTCAGCAGGAGCGTGCGGATATGCGCCCCGTCGACGTCGGCGTCGGTCATGATGACAATCTTGTGGTAGCGCAGTTTGGAGAGGTTGAACTCATCCCGCCCGATGCCAGTGCCGAGCGCCATGACAAGGTTGCCGATCTCTTGGCTGCCCAGCATCCGGTCAAACCGGGCGCGTTCAACGTTGAGGATTTTACCTTTGAGCGGCAGGATCGCTTGAGTCTGACGGTCGCGTCCGGTCTGGGCAGAGCCGCCGGCGCTGTCCCCCTCGACGAGGAAGACTTCGGTCTTGGAGGGGTCTTTCTCCGAGCAGTCCTTGAGCTTGCCCGCGAGGAAGTTCACATCCATCGCCGTCTTGCGCCGTGTCAGCTCGCGCGCCTTGCGAGCGGCTTCGCGGGCCTGCGCGGCCTCGACGATCTTGCCGACGATCTGCTTGGCCTCGTTGGGGTTCTCTTCGAACCACTCGGCGAGCTTTTCGTTCACCAGACCTTCGACAGCCGGGCGCACTTCGGAAGACACCAGCTTGTCCTTGGTTTGCGAAGAGAACTTTGGGTCCGGCACTTTGACGGACAGCACGCAGGTCAGGCCCTCGCGGGCGTCGTCACCGGTGAAGTTAATCTTCTCCCGCTTGGCGATGCCGCTGGTCTGGGCGTAGCTATTGATCGTCCGCGTCAGCGCGCCGCGAAAGCCCGCCATATGGGTGCCGCCATCGCGCTGTGGAATGTTGTTGGTGAAGGGCAGTACGTTCTCATGGTAGCTGTCGTTCCACCACATCGCCACTTCGATGCCGATGTCGTCACGCTCACCGGTGATAAAGATTGGCTCGGGCATGACCGAAGACTTGTGACGGTCGAGGTATTTAACAAATTCTTTCACCCCGCCTTCGTAGAACAGCTCCGTCCGCAGCGGCTCGACAGGGCGTTCATCATTGAGGATGATCCGCACGCCGGAGTTCAGAAAGGCCAGTTCGCGCAGGCGTTTTTCCAGCGTTTCGAAACTGTATTCGAGGTTCGAGAAAGTCTCGGTCGAGGCCATGAAGCGGACCTCGGTGCCGGTGCGGTCCGTCTCGCCCACAACTTCGAGGTGCTTGGTGGTGAAGCCGCCTTCAAAGCGGGCGATATGCTCCTTGCCCTCGCGCCAAATGCGCAGTTCCAGCCAGTCCGACAGGGCGTTCACAACCGAAACGCCAACCCCGTGCAGACCGCCTGAGACCTTGTAGGAGTTGCTATCGAATTTGCCGCCCGCGTGCAGCTGGGTCATGATGACCTCGGCGGCGGAAACGCCTTCTTCCTCGTGGATGCCCACCGGAATCCCGCGCCCGTTGTCGCTGACCGAGACGCTGGAATCCTCGTGAATTGTGACCGTTACCGCGTCGGCATGACCGGCCAGCGCTTCATCGATGCCGTTGTCCACGACCTCATAGACCATGTGATGCAGGCCCGAGCCGTCATCGGTGTCCCCGATATACATGCCGGGGCGTTTGCGAACAGCCTCCAACCCTTTGAGAACCTTAATGGAATCGGCGCCGTATTCCTGTGGTGTCTGCGCGGTATCGGACATGCGGAAATAACCCTTCTCGTTTGCCCGATTTATAGTGTTTTCGCCCGGCATTGTCACGCGAATGACACAAGATTTTGTGTCAGGTGAAGGGGATGATCAGCCCCACGAAAATGAGCATCCCGCCCGAGATCAGATTGATCCGCCGCAGCGTGCGCGGGGCGGTCAGAAAGCCGCGCAGGCGGCCCACCAGCAGCGCGATCACAAGGTTGCCGATAAGCGGCACGATGACCGAGGCGGCGAGGATCAGCCCGATGTCGGGGCCGGTGACTTGGCGCAGATCAAAGAAGCCGGGCAGCACGCCCATGTAGAACAGGACCGCCTTGGGGTTGCCAAGGATCGCCACCAGCCCCGCGACGAAACCGGACCACATCCCGGGCCGGGTGAGGCGGCTGTCGGTGCTGATCTGCGCACCTGCCTGACGGATCAGGCCGATCCCCATGGCGATGAACACCAGCGCCGCGGTCCAGCGCAGCACCTCCATCACCGTGTCAAATGCCGAGACGATCCATGTGATCCCCAGCACCGCCACCAATGGCCAAAGCATGTCACCAATCGCCACACCAAGCGCCAGCGGCCATGCCGCCTGAAACCCGCCCGAAAGGGCACGGGCCATCATTGCCAGCCAAACCGGGCCGGGGGTGAGGAACAGGATCAAGAGCGCGCCGCAGTAAAGCAGCAGATCGGCGGGGGTAAGGGTCACGGTCGCCGCTCCACCTGCGAAAGGCCGTCCTCTTCGGTGACCTCAACATATTGCGCCCGCGCGCCAAGGCTTTCGAACAGTTCAGGCCCGGTGCCGGTCATCCAAGCCTGCGCGCCAAGCGCGGTGATCTCGTCGTAAAGCGCCGCGCGGCGGCTCGCGTCGAGATGGGCGGCGACCTCGTCCAGCAGCAGCAGCGGCGGCGCGCCGAAGTCGGCGGCGATGGCGCGGGCATTGGCAAGGATGAGCGAGACCAGCAGCGCCTTCTGCTCTCCGGTGGAGCAGTCCCGCGCGGCGATGCCCTTGGCGGCATAGGTACCCTCCAGATCGGCGCGGTGGGGGCCGATGAGCGTGCGCCCGGCGGCAAGGTCGCGCATGCGGTTGTCCGAGAGCGCAGCGCGCAGGGCATCGGCGCTCTCGGGCATGTCGTTCAGCAGCGACAGCGTCGCGATGGGGAAGGCGGTCTGGGCCTCTGCCTGCGCCGCCTCAAGTGCTGCCAGCGCCTGCAGGCGGTTGGCGTGAATCTGCGCGCCGGTTTCAGCCATGCGGGTCTCAAGCGCGGTGTACCACGCAGGCTCGCGCACCATGTCCTTGAGCAGCCGGTTACGCTCGCGCATGGCTTTCTCGTAGCTCAGTGACAGGTCCGCATGATCGGGCAGCATCGAAAGCGTCACCCGGTCAAGAAAGCGCCGCCGCCCCTCGGCGCCTTCGATCCAAAGCCGGTCCATGGCGGGGATCAGCCAGAGCACGCGAGCAATGCGACCAAGCGCCGTTTGTGCGGCTGCCTTGCCGTCGATCTTGGTCTGCCGTGCCGCGCCCGCTTCGGACCAGATGTCGACCTCATGCAGCACCGTGGGGCCGTGCAGCAGCCCGGTCACCTTCCAGCCCAAAGCCTCGGGCCGCCGTGCCATATCTTGCGCGCTGGTGCGGCGCAGCCCGCGACCCGGCGACAGCAGCGAGATCGCTTCGATGACATTGGTCTTGCCCGCGCCATTGGGGCCATAGAGCGCGACGGGGCGCGCATCCACGTCGATCATCGCCCGGCGGTGCGAGCGGAAATGCGAGAGGCCGAGGTTGGAAAGATACAGTTGCGCCATTCAGACCCCGTTTTCTCTGAAAGAAAACGGCGCGGGAATTTCAAAAATTTCCGCCCAACTCACACGCGCATCGGCATGACGACGTAAACCGCCGACGTATCATTGCCTTCGCGCATCAGGGTCGGGTCGCCAGAGGAGTTGAACAGGAAGACGGCGTTCTCGCGGTCCACTTGGCTTGCGATCTCAAGCAGGTATTTGGCGTTGAAACCAATCTCCAGCCGCTCGTCGGCATAGGCCACGGCAAGCTCTTCTTCCGCCGCACCGCTGTCAGGCGCGTTGACGGACAGCACCAGACGGTCTTCGTCCAGTTGCAGTTTTACGGCGCGCGAACGCTCGGAGCTCACGGTTGCCACACGGTCCACCGCACGGGCGAAATCGGCGGCGTCGACTTCCATCTTGCGGGTGTTTCCCTGTGGGATCACGCGGGTGTAATCGGGGAAGGTGCCGTCGATGACCTTGGATGTCAGGGTGATGGCGGGGGTGGCGAAACGGATCTTGGTCTCTGACACGGACACCGCGATTTCCATCTCGTCATCATCCAGCAGCTTGCGCAACTCGCCCACGGTCTTGCGCGGCACGATGACGCCGGGCATCTCGGCCGCACCCTCGGGCATCTCGGCGTCGATCCGGGCGAGGCGGTGACCATCGGTCGCCACGCAGCGCAGGGCCTTGCCGCCTTCGGCATCCGCGATATGCAGGTAAACACCGTTCAGGTAATAGCGCGTCTCTTCGGTGGAGATGGCAAATTTCGACTTGTCGAACAGGCGGCGCAGCACCGGGGCAGGGGCCGCGAAGTTCGAGGCATATTCCGAGGACGCCATCACGGGGAAGTCCTCACGCGGCAGGGTTGCCAGCGAGAAGTTCGAGCGGCCCGCTTCGACAGTCAGGCGGCCAGCGGCGGTATCGGCGGTCAGGCTGATCAACGCGCCATCGGGCAGTTTGCGCACGATTTCATGCAGCAGCGTGGCCGAAACGGTGGTGGCGCCAGCGCGCTCAACCTGCGCGGCGACCTTGTCGACCACTTCGATATCCAGATCGGTGGCGCGGAAGGAAACATCGCTGCCCTCGGCCTCGATCAGCACGTTGGCGAGGATCGGAATGGTGTTGCGGCGCTCGACCACGGATTGGGCTTGCGAAACGGCCTTGAGCAGTGCCGCGCGTTCGATGCTGAATTTCATATGCCTTCTCCCATACCGATTGCCGGGAGAGGCAAACTACCCGGTTCCCACGCTTACACAAGAACTTTTGTGGCTTTGTTTAAGTGAATGCAAGAGGGGCGCAAGCTGCGCCCCCGATCGCTGTTTAACCGTGTCCTGAGGACAACCCCTCAGGCCGCTCAGCTTAGGATTCGAGCGCCCGGCGCAGCAGTTCCAGATCCTCGGCGATCTGCCCGTCCGAGACCTTGAGTTCTTCGATGCGGCGCACCCCGTGCATGACGGTGGTGTGGTCGCGCCCGCCAAAGCGGCGGCCGATTTCGGGCAGGGAGCGGCTGGTCATCTGCTTGCACAGATACATCGCCACCTGACGCGGGCGGGCATAGCTGCGCAGACGCTTGGGGCCGATCATATCGCTCAGACGAATGTTGTAGTGATCCGACACTTTCCGCTGGATTTCCTCGACTGAAATTTTGCGCTCTGAGGCGCGCAGCACGTCGGCCAGACAGTCCTGCGTCAGCCCCATGTCGATCTCACGGCCCACGAGCGAGGCGAAAGCGAACAGACGGGTCAGCGCGCCTTCGAGCACGCGGACGTTCGAGGTGATGCGATGCGCCAGAAATTCCAGCACGCCATCGGCCACTTCGAGGTCCGGATAGGTCTTGCGCTGCACTTCGACCTTGCTTTGCAGAATGCCGAGGCGGAGTTCATAGTCCGTCGGGTGTAGGTCAACGATCAGGCCGCATTGCAGACGCGATTTGACGCGGTCTTCGAGGTCTTTGATCTCCCCCGGTGCGCGGTCGGCAGAGATGATGATCTGTTTGTGCTGGTCCACAAGCGCGTTGAACGTGTGAAAGAACTCTTCTTGTGTGGAATCTTTGCCCGCGATGAACTGCACGTCATCGACCATCAGTACGTCGACCGAACGGAAGATCTCTTTGAAGTCCATCATCTTGCGGTCGCGTAGCGCCTGAACGAAACGGTACATGAACTGCTCAGCCGAGAGGTAGAGCACATTCATCTCCGGCTTACGCGCGTGCAATTCGCGCGCGATGGCGTGCATGAGGTGCGTTTTACCCAAACCGACACCGCCATAAAGGAACAGCGGGTTGAAGGTGACCGGCCCACCTTCGGCGACGCGGCGGGCGGCAGCGTGGGCCAGTTCGTTGGGCTTGCCGACGACGAAATTGTCAAAGCTGAAGCGCGGGTCAAGCGGGGCGGTGCTCAGCTGGGTGTTGGCGGCGGGTTTCACGGCAGCCGTGGTCTGACGCGCAGCCGGGGCAGGCTTTTCGGCGGCAGGGCTGGGTTGCTGATTCAAGGCAAAGTTCAAACGGGTGGCATCGGTGCCCGCCGTGTTGATCTCATGCAGGATCAGATCCGAGAAGTTCTGGCTGACGTAGTTCCCGAAGAAATTTGTCGGCACTTTGAGTGTCACGATTCCGTCTTCAACAGCGCCGGGCACAAGCGGTTCAATCCAAGTGGTGTAGTTGTTCTGCCCCACCGTCTTTAGAAGCCGCTCTTTGATCTCGCCCCAGTGATCTAATGTCATCGTGCCTTACGTCCCGCTTTGCTTTTCGCACAGAGGCCGAGTGGATCCCGGCCCTCAATATTGTTTCACCCGGCAACAGGTCATCCACCCGGTCCCACGCGGATGACCGACCTGTGTCCTTCGGACTTTAAAAGAATGGCAAGCCCATAAGCCTGATGCGCCGCAAAACGGCGCAAGAGGCGCTGAACGAACCGTTCGTGTTCTCATCGACAGGGTAAACGTGCTGGCAGCAGCATTCACGACAGTGCGCGGGGCCGTTTTTACACGGTCACTTGCACCCCCCTAAACTTGGCATTCTGCCAGTCGGCTGACACCTTGTTCAGGGCCTGTCCCCCCAAGCGAAATGAATCGCTGGACCTTTGGTAGCAAGTGTTTCCGGTCCGCTTCAACATATCTTCCATCTTGACTCAGAGATTGCCTGAAAAGAATCTCTGGCGTGTTTTTTTCGCTGCACCCGCACGAAAAAAGGCGCCGCAATGCGGCGCCTCTTGTCTTTCAAAGGGTTGGCTGTGGGGCCAGATTAACCCAGTGCTTTGACCCGTGCGGCCAGACGCGACATTTTGCGCGAAGCGGTGTTTTTGTGGAAAACGCCTTTGGTGACGCCGCGCATCAGCTCGGGCTGGGCGGCTTTCAAAGCGGCGGTTGCGGCTTCTTTATCACCGGAGGTGATCGCCTCTTCGACTTTGCGCAGGTAGGTGCGGATGCGCGAACGGCGGGCTTTGTTGATCGCAAAACGTTTCTCGTTTTGACGTGCGCGCTTTGCGGATTGTGTTGTGTTTGCCATGAGTATCAGCCTTCGGGTTCATTTTGTTGCGTAGCAATGCGTGACGCCAACCCTACCGGAAATCCGGGCCCCAAAAGGGCAGGTGATTCTAGCCAGAGCGGGCTGCACGCGCATGTATTGGGGCTGCCTATAAGACAGCAGGCGCGGCAATGCAAGCCGCGCCACTGGAATCGCTTATTTGTCGCGGAACTGCGCTTCGCGCTTTTCAAGAAAGGCCGACATGCCTTCTTTCTGGTCTTCGGTGTTGAACAGCGAATGGAACATGCGGCGCTCGAACAACAGGCCTTCGCTCAGCGGCACCTCATAGGCGCGGTTCACGCATTCCTTGACCACGGTGGCCGAGATCATCGATTTCTCGGCGATCTTGCCAGCGGCGGCCATGGCTTCTTCCATCAGCTTTTTGACCGGCACAACGCGCGACACAAGGCCCGAGCGTTCGGCTTCTTCGGCATCCATGAAGCGGCCCGTTAGGTTCATGTCCATCGCTTTGGACTTGCCCACAAGGCGCGTCAGACGCTGGGTGCCGCCGATGCCTGCTACGACACCAAGGTTGATCTCAGGCTGGCCGAACTTGGCGCTTTCCGAACAGATGATGAAATCGCACATCATCGCCAATTCGCAGCCACCGCCCAAGGCATAGCCCGACACGGCTGCGATGATCGGCTTACGCACGCGCAGAATCTGATCTGTTTCGGGGGTGAAGAGATCGCCCATGAAGACGTCGACAAAGCTTTGATCGCGCATCATTGCGATATCGGCCCCGGCCGCGAATGCCTTTTCCGACCCGGTGATGACGATGCAACGCACCTTGTCGTTTTCCTGTGCGCCTTTCAGCGCTTTGGCCAATTCACCCAGCAACGCGTCGTTGAGCGCGTTCAGCGCATCCGGGCGGTTGAGGGTGATCAGGGCCACATGGTTGTCCACGTCCACGGTGATCGTTTCGTAAGCCATCAAGAATGCTCTTTGTTGTTGCGCTCAGGGGAATGTGCATACCACGCGGCAACCATGTTTCAAGTTATCTTTGGCAACGGGGGCAATAGAAGGAAGACCGCCCGCTTTGTACGATGCGCCCGATGGTGCCGTCGCAGCCCGGTCGGCGGCAGGGTTGGCCCTCTCGTCCGTAGACATCGAAGCTGTGCTGGAAATAGCCCAATTCGCCGTCCGCCTGCCGGAAGTCCTTGAGCGAGGAACCTCCCGCCGTGATGGCATCGGCCAGCACCTCGCGGATGATCGGCACCAGCCCGGCGATCCGCGTGGCCGAGATGCGCCCGGCCTTGCGGGCGGGGTGAATCCCTGCGCGGTAAAGTGCTTCGCAGACGTAGATATTTCCCAAACCCGCCACGAGCCGCTGGTCGAGCAAGGCGGACTTGATCGGTGTATTGCGCCCCTTAAGCTTCGCCACCAGATGCGCTTCGTGAAAGTCATTGCCCAAGGGTTCCGGCCCGAGCGAAGCCAGCAGTTTATGCGCCTCGGCCCCGGCGGTGGGCATCAGATCCATCGCGCCGAAACGGCGGGGGTCGTTAAAGGTGATCCGCGCACCGTTACCCATATGCAACACGACATGGTCATGTTTCTCGGGCGCGGGGTGGTTGTGCTGAAACTGTCCCAGTGGGTCGCCCGAGACCAGCATCCGGCCAGACATGCCCAGATGCACCAGCAGCGATTCCCCACTCGCCAGATCGGCGAGGATGTATTTCGACCGCCGCCGCAGCAGGCCGACGCGCTGCCCGGTCAACCGCTCAGCCATGCGCTCGGGGAAGGGCCAGCGCAGGTCGGGGCGGTTGACCTCGGCCCGGGCGATCACTTGGCCCTCCATCGCGGGGGCCAGCCCTCGGCGGACGGTTTCGACCTCTGGCAGTTCCGGCATCTCGGTTTCCCCTCTGGCTTGCCTGTGACAAAAGGCACGCATTGTCCCCAGCCTACGGCACCCTATAACAAGGGACTGAACCAGAGGATCGCAAGAGCAGATGACCCAGGACGCCGACAAAACCACCCATTTCGGTTTCGAGACCGTGCCCGAACATGAAAAAGCAGGTCGCGTGCAGGGTGTGTTCAACTCTGTCGCCAGCAAATACGACATCATGAACGATGTGATGAGCATGGGCATCCACCGCGTCTGGAAAGAAGCGATGATGGATTGGCTCGCCCCGCGTCCCGGTCAGAAGTTGCTCGATGTGGCGGGTGGCACGGGCGATGTGTCTTTCAAATTTCTAGGCCGCGCGGGCCACGGTCATGCCACGGTGCTCGACCTCACCGAGCCGATGTTGGTCGAAGGCCGCAAACGGGCCGAGGCCGACAGCCTGACCGGCAGCCTTGATTGGGTGGTGGGCGACGCCATGGCGCTGCCGTTCCCCGACAACACCTTCGACGTCTACACGATCAGCTTCGGCATCCGAAACGTGACCCGCCCCCAAGAGGCGCTGAACGAGGCCTACCGTGTGCTGCGCCCCGGTGGCCGTCTGATGGTGTTGGAGTTCAGTCAGCTGCCCAACCCAGCAATGCAAAAAGCCTATGACCTCTACAGTTTCAACGTGATCCCGCGCATGGGACAGGCCATCGCGGGTGACCGCGACAGCTATCAGTATCTGGTCGAATCGATCCGCAATTTCCCCGATCAGGAAACGTTTCTGTCGATGGTACGCACAGCCGGTTTCGGGCAGGCCAAATACCGCAACCTGAGCATGGGCATCGCGGCGCTGCATTCGGGCTGGAAACTCTGATGCGCGGTCCGCACAACATCTGGCGGTTGATCCGCACCGGCGCGACGCTGGAACGCGCGGGCGCGATGAATGTGGTGCTGGATGCTTTCGATGCTTCCCCGGCGCTGCGTTTCGTGGCCCGCGCGCTTGGCCTGCCGTTCAAATGGCTGGGCTACAAGGGCGACCCGACCATGCCGCCCGCCACCCGCGCGCTNACNGCGCTTGGCCCGGCCTACATCAAATTNGGTCAGGTGCTNTCGACCCGGCCNGACGTGGTNGGNGATGATCTGGCTGTGCAACTGCGNGTNNTGCAAGACAAGCTGCCGCCTTTTGACACGGCGCTGGCCCGCAGGGCGGTCGAGCAGGAGTTGGGTGAGCCGGTCAGCGCGATTTTCTCTGAGTTCAGCGAACCCGTCGCTGCGGCCTCAATCGCGCAGGTCCACCATGCACGACTGGCCGAGACCGGCGAAGAGGTCGCCGTCAAAGTCCTGCGCCCCGGCATCGAAAAAGCCTTCCGCAAGGACATCGACGCCTTTTACCTCGCCGCGCGCATGGCCGAGATATTCTCGCCCGGGTCGCGCCGCCTGCGCCCGATGGAGGTGATCGAGCATTTCGACGGCGTGGTGCGTGGCGAGTTGGACCTGCGGCTGGAAAGCTCCGCCGCGTCTGAGTTCGCGGCCAACACCAAAGATGATCCCGGCTTTCAACTGCCCGAAATCAAGTGGAATTATTCGGGCCGCCGCGTGATGACGCTGGGCTGGGCCGATGGTCTGCCGCTGGGCGACAACGCTGCGCTGGATGCGGCGGGGCACGACCGTGTGGCGCTGTCGGAACGGGTGCTGCAACTCTTTTTGCAACACGCCCTGCGCGACGGCTATTTCCACGCCGACATGCACCAAGGCAACCTCAAGGTCGCGGCCAATGGCGATATCATCGCTTATGACTTCGGCATCATGGGCCATATCGACAGCTATACCCGCCGCGTCTATGCCGAGATCCTCTATGGCTTCATCCGCCGCGATTACGAGCGCGTGGCCAAGGTGCATTTTGAGGCGGGTTACGTGCCTGCCGACAAGGATGTCGATGAATTCGCCCGCGCCCTGCGCGCGGTGGGCGAGCCGATTTTCGGCATGGATGCCACCCGCATTTCCATGGCGCGGCTGCTGACCTACCTCTTTGAAGTGACTGAGCGTTTCGGCATGGAAACCCGGACCGAGCTGATCTTGCTGCAACGCACGATGGTCGTGGTTGAGGGCGTGGCTCGCTCGCTCAACCCGCATATCAACATCTGGGAAGTCGCGAGCCCGATTGTGACCGATTACATCACCAAGTCGCTAGGGCCGCGCGCGATCGTTTCTGATCTGCGCGACACGGCGATGGTCATGGCCCGCTTTGGTCCGCGTTTGCCGGGGTTGGTCGAACAGGCGCTGAACCGTCAGGCCGAGGAGCAGCCCGAGCGCCGCCCGCGGTTCTGGCGCTACATCGCGGCGACTGCGGTGATGTCCGGCATTGCCGGGGCCACCACAATCGCCCTGATCGGCGCGCTGCTTTAGGGCAGGGGGCCGCGGAGGCCCCCCGCATTTAGGCAATACGTTCGATGGCCATGGCGATGCCCTGACCGCCACCGATGCACATGGTGATCAACGCGCGCTTGCCGCCGATCCGCTCCAATTCATACAGCGCCTTCACGGTGATGATCGCGCCCGTCGCGCCGACCGGGTGACCAAGCGCGATGGCCCCGCCGTTGGGGTTCACCTTTGCCGGGTCAAAGCCCAGTTCCTTGCTCACAGCCAGCGCTTGGCTCGCGAAAGCCTCGTTGCTTTCGATCACGTCGAAGTCATCGGCCTTCAGCCCGGTGCGTTCCAGCAGGCGGCGCACGGCAGGGACCGGGCCGATGCCCATGACCTCGGGGCGCACGCCGGCGTGGGCGTAGCCGAGGATGCGGGCGCGGGGCGTCAGCCCGGCGGATTTCGCAGCCTCCGCTCGGGCCAAGACTAGCGCCGCAGCACCGTCGTTGATACCGCTGGCGTTGCCCGCCG
>FUFK010044027.1_pt1 | contig 15200 bp, 10 predicted proteins | sample 1021851 | NCBI WGS metagenome assembly FUFK01 (sample SAMEA51879418, study PRJEB19060) | metagenome | reverse complement strand
AATGAAAGATAAGAAGGGTAGACCCACAAGGAAAGCCCTAGCTTTACGTAGATGGAAATGCTAATGGCACACAAAAAAGGATCTAAGTGTGGCTGTAAACACGGAGGCAAAAAGAAGTAATGGCTAAACTCTGTGCTCGTGGAAAGGCAGCTGCAAAAAGAAAGTTCAAGGTATACCCCTCAGCATATGCTAATGCTTATGGTGTAAAGGTATGTAAAGGACAAGTAAAATCTGGCGGTAAAAGAAAGACTGCTAAAGGATATACTAGAGGAAAAAGATGAGTTTAAAAAGATGGTTTAAAGAGAAGTGGGTGGACGTAAAAACTGGTAAGCCATGTGGCAGACAGAAAGGCGAAAAGCGTAAAGGCTACCCCGCTTGTCGTCCATCTCGAAGAGTCTCCTCTAAAACACCAAAGACTACTAAAGAGATGTCTAGCGGTGAAAAAACAAGATTTAGAAAATCTAAAACAAGTTCACGTAGAATTAACTACAACCACAAACGAAGAAAAAAATGACACACCACAACCATGAAAACGATAAATGGCATGTTGCAGAAGAGCTCAATGGTCGCCTTGCCATGCTTGGTATTATTGCTGCTATTGGTGCTTACGCCTGTACAGGTCAGATCATCCCAGGAGTTTTCTAGTCCTTATGACTGGAAGATGACATGTGATGATTTCATGTTATCAAAATATACTGTTTTACAAGACCCCCATCTTGATACACAGGCAAAGTATAATATCATAGCTTATCTTAATCAGAAAGTTATGGGTAAGTGTACTGAAACTTTATCATAACGCTACGTCCGTTCATCCTTCGGGACGCATGACACCAAAGCATGGAACGGGGCTTTGGTATATGGGAGTTTACCATGACAGTAACTTACGTATATCGTGGCGTTGCTTACACCAAAATTATCAAATGAATGACAGAGCAATTTGGTTCAGTATAATNGGNCTAGCTNTTNTAATGGGNGCTTTAGAATTAAGNCACATTNAAACGCANATGACAGAGAAACGNCCAAATTNNCATTTNCATAAAGTAGTTCGTTAAGCGACATGGGAGGTGCAATGCCTCCCTCTACATTTGGTATTAGCCCTCTACGGAGGANACCTAATGCCGTCNNGACGGTGGGATAGACCACAGGCAGCTTTGAGTCTNANCTGAGTNCAATTAAGANTCCTATAATTCTAGATCTAGAGACGATACATATAACCTTACAAAATAATGGCACAACAGTCAACAAACAATCCTGCTTCACAAACCTTTCTGGGTAGGATTAACACAGCNACNAACGCTACAAANAACAGAGATTTNTATTTAAAGTTGTTCTCAGGTGAGATGTTTACTGGCTTCCAAAGAGAGACAATCGCAAGAGATCTCGTAATGAAGCGTACACTCACAAACGGNAAGAGTTTACAGTTCATCTATACTGGACGNACAAGTGCGGAATACCACACTCCNGGAAANAGCATATTAGGAAACTCTGACAAAACTCCNCCAGTAGCAGAAAAGACAATCACAGTAGATGACCTACTCATCTCTAGTGCATTTGTCTATGAGCTAGATGAAACACTTGCTCACTACGAGCTAAGAGGAGAAATCTCCAAGAAGATCGGTTATGCTCTTGCACAAAAGTATGACAGACTAATCTTCAGAGCTATTGCTAAAGGTGCTAGACAGGCATCTCCAGTATCACTCAGTAACTTTATTGAGCCAGGTGGTACACAAATTCAAGTCGGTGGCGGTTCTAACGCTGACGATGCCCTAAACCACACACACTTAATCAACGCTTTCTATGATGCTGCAGCAGCTCTAGACGAAAAAGGTGTTAGTGATGAGGGTAGGGTTGCCGTACTTAACCCAAGACAGTACTATGCACTTATCCAAAACATTGAATCAAACGGTTTAATCAACCGCAATGAGAGAGGAGACGCATTACAGTCTGCAAACGGTATCATTGAAATTGCAGGTATCACAATCTACAAATCAATGAACACACCATTCTTCTCTAAGTATGGTACAAAGTATGCACCTTCAAGTGGTGCTTCAGCTGCAACTGACCTAGACACAGTAGATCCNGGAAATACAGGNTCATTCGTATCTGAGTCAATCGANACAGCTACAACAGTTACAGGNAACAACTATGGCCCNCGCCAGAACTACGGTGCTGCNTCTAACTTTGCAAACACATGTGGANTNATNTTCCANNGNGANGCTGCAGGTGTNGTTGAAACAATNGGNCCACAAGTTCAAGTNACTTCTGGNGANGTTTCNGTNGTTTACCAAGGCGATGTCATCCTAGGACGCATGGCTATGGGAGCAGATTATGTGAACCCAGCAGCTTGTGTAGAATTGTTCGCAGGAACATCTACAAAGCCAGCAGCTTTCTCATAAGTTTTTATTCTATATGGGGGCTCAGTCCCCCTTTTTTTTTATTATGTCAGTAATATCTTACGGAGTGTCTACCGAACTAGATGCTGTAAACTCAATCCTGATGAGCGTTGGAGAATCCCCAGTTAATACATTAGCTGTGCAAAGTCCCGAAGTGGCTATAGCACAAAAGACTCTAAGGCAAGTCTGCCGTGAGGTAGAAACTGAGGGGTGGTCATTCAACACAGAGAATGAGTATCCTATTGACCTTGACACAAATAATCAATGTGTCGTACCCAATAATGTACTACAAATAGACATTAATATTTTTCAACATGGAAAAGATTTTGATGTTGTTAAACGTAGTGATAATGGAATCATGAAAATTTATGATAGAAAAGGTCACACTTTTACTTTTGAAAATTGTAGTAAATTATATTTTGATATTATTTGGATGGTTGATTTTGAGGATTTACCACAAATAATTAAAGATTATATAACCGCTAGAGCATCCAGAGTAGCTTCTAATCGTATGGTTAATAACCCTCAATCAGCTAAACTACTTGAAGCAGACGAAGCTGCATTAAGATCCGCTGCATTAGAGTATGAAACTAAACAAGGAGATCATAATATTTTTAACGACTATAACTATCATCAAGATGCTAACACCACTTATAGACCATTTAAAGTACTTAGAAGAATGTAATGGCACAGCTTAATCAACGTATCCCAAACTTTCTAGGGGGTGTATCTCAACAGCCAGATAAAATAAAATTTCCAGGACAGTTAAGGGTATGTGATAATGCCGTTCCAGATATAACATTTGGTTTAACAAAACGTCCTCCAGCTGAACAAGTTAAAACATTAACAAATGCTACATCAAGTGGTTTTTGGTATGAGATTATAAGAGATGGAGATGAAAAATATTTAGTACAAATTACAGAAAGTAATGTAGGATCTAGCCCTGCTGTACATCCTATTAGAGTATGGAATTTACAAACTGGTGCTGAACAAACTTTAACAAATTCTGCTAATGATAGTATTTTTTCCTATCTTGATGGTGCTACATCTCCATATGCAGTAACGTCAATACAAGATTATACTCTTATAGCTAACCCACAAAAAACTGTTGCTACTTCTGGAAATACCTTTTCTCCGATTGATAACGGTGATTATGCTTTTGCGAGACTTGATACTATTGCTTATAATACTGAATATGTTTTATATTCTGGTACTACTCCACCAAGCCCCAACACATATTATAGATGTACTTCTGTAAGAGTAGAATATTTATTAAATAATACAACTGAATCTGGCCCAACATATGATGAAACTAATGCAGATGGTAGAAGAGCTGGTCAGTTAACTTGGTCATTTTCTACAACTACTAGCGGAGCTGCTGTTGCAAGTAGTTCAAATAAAAGTAATTGTGAAAATATAGAAGGTAGTTTACAAGTTAATGCTACTAACTTTGTTACAGCTCAAAATAGAGTATTTGATGGTACTGAAGCTAATACTAATGATGAATTTAATGCTGACAACTTTTTAGGGTTTGAACAGGATTATGATGTACGTTATACTGCTACAGTAACATTAACTAACGGTGGACTTATTAGAGAAACAAATGCAGCCACAGCACGAGCTAAATATATAGATGTGGATTTAGAGGGTAGAAGATATAGGATTCATGTTGAAGGTATACAAGCAGTTAAGACATACCGAGATGTATCTGGTATTGCATATTTTAAAACCCCTAAGAATCCAGATGAAGGGCCTTTAAGTATGGTTACAATCTTAGAAGGACTGAAAGATAGTATTGATAGTAATTTTACTAATGCACAATTAAATGGAGAAGTTATAGGTAGTGGTCTATATTTAGATGGGACAGTAGCTTCAAGTGTAAACTTTCTTGGTGGTGCTGTAAACGAAAACATGAGTGTTATTGGTCAGAAAGCACAAGATATTAGTAGATTACCTGCTATGTGTAAACACGGTTATGTAGCACAAATATCTAATACTTCTGATACAGATGTAGATGATTATTATGTAAAGTTTGAAGCTACCAATGGTTCATCAGGTGTAGGTAGTTGGGAAGAGTGTGTTAGACCTCATAATTTTTCATCAAGTAGTGACCCTATGGTTGCAGGTTTTACTGCATCAACTATGCCCCACGCATTAATTAACAACCGTGATGGTACATTTACTTTTGCTAGATTAAACGAAACTTTTGCTAATTCTGCAAATAATCAAAATTATTGGAAACTTAGGCAGGTAGGTGATGATACATCAAACCCATTCCCAAGTTTTGTTGGAAATGAAATACAAGATATGTTTTTTCATAGAAACAGATTAGCTTTAGTTTCTGGTGAACATGTTATAATGTCAAAACCTGGAGAATATTTTGATTTCTTTATAGTATCAGCTATTACATTTAGTGACGATAATCCAATTGACATTACAATGAATGATGTTAAACCTGCATTTATTAATCATTCTTTACCTATAAATAAAGGTATGGTTTTGTTTAGTGATAATGGTCAATTTTTATTATTTACAGAGTCGGATATATTTAGTCCTAAAACTGTTAGAATTAAAAAAGTATCTAGTTATGAATGTGATTCTACTATTAAACCTGTAGATTTAGGTACATCAGTATTATTTACGTCTAATGTTTCTTCACATGCGAGAGCATTTGAGGCTACAATTTTAGATGATGATACCCCACCAAATATTATAGAACAGACAAGAGTTGTACCAGAATTTTTACCTAAAGATATAACAATGTCTGCCAACTCTGCATCTATAGGTATAACAAGCTATTGTAAAAAAGGTGAAAAAACTGTTTATCATTATAAGTACTACAATGTTGGTAATGAAAGACAACAATCTGCATGGTACACATGGTCATATGCTAACACTGTACAACATATGGTTTACACTGGTGGTAATTTTTTTGTTGTTTTATATGATGGAAATGCTTATCAGCTTGTGAGGCATGAGTTTGTTACTGATATTAGTAATACTTCTGTAAGTAGTGGTTATACGGTAGGTGGTTTATCAACTAATGTTGGTTCGCCTTTACATACTACTAGAGGAATTGAAGCTTGTTTGGATTTAGCAGTCATTACTGGAGTCTTACATGCTGATGCTCATAGTGTAGCAGCTAGTGGTAGTACTCAAGCATATGAAGAATTTGGTAGAACTGGAACAACAGTACCAACTTGGCCAACTTTAACTGATTTAGTTGTTGTTGGTTTATACGGAAAAGATAATAACAATGTAGATGTGGCTGGTATGGTTTTACCTGTAGATCAATTAAATGGAACTAAAGTAAGAGTGTTTAATAGTGGATTAAGTTTAGGTGCTTTAACTGGTGTTTCTGGTCAACCTTCAGCTCATACTGCTCATTTTGCTATTGGTTATAAGTATAAAACTACTATAGAGTTACCTAACTATTATCTTAATGTTGGTAATAATGTGTATGATACTAACGGTGAATTACGTATATCTGGTATAAATTTTGAATTAGGTTTATCTGGCCCTATGGAGTTTCATCTAACATCTCCATTTAGCTATACAGATGCTAGTGGTAATGTAACAAAAGATATAGATGACTATGTGCAATATGAGTCTGGAATCCTTACTAATATAAGTGAGCTAAATACTGTACCTTCAGAATTAGATAAAAGTGTAAGAGTACCAATACAACGTAAAAATAATAAATATAATTTACAAATACAAATACCCGACCCCTTTTCTACCGCCATAATCTCAGGAAGCTGGGATGGCAATTATTCCAATAAACGACATGTACGNAGGTAAGTATATTCAGNCTTGCACTCCAGAGTTAGCTNTNGAGTGTAGGNCTGAACTTACGNTNTGAAGATANACGTGAGNCAGAANAAACAACAGGATTGCATGCACCCGCAGCGGTAGTGCAAGCACATCTCAATTCTACATATTCTGTGTTTTTCAAGGTTCCCAACGGCAAGACTGCTGGAGTGGCAGGAGTAACCTCTTCACATGCAATATGGATGTTATGTACTGATGCTAGTACAGAGTATCCACATACATTTGTAAAAGAGGCTAAACGCTGGATAGCCAGCCTATCTAATCCTTATTTACACAACTATGCAGATATGCGTAATGAGCAACACATCAAATTGCTTAAACTGCTAAAGTTTAATTTTCTAAATTACACAGTATACAACAATGTACCCTTAATAGAGTTTTATAAATTATGTGTACCCCAGCAATAGCTTTGGCGGGTATCGGTGGTGTCGGTTCTGCAATCGCAGATCGTCAAGCAAAGATGGCACAATACCGAGCCCAGAAAGCAGCGGTAGATAGATCAAACTACATGGCAAGGCAGGACTATCTTAACAAGATACAAATATCTGCCTTCAAAGATCAACAAAAACAAGACTTATTTAAGTCACAACTAGAAGCCCAGTCTGCATCCGTAACAGCGATGCACAGGCAGAAAGATATTAACCAATTAGAACAATCAAGAGCTTCAACAGCTAACCAGTTAAAACTACAAGAAAAAGTTGCTGAAGCTATGTTTGAGGGTCAAGAAAAATTAGCAGAATCTATAAGAGCACAAGGAACTATACTAGCAAGTGGTATGTCAGCAGGACAATCTACAATGCTAACCCTTACTGATGAAGAACGTAAACTAGGTCAACGCCAGGCTGCAGTAGATGCAAGTCTATACAATGCAAGACAGTCTTATGGTTTACAAGAATACAGCACACTTCTAAGTCAGTACGCTGCAGATTCACAAGCATATAATAGTGTCATAGCTGCACCTATGGCTCCAAGTGCTGAGTTTAAAACTGTAAGACCAGTTAAGATGGCAGCACCAGAAAAACCAAGTATGTTAGGGTCGATTATGACAGGTTTCAGTGCAGGTGTAAAAATAGGATCTGGTATCGGTCATGCCGATGGCACATCTGCGTGGTGGAAAACTTCATAGATTAATTAATTATGGCACAAGGATTTCGTAGGCAAGGTGAGTGGCAAGTTGGATATACTCCAAGAAGAATTGCTACTGACGTTAAACAAAAAGTTGAAGAAACTAAACAGTTAGAAAAACGAGCTAAAGAAGAAGTCAATAAACGAATACAAACAGCAAATGAGTTAAAACAAGAAGAGCAAAGAATTACAAATAATTTTTTACGTGTTACTCAGTATGAAGCTAATTTAGCTGCACAGATGAGTAAAACTGTACAGAATCTTCTTCAAAATACAGTACCTAGTATAGTTAAAACTGGACAAGATCAAGCTAGAGCTGAAGGTAGTGCTGATAGATTATTAGAAGAGTTAGAAGGAGAGTTAGCTCCAGAAACTGAAACTCCTACAGAAGAACCTGATACAGGTTTTGATGCAGTGGGAGCTGCTTCGGATCAACAATTAGATATTACTACTCAAGGTAATGATTTAGCTACAAAAATTGAAAATAGTAATGATCCTTTTGCTAAAGAAAAAGCTAGAAAGGTAAGAGGTATATTTTCTGGTGCATATACATATGGATATAATGCTAGAGATAAAGCATTAAAAGCAGAAAACTTTGGGTCTTACCTTGACAATGAACTTCAAACTAATACTACAGAGTTATTAGATGGAGATGCACCTTTTAGAATCAATGATGCTAACCTTACTAAAAGACAACTTGCTATTGCATCTAATTATATTTTAGGTAGATTTACTGAAGATAATAGAGGTGACTTAAGTGATACTCAGACAGTAGCGTTGTTAGTAGAACCAGCTCAAAAATTAATGAAAGCAAATCTTAAAAAAAGGTTTGAAGATATTGATGCAGAGTTTAAAGCTAGACAATTAGATGGATTAGATATAGTCTTAAATAATGCTCTTGATAATATTAAAGGTTCTCCTAACTTAGCAAACGCATTAAATAGATATGTAAGTTTAGCTAGACCACATCTTAAGGCAACTTCTACTCAATCTGCTGGTCATCAAGCTATTTTAAGATTAGAAAAAAGATTAGAAGATGCTTTTACTAGATCTGAAAATCCTGATTTATTAGAACAAAGATTAAACTTAGCTTTACAAGTAAAAAGTAAAACTCCTATGGGTTTCAAAAGTTTATCTGAGTTACATCCTAATAAGTTTGGTGTTATACCTATAACAATGTTAAAACAAAGAACTGTTGTAACTAAACATCAAGCAAACAAATCATATCAAAATGCAAGAGTAGAAGCTTCCGTAAGTGATTATCTTCAAACTCAACGTGAGTTACCAAAAGAAGAAAGAGCGTCAGAGTTTGAACAATTAGAATATGTTAGGGGTCTAATAGAACAAAACCCATTAGTTACTGGAGATGTAGTTGAAAAGGTTAGTAAACTATTTCTAGATCCTATGGATGAATACGATAGTATTGTAGAAGTCAAAAGTAAAGTTACAAAAAATGGTGGTGTATTAACAAAAGCTGATATTGTAGATCCTTCATTAGATGGTGATGCGGTAGATGCTTATTTAGAAGCTAATCCAAAAGTAAAAGTATTAGATCAATTATATCCAGAATCTGAGAAAAAAGATGTAGAAGATGTTACAAAATCATTTAAAACATATTTAGGTGGTTTAAGTTCATCATTCTCAATAGACCAATACGGTAATGTAAAAGATGCTACTGGTACTTTTAACATTGCTTATGATGCTTTCTTATCAGAAATTAAGTTTAATGCTTATCAAAAAATGGATGAAGCTGAAGCTCAAGGTGTCCCTATGACCTTTGGAGAAGCAATACGTGAAGCTGATAAGGACATGAGAGGTATGATAAATGAAGCTCAAAATCCTAGATTTAAAGATAGTAAATATTATATAGACCCATCTGAAAACGGTGGTTTTATGAATCTAAGTAAAGAACAGAATGTATATCCATACTTAGAACAAAATAACGTAAAAAATATTATAGAAACTATTAGAGCTGAAGAAAAAGAAGTTGGAGATCAAATATTTAAAGATGTTAAGTTGGATATGGATGGACTGTTTGACAATCCTATTGCTGACAAATTAGCTCAAACATTTAAAGTACCTCCCTACGAATTTTCTAAAGCACAAAGCGAAGCCTACAATATACCATTTGACGGTGAAAAGCCAAAAGATTACGAGATAAATAGAAACAAATCAAGATATTCAGAGGGTATAAACTCTTTGATAGATCTACAATCTAAAAACAATACAAGCTACAAAGCTATAAATCGTGCATTTAATGAGTTCTTTCCTATGAATGAACGTACTTTAACTGAGGCTTGGAAAGGTGCAGACTTTACCAGTGTTATTCGTAATGAGATAGCAGCTCCAGCATTAGAGTTAGATGCAGGTCAAATACAGATTATTGACGGTAAAAAGTATGCAGGTCACAGATTGATAGGTATATCTGATAAAGGTCAATTTGGTGCAATTAGAAAACCAGGAGAAGATGGTACTCCAGAAGGAGCTAGTGAATATCATGAGGGTATAGATATAGGTACAACATACACTGAAGGTTTCCATACAGCTTTTAACATTAAAGATGGTACTGTAGTTGCTAATGCTAGTGATGCTAAGTATGGTGTGTACCTTGATATACAAACACCAGATGGTGTAATTTACAGGTTTGCACATCTCAAAAGTTATAACCCTGATTTAGTTATTGGTGCTAAATACAATGGTGAAAGAATTGGTGAGATAGGTACTACAGGAATAAGTGATGGAGAGCATTTACACTTTGAAAAAATTGTAGATGGTAAGAGAGTAAATCCAGAAAGTGATTTAAGATTATTAACTATTGGTAGACGACTTGAACCTACCATTGGTAAGTATCCTATAACAAGAAGGATGCTAACAGGATTATCAAAAGCACAAGATGAAGATAACCCACTTAAGGGTTTTTCAGCTGCTAAGGCACTGCATCGTTACAGGCAAAACGAAGAGTTACAAAGAGAAACATGGGCTTACCTAAACAGAATATCATGGAAAGGTGCGTTTCAAAAAGCAAACGGAGATCCATATATGGCTGCAAGGTATCACATTGCTTACATCCTACGGGGTGACATGGACTTATACAATTTACCTACAATCAACGCTTTTGCTAATAAATATATACACAAACTTAGAACTCAAGGAGTCTTAGAGTAATGTCAAATGAACTAGATAATCAACTACCCCAAGGGGCAGAAGAGGAGATAGTGGACAATGAAGAAGTAAATCTACCCGATCTTTCTGATGTGGGTAGTTTACAACAAGAATTTATGAAAAATGCCCCTGCTGCTAGTAATCCTTTGATGAAAGTTGCAGAAAATGTCAGTGGTGCTATGGAAGATGCTGCTGTCAATGTACGTGATTTTATTGATAACAACTTACAAGGAGATCAAAGATCCAAAGAAGAAATAAGGGCAGACCGTGAAGCTATACGTCAATCAGCTCAAGACGATCTGGCTGCAGGACAAGAAGTAATAAACCAAGCTAAAGATCCTGTCTCAGAAACCATTAGAGCTGGTGTAGGCGGTTTAACAGATGCTTATGAAAGTTTAGGAGAGTTTGCTGGTTTAACTAAACAAACTCTTGAAACAGCTGTAAAAAGCATAGCTGGTATACCAGTAGAAAAAGAAGAGAATCCATTTCATAAAGATTATAAGAAAAGAACTTATTTAGAAGTACCAGATGTTTTTGAGCCAGAAAACCAAACAGCTCTAGGTAATTTTGGTAGAGCTTTGGTAGAGTTTGGTCTGTTAACTAAATGGACAGGTAACTATCTTGGCGGTGCAAACAAAGCCTTACTAGCTCCTACAGGCACTAAACTTATACCTCAAGCTCCACAGATTATCAGGTCTGGTAAAGCAATGGTAGCTGGTAATAAAATACTTAATTTTCTTGTACCCAAGACTATTGGTGCTGCAAAGACATTTGGTACAGGTAGTTTAGCAGAACTCATCTCATCATCATCTGAACAAGCAAACTTGGCTAATGCTGCANAAGAGTATGTACCTTGGTTATTTCCAGGTCTTATGCAAAGATTAGCAATAGATGAAGATGACACAGCATGGGTAGCAAGAATGAAAACAACTACCATAGGTGGTGGTGCTAACTATGTTGGTGACTTCTTAGGTGCTTTTGTAAAAGGCAGTAAATTTGCACTAAAAAAATTTAAAGACCTTACTAAAAAAGGCGAACCTGCTGAAATAGCAGCAAAAATAGCAAACAAAGAAGCTACTAAAGAGTATCAAAGAGAGGTACTTAAAAGTCTAATGAGACGAGAAGAGGCTGCAGAAAAACTGGCTGAGGTTAAATTAAGTCAAGGTACTGGTATAGATCCTAGCGATCCATTAGATAAATATGTACGCAGACACTTAGATGAAGAAGATGCTCTTCAATATGATAATGTTTTACAACAACTAGATGATACTAATGTTGATAACAGAATTGAGGCAAGAGCTACTATTGAAGAACTAACCACAAAAGCTAAGAGTCGTGGTGCAGCTCAAGGTGATGTCTGGGATGATGTCAAATATTCTAGCACAAAATTAGATTCAGAAAATGCTGGTAGACAACCAGATCCTATTGTAAACCCAGATCAGTTTGATGACTTTGAAAAGGGTACATATGCAAGAAATGTTGATGCTATAGAAGATGTTGTCAAAGAGGCTAGAAAAGACAATGATATAGAACAGGTATTGTTTGATGAAGCTGATATACTAAAAGCTGCAAGGCAACCAGTACAGACTTCAGAAAATGTTTTTAAAGGGATGGTCAAAAGATCTGCAGGTGGTGATAAAAACCTAGAAGAAATTATGACTGAGGTTGTTGACGATATTAAGGAACAAATGCTTAGAACTTATAAGGCAGAGGATTATGAAGATCTGGCTATACAAGCAGCAAAAAGAGCAGAACCTATACTTAATATGATAGCAAACTTTACTAAAGGTGATGTAAAGAATATTGCTAAAGAATACACTAAGTCAATAAACGCATTATTTAAAGGTAAACAAGGTACTAAACCATATAGAATATTCTCGTATGGTGCTGATGAGGTAGGTAAAGGTAAAATTATTAAAACGATTGATCCTATACAAAAAGATGCTAATATGATTGTTTTAAAATCATTAGCAAAAACTATGTCTAATTTAGCTACAGGTGCGTTAGAAGTAAAAAATAATTTAACAATAACTCAAAATTTTGAGAGACTGGCTGATTTAATGAAGGTCATAACTATCAAAACAAAAGAGTATATGTATGCTTGGGGTATTGATGGACAGTTACAACAGTCAAACGTAAGAGTACTTGATAAATTAGAAGCAAGAAAAAGAGGTGCATATCTAGCTGAGGCTGCAGAAGATGCAGAAAAATTACATGAAAATTTAATTAAATTAGTTAAAAAAGGTTATGAAACAGGCGATATGAAACCTGTAGAAGATCTTATAACTATTTTTCATTTAACAGATGGTGATGTACTAACTCTAAATGATATTGGTGAATATTTGAGAGCTAGAGTATTTGGTGGTAGTTTTTTTGGATTTACTGGTAAAGATGGTCAAAGATTTAAAGCTGTACCATCTAAACTTATACAGGAACTTATAGGTATAACATTTAATGGTCTACTAGCTAGAATTAAAACTCCAGTAAAAGCTGTTATTAGTACAGGTTACTTAGCAGGTTCTAGACCTTTTATGAGGTTTATTGGATTAATGAATCCATTTAGTATATCAAGATCAAATATAGATATAGGTTTTTTAAATTCTAAAGGATATAAAGATCTTTTTCCAGAGTTTAAAAGTCAAGAGTTAGCTGAAAGAGAAATAGCTAGTGCGTTGTTTCAAATGGATGCTACTGTAAAAAGTATAAGTGATAGTTTAGCTATCTTTGGTAGAAACTATAAGTTAGGTTTGAAAGGTAAGGATATGGATTATGCTGGTAAGTATGCTATTCAAAGACGTACTAATCAGTGGAAGGCTTTAAGAAGTTTTACAAAAAGAGCGGACGTTGCTAAGGACGTACAAATAGGTTATGAAATATCTGACTTTTTACACAACTTTAATACTAACCCTCTAGCACGTCATTCAACAATATCTATGGGAGCTGGTGATGCTTCAGCTAGATATGTGATTGGTGTACAAAGATTAGTTGAAGAGGCTTTTCATGAAGCTATGGATGCAGGTGCAAGTATCAGAGACTTTCAAAAATTTCAACCTAAATTTGAAGAATTAGTTGAGAAAAAAATTTTTAGAATAAAAGAAATAGACAATGGTGATGGTACATTTACAAAAGTAAAGGTAGTGTCTGATAAATTGGCTAGATTAGCTGGAGATGAAGCTACATTAACTAAGAATTTAGATGGTTTAGGTCAAGCATATAATGCTATGTTAAAGGCACTTCCAGGTTCTGAGCTTTTATTTAAGTTTATAACACCGTCTATCAACGGTTTAAAGTTAGTATTTGACCATTCTCCAGCTGCTGCTATATTTAACAAAAAATACCATGCTCTTCTTAGAGGTGATCTAGTAGAATTACAGAAACTTGGTATAAATCAACGTAATATTCCAGGCGAAATAGCTCAACTTGAAGGTCAAATGGTGTTTGGTACAGGTGTTACATTATTCTTTGCTATGTTAGCAGCTACAGGTAAGTACACTGGAGATCTACCAAGAGATCCAGGAGAGAGAGAAGCATGGATTCAAGCTGGTATTAAGCCTAATTCTGTTAGATTTGGTATACCATTTACAGATGAACAAGTTTACTTTAACATACAAGGTGTTGAAATATTTAGTACACTAGCTAGAGTTATAGCTAACATCGTAGGTAATGCTGAAGTCATAGGTGAAACAGCAACTAGCCAAGCATTTGCTAAAGTATCTAATATTACAGCAAGTTTACTTGTTGATAATGGGCCATTAGGTGGTATTACTGAGTTTTCTAACATATTTACAGCAGAAAACAAAGAAGCATTGTTTGGACAGAGTGCAGCCAACGTATTGGGTAGTTTTATGCCAATGAGTGGTAGTTTTAGTGACTTTTCTGAGCTTGTAGACGGTAGTATGAAAGAACTAGAGTCTATAAATGAAAGAATTATGTACAGATCCTCCGCTCTTAAAGGTGTATTACCACAGAAATACGACATCTACAACGAGAAAAGAGAAGAAAAGAAACTACGTATGCGACCAGATAACTTCTTTTTGAGAGCGTTTAGTATGATTTCTCCAATAGGTATTGATTTTGAAAAAAATGACCCAGTAACTGATGCTCTTATTGATATTAGATATGATGTAAATGCAAACCTAACGTCAATAAATGGTGAGCAACTTACGGGGCCAGAACAATCTGAGATACAAAGATTACTAGCTACAGACCCTATATTTAGAAGAGAACTAGAAAATAAAATAAATGAACCTGCTTGGAAAGAATCTCTTGAAAAATATAAAAGAGAGGGTAGAAAAGTTAAGACAGGGCCATTTAGTAAGACTGGTACATTCGGTATAGTGGGTAAAGATGCAGGTGGTTTGGATTATAAAGCAGAGATTTTCTATACAGAAATAGATAGAATACATAGAGAAGCTAAAGAAAGAGCTAAAGAACAAATGCTACTTCCAGGAACTAAGTTTACTGATTTAAGTGATAGTAAGTCCCTACAAAGTAGAATAAATAGACGTAAAGGAATAACAACACTACAAACTAAGAAAGGATATACTTTAGAAGATATTAACAACGTAATCGAGGATATAAATACTCCTCCTTATTAAATTTAACATTGATTATCAATGGCAGTTACAACTAAAAAACTTTTCCCTGCCACGTCTAATGCAACTACAACTGTATTTAGTCCTGTCGGGA
>FUFK010078048.1_pt1 | contig 15206 bp, 14 predicted proteins | sample 1021851 | NCBI WGS metagenome assembly FUFK01 (sample SAMEA51879418, study PRJEB19060) | metagenome | reverse complement strand
CATTATTTTATCTTTAGAGCCTATCTCTGATAACATATTNAGCACNGCTTCGTTNGCTCCACCATGAGATGGNCCCCATAANGANGCTATACCTGANGCAATACAAGCAAATGGATTTGCTCCAGANGAGCCAGCAATTCTGACAGTTGATGTTGAGGCATTTTGTTCATGNTCNGCGTGTAATATAAGTATTTTATCTAATGCATCAGAAATAGTTTTGTTAAGTTTATATTTTTCAGCTGGTACAGAAAAACACATATTTAAAAAGTTTTCAGAATAATTTAAATCATTTAATGGATAATTGAATGGTTGTCCTAAAGAATATTTATATGCCATGGCAGCAATAGTTGGTATTTTTGCAATTAATCTTCGTGATGAAACCATTCTTTCATAAGGGTCATCAATATTTGTTGAATCAGGATAAAAAGCTGAAAGAGCTCCAACAACACCAACCATAATTGCCATAGGATGAGCATCTCTTCGAAAACCTCTATAGAAGTTTATTAATTGTTCATGAACCATNGTATGNAGNGTNATAGCATTTTCAAATTCTTCTTTTTCTTCTTTTTTTGGTAGTTCGCCATTTAACAATAAGTAAGCAACCTCTAGAAAAGAACTTTTATTNGCAAGNTCATCAATAGNGTATCCTCGATGTAACAATANTCCTTCTTCACCATCNATATANGTTATAGCAGATTCACACGAACCAGTTGCACCATAGCCAGGGTCNTAAGTAAAACAACCTANNTCNCCATAAAGTTTNCTAATATCTATNACNGACGGTCCNACTGAACCATGCAATACATCTAACTCAACCTCTTTATTATTAAAAATTAATTTTGCATTCTTATTATCATTCATATTTCTGCCTTCATTAAACTTTAGTTAATCTTTTTATACACTCATTTCTACCAATAATAAATATAACTTTAAAAATATCTGGAGTATTTGTCTTTCCTGTTAAAATAATTCTTAAAATTGGACCAAGGTCTTTCATTTTTAAATTATTTTCAACTAAACATTTTTCTATATTTTCTTTTAATTCAATTAAATTCCATTCAGTTGATTTTAATATATTTAAGACTTCAAATACAAGATTTAAGTTTTCTTGATTTAGATCTGAAACATTATTAGTAAAATCATTTGACAACCAAAGAAAGTCATTCTCAATTTCATTTAAGTAAGTATATCTTTGAATTAAATCTGGTAACAAAAAATCAAGTCTTTCTAAAATTTCTTCATTCAAGTTAAATTTTGTTTTAATTCTATTGAGTAAATTATTTAAAGGTTGTGTTCTCAAATACAACGCATTCATATTGGATAATTTTTTTAAATCAAATCTTGATGGACTTTTATTAATTTTATCTAATTTAAAATTAAACGTATTATTCTCTAAATCATATATTTTATCGTCATTTACTGAGTAACCTAATCTTAATAGGTAATTTTTCAATACTTCCACCTCGTAGCCATCTTTTTTATAATCCATGACATTTTCTGCACCATGTCTTTTTGATAATTTAGTTCCATCTTCTCCATGTATTAATGGAATATGAGCATAAGTTGGTATTGGCCAATTCATATATTTAATTATTTGAATTTGCCTAAAGGCATTATTAAAATGGTCATCTCCTCTAATAATGTTGGTTATTTCCATGTTATAATCATCTACAACCGATGCCAACATATAGGTTGGTGAATTGTCCTTTCTTAACAAAACCATATCATCTAGTATTGAATTATTTACATTGACTTCACCTTGAACTTTGTCATTTATAGTTGTTTGTCCTTCTAGAGGCATTTTTAATCTAATAACAAAATCTTTATTTTTTATATTGACTAAATTATCTCTATAAGGTGATTTAATGACTTCACCTTTTTTACGAGATTGATTTCTCATTTCATTTAATTCTTCAGTAGATAGATAACATTTATATGCAAATCCATTTTTTAGTAATTTGTAGGCAATATCTATATGTTGTTGGGTTTCGTTAGATTGATATTTTTCTTTTTCTGAAGGAATTAATTTAAGCCAATTTAACCCATTCAAAATTACATCTATATTTTCTTTAGAAGATCTTTTGATATCTGTATCTTCAATTCTAAGCAAAAATTTGCCACCATTACTTTTTGCAAAAAGGTAATTAAATAATGCAGTTCTTGCTCCTCCAATATGAAGTTTACCTGTTGGCGATGGTGCAAACCTAGTTCTTATCATGATTTTAAATTTTAGTAGTGTCTATATAAAGAAGTTAGTACACCTTGAACTTTTATTCTATTCGGCCCATAGATGTATGTTTTATAATTTATGTTTGCTGGTTCAAGAGCAATACTCTCTCCATTTTTTCTAAAGCGCTTTAAAGTTACATCTTCTTCATCAATCAATGCAACTACTATATCGCCGTTTACGGGATGTTTTTCTGAATCAATTATTGCGATATCATCTTGCAAGATACCAGCTTCAATCATTGAGTCACCATCAACTTTTAATGCATAGCATTTCCCTTTTCCTAAAAAGGAAATAGGAACTTCTATATTTTCGTTAGCAGTTTCAATTGCCTCTATGGGTAATCCAGCAGCAATTTTACCTAAAAGTGGTATACTCAAGGTATTGATGTTATTGGGTTCTTCATTGTCTTGATCTTGTTTTAATGTAGAATAAATTTTACCATTTGGATATTTTTTTGGATATATAGACCTAGCTTTATTATTAAGCTTTATAATATAATCGCGTTCTAAAAGACCTTGAACTATTCTGTGAATACCTGATTTTGATTTTAAATTTAAGTGAATGCAAATTTCTTCATATGACGGAGATGTACCACTATCCTCAATCTTTTTNATTAAGTAATTTAGTAATTGTGATTGTTTAATAGTAAGCATATTCACCTTTTGTTCTTACATAAATTGTTAATTAAGTCAATAATTTATATTAAATCAGGAAATTTTATAAAATTAACTTTAGTATTTTTTAAAGCTTTTTTCTCAAAAGGTTTTCTTAAAATAAGACAGTCACATTTAGAAAATAAATTAATCATTGAACTATCCTGTTTTGAAAATGGTATTATTTTATTTTTATCATTTTTATCAAAATACGCTCTAACAAAATCAAGTCTTTGATCATTTTTTTTTAATTCGCCATTAAGAATTCCAACATGCAAATCAGGAAAAAAATCATTTATACCTAAAATTTTGTTAATTGATGTTCTTAAGAAAATTAATGAACAAACTCCTGCAGAAACAGGGTTTCCAGGTAACCCTAAAAAAGGAATATTTTTATATTTTCCAAATATTAGAGGCTTCCCAGGTCTCATAGCTATCTTCCAAAAATNTACATTGGTATTANTATTTTTTTTNTCCAANACACTTTTTAATAGGTCGTATTTACCTACAGATGCACCACCAGAAGAAACGAAAAGNTCGCAATCTAAATTTNTATNNAAGATTTTTTCAATATCTTTAGTTTTGTCTTTTGCAATAGGTAAAATTTTTGGAATTCCACCAAAAACCTTAACCATTGAAGAAATCATCAGATTATTTCCACTAGGTATTTGATTTTTTCCGATTTTTTTTCCGATATCAACAATTTCATTTCCTGTTGACAAAATTCCGATTACTGGTTTTTTTTTGACATAAACATTATTGTTATTAGACATAGCTATAGAAGAGATAATTCTGGAGTTAATNACAGTATTTTTTTTAACAACTANTTCTCCAAGCTTTAAATCCACACCCTTTTTTCTAACATTTTGATTTTTTTCAAATGTTACAGTGTTAGTAATGATTTCGGGAGTTAAATTTTTAATATTTTCTTGAATAATTACAGTGTTAGTACCTTTGGGTAGGAATGATCCTGTAAAAATTTGAACAGTTTCATTTTTACCCACTTTACCTTTGAAAGGATTTCCAGCAGACGACTCTCCTATAATTTTAAATTCATTAGTACTATTTTTTATATTTATAGCAAAACCATCCATTGCAGAGGTATCTTCACTAGGATTATTTCGTTTTGATATAACATTTTTAGATAATATTCTTCCTAGACTATCTGATAGNTTTATTTTCTCTTCTTTTTTTAATGGTAAAATTTTTTTAACTATAGCTGATATTGCTTGATCAACTGATAGAAGACCCTTTTTAGGCATTGAANATACCAGATTTTCCACCTGATTTATGTTTTAATTTAATATCAGTAATAGTTATTTCTTTATCTAAAGATTTACACATATCATATATTGTTAAAGCAGCAACTGAAACTGCTGTAAGTGCTTCCATTTCAACACCAGTTNTCCCTANANTGCATGCTTCTGAAGTAATTTCAATTANGTTTTTATTTTTAGAAATTTCAAATTGTATTTTTACATANGAAAGTGATAAGGAATGACAAAGAGGAATTAATTCGTGAGTTTTCTTCGCAGCTTGAATTCCAGCTATATTTGCAACTTCAAGGACGTTACCTTTACGTATTTTATTTTCAGAAATAAGGTTGAGTATTTCATTATTTAAAATTACTTTTGCATAAGCCTTTGCAATTCTTTTGCTTTCTAACTTTGAACTTATATCTACCATACTTGGGTTNTTATNATCATCTAAATGTGAAAATTTTTTAGACATCTATTGCCTTNAAATTCTTGAACATTTTAGCTATATTATTTTCTTTCATAAATGCTTCACCAATTAAAAAAGTATTGAATCCAGATTGAACTAAATTTTCTAAATCTTTTGAGTTAGAGATACCACTTTCNGAGATTGGTATTTTACTTTTTTCTATATAATTTATCAAATTTATTGAGGTGTTAATATTAACATCCATTGTTTTTAAATTTCTATTATTGATTCCAATTAGTTTGGCTTTAAGTTTGTTAGCAAGTTCTAATTCTTGTAAATCATGAACTTCAACTATTACGTTCATTCCTAAACTAAAAGCATATTCTTCATATTCTTTTGCTTGATCAAATGATAAACATGATAAAATCAANAATATACAATCAGCACCCAAATATCTTGATTCTTCAATTTGCCATTCATCAATAATAAAGTCTTTTCTTAAAACAGGGAGTGAAACTTTACTTTTTACAGCTTTTATGAATTTGTCATCACCTTGAAAAAATTTTTTATCAGTTAAAATCGAGAGACATGTTGCTCCATTTCTCTCATAAATTTGACCAATTTCTAATGGATTAAAATCACTTCTAATAACACCTTTGCTTGGTGATGCTTTTTTTATTTCAGAGATAATACTTATCTTAGATTTGTTACTTTCTATTTGTTTTAAAAAGGGTCTTGTTGGATTATAATTAGAGCTTTCTTCTTTTATTTGAGTTAAAGTCAAAAGCTTTTTTTTTATATTAACCTCTTCTTTTTTATACTTAATAATATCAGATAATGTTTTCATTTTATGTATTTGAAACTTGTTTTAATAAATTTAGTTTTTCCAATGCAGATTTGGAGTCTATAGACTTAGTCACCATTTCAGATGCTTCTTTGACATCATTTGTGAGCCCAGAGGCTAAAATTGAACAAATCGCATTGACTTTAACTATATCTCTAAATGGTCCTTTTTCTCCATTTAACAGTTGCATTATTTCTTTGGCATTATAATTNGGATCNCCACCTTTAAGTTTTTCAATTGAAACTTTATCTATTCCAAAAGTTTTTGGTTCAAGCTCAAATTCTGATAACTTTCCATTTAATAGCTTNACNCCANAAGTTTTTCCTGTTGTGGTGACTTCATCCATTCCATTGTCGCTNGATACAATCCAAGCATTAGTAGATCCAAGCTTTTTAAGGGCCTTTGCAAAGGGCATTAAAAGACTTTTATCATAAACACCAACNAATTGTTTTTTTACAAATGCAGGGTTCGATAAAGGGCCTAATAAGTTAAATATTGTTCTAAAATGAAGTTCTTTTCTAACATTCATAACATGTTTCATCGCACTATGATGTTTTGGTGCAAAAAGAAAACATATGCCACATTCATCTAAACATTTTTGAACATTAGAAATATCATTTTTAATATTTATACCTAATGAAATTAAAACATCAGCAGATCCTGACATTGAACTTGCTGAATAATTACCATGTTTTGCCACTTTTATACCAGTACCTGATATTACGAGAGCTGTAGCAGTTGAAATATTTAAAGTATTATGACCATCTCCACCAGTTCCCACAATATCAATTGTATCGTCTGAGGCTTTAATTTTAATTGCTTTTTCACGCATTATATCTGCACCAGCTGCAATAAGGTCGTGAGATATACCNCTATTAATAAATATAATTTTTAAAGATGTTAGAAATGATGAAATTAATATATCAGTCGCATTGCCAGTCATTATATACTCAAATGCAGACTTACCTTCATCATAGGACAAATATTTGCCGTTAGATAAGACCTCAATCTGTTTCTTAAAATCTTCAGTTGTTAACATTTAGTAAACATAAAAAAAATCTTTTAATATGTAAATTATAAAACTTACTATTTATTGTTTTGATTTGTTGACTAATTAAATCATTGCTTATATAAAGCACAATATATTTTGAGGATATTATGAGACCAAATAAAACTTTTATACCTAAAGTNNCTGATTTGAAGAGAAGTTGGTACNTTATAGATGCTGAAGGACTNGTNTTAGGTAGATTAGCAGCAATNGTTGCAAATAAATTAAGAGGTAAAGATAAAGTATTTTTTACACCAAATATGCAATGTGGTGATAACATAATTATCGTCAATTCTGAAAAGGTTCTCTTAAAAGGTCAAAAAAGATTTAACAAAAATTATTATTGGCATACTGGTTATCCTGGAGGTATTAAATCTACTACACCAGAAAAAATATTAACTGGAAAAACTCCTTCCAAGGTGATTCAACTTGCAGTTAAAAGAATGATACCAAAAGGCCCCTTAGGAAGAAAAGTTTTAAAACAACTTCATATTTATAGTGGAAGCGAACATCCTTACGAAGCTCAGAAACCTGAGGCAATTGATATTAAATCTTTAAACAGAAAAAATAGTTAGGTCAAATATGAATGAAGAAGTAAATAGTTTGAATGAATTAGATAGTAATTCTAGCCCAGAACAACCAATACAGCCAACTGAACCTAAAATTGATAATTTGGGTAGATCTTATGCTACTGGCAGAAGGAAAGATTCCACTGCTAGAGTTTGGGTTAAACGAGGTTCTGGTGTCATGACTGTGAACGGCAAAGAAATGCCAATTTATTTTGATAGACCAGTTTTACAAATGCAACTCAACCATGTCTTTGAAATAGCTAATAGAGTTAAAGAATTTGATGTAATGGCAACTGTAAAAGGTGGTGGCCTTTCAGGTCAAGCAGGTGCTGTTAAACATGGAATAAGTAAAGCTCTTTCTTTATTTGAACCCGAATTAAGAACAACTCTAAAATCAGCTGGGCTTTTGACAAGAGATTCACGTACAGTTGAAAGAAAAAAATACGGTAAAGCGAAAGCTAGAAAAAGTTTTCAATTCTCTAAAAGATAAGTTTTATGACATCATTACCTGTTTCAATTGGAATAGCTGGTATTGGAAATGTTGGCAGTGAAGTTGTTAGTCAATTAATTAAACATAAAGAATATAAAAAATCTTTTACTATTAAAGCAGTTTCTTACAGAAATAAAAAAAAGAAACGTAATTTTATACCAAAGGGTATTACTTATTATTCAGATGCTAAGAAGTTAGCTCAGGATAAAAATATAGATTTAGTTATTGAATTAATAGGAGGTTCTGAGGGCATTGCTAAAGATGTTTGTTTTATAGCCATTAAAAACAACAAACACCTAATAACNGCTAATAAAGCTCTAATTGCTGAATATGGNAAGGATTTATCAGAATTATCAAANAAAAATTNAGTTTATTTTGGATTTGAAGCNTCNGTTGCNGGNGGAGTNCCAGTCATTAAGGTAATAAAAGAAAGTTTAGTTTCTAATNAAATTTNNCAAATTACAGGTATTATGAATGGNACATCAAATTATCTTATGGATGAAATTGAGAAGAAATCTATAGATTTTGAAAAAGTGCTTAAGACTGCTCAAAAACTTGGTTATGCAGAAAAAGATCCAACTTTTGATGTTGAAGGAATTGATGCGGCACATAAATTAGCAATTTTATCTCTTTTAGTATTTAAAAAACTTCCAAGATTATCTGGAATGCATGTTAGAGGTGTCTCAGAAGTTACATTATATGATATTAAAACTGCTCGTGATTTTGGTTACAAAATAAAATTGCTTGCCATATGTTCAAATNAAAATTCTTTTGAATGTTCAGTAGAACCATGGTTGATTTCTAAAGATCATAGTCTTGCTAAAATTGATGGAGTCCTAAATGCAATTGAAATTAATTCTAATTTAGCGGGACCACTACTTTTGACTGGNGCTGGAGCGGGGTCAAAGCCAACTGCTTCTGCAGTTATGTCTGATGTCTTTGATTGTTTAGCTGGAGGAAATAGAACCGGACTATTAAGAAACGGTGTTAAAATTAATCAAGTATCAAATTCAAAATCATTTAAGTCTGAAGTCAAGTTTTATTTAAGAGTAAGTGTTGTAGATAAAGTTGGGATTTTATCTGATTTAACTAGTATTTTTAAAACCTTCAAAATTTCTATTGAAACTATTTATCAAGATTTACAAAAAGGTAATCAAGTTGCAAATTTAATTATATTTACTCATAATGTTAAACGTACCCAAATGGACAAAGCTGTTTTAAAAATTAATAAATTAAAAGGTACAGTAGGTAACGCATTGGCTTTTTGTATATATAATTAAAATAAAATGGATGATAATCAAAATAGCTATTATCAAAATAAAAAATCAATAAATCAAAATTACTGGAAATTATCAACTAAAACAGAATTAGAAACACATTTTGAATTGTTCTATTCTCAAAGGTTTAATTTTCCTTCTGCATTAGTTCCAATACTTATAGATAATAAGGTTTCAAAAGATAATTTTGAACTTTTCTTAGACCCAAAGATAAAAAACTTTCTCCCTGACCCAAATATTTTTATAGATATGGATAAAACAGTTAAGCGTATTGCAAATGAAATAGAAAATAAAAATCCTATAGGTATTTTTGGTGATTATGATGTCGATGGTGCAACTTCTGCAGCTTTGTTAAAATTATTTTTACAATATTTTGGGATTGAAGTTCACATTCATATACCTGATAGATTTTTAGAAGGTTATGGCCCAAATATTTCTGCTTTGAACAGTTTAGTTTCAAAAGGCTCAAATTTAATTATAACAGTTGATTGTGGAATTAATTCTCATGAACCATTAAAAGAATTAAATAAGACAGACATAGATTGTATTATCATTGATCATCATACACCCGACGATGATTTGCCTCCTGCTTTTTCAATAGTAAATCCTAAGCGTAAAGAAAATGGAATTGAATATCATTATTTAAGTGCTGTTGGGGTTACTTTCATAATGATTGTTGGTTTAACTAGAGAGCTAAGACAAAGAGGTGTTTTTGAAAAAATAAAAGAACCAAATTTATTTAGATTTTTAGATTTAGTTGCTTTAGGAACAGTTTGTGATGTAGTCCCTTTAAAAGGNCTTAATAGATGTTTTGTTAAAGCCGGTTTAAATATTATTTCTCAGAGAAAAAATCTAGGTATAAATGCTTTATGCGATATATCGGATCTAAATAAAATACCAGATGAAGAAACTTTGGGTTATAAACTAGGGCCAAAAATTAATGCAGCTGGAAGAATTGGTTCAAGCGACATAGGTGTAAGTTTATTGATTTCAAAAGATATTAGTAAAGCAAATGAGCTTGCATCAAAACTTTATCAACTTAATGAGAAAAGAAAGAAATTAACTAACAACTCTACTTTAGAAGCAATAGGCATGGTTGAGAGTGAAAAAAATANNNTAGGAAAACTACCTGATTTTTTATTTTTAGTTGGTGAAAATTGGAATGAAGGAATTATTGGTATTCTTGCTGGTAAGATTAAAGAAAAGTATAACAGACCTTGTTGTGTAATCTCATTAGGTCAAAATCATTCCAAAGGATCAGCAAGGTCTATTGCTAATATTCCAATAGGGGAATATTTTTTGGAAGCTTTAGATAAGAAATTACTTGTTAAAGGTGGAGGTCATGACTTAGCTGCTGGTCTTACAATTGAAAACAATAAAATACAAATGTTTAAAGATTTTTTGATTTCTAANGTTGAACANGCCTTCCAAGAAAATGAATTAGTTTCAGAAATATCTGTTACAAGTGAATTATCAATATCAGCATTAAATAGTAATTTAATGGATTGGATAAAAAAACTTGGGCCATGGGGACAGGGAAATCCAATACCAAAATTTCTAATAAAAGATGTAATAATTAAAAAATTANTCTTTTTTGGAAAAGAAAAACAACATCTTCTTGTTAAAGTTTCTGATAATTCAGGTGAAATAGATTGTAAAATTTTTAATATTAATGAAACTGCTTTTTCATCAGTTTTAGAAAAAAATAAGTCGTTACATTTATTAGGTAACTTAGTATCAAATGAATGGAATAATAAGAACAAAGTTGAATTTAATTTAATTGATATAATGACTTGATAACTTTTGCTTTTTAATTTATGAATTAAAACAANNATGGCCCCTTCGTCTAGTGGTTTAGGACATCGCCCTTTCACGGCGGCAACACGGGTTCGAATCCCGTAGGGGTCACCACTNAAAACTCAAAAATATCAATTATTCTTTACCTTAAGTTTATATTTTGATTAGATTATTGGCATGAAACTAATAATTGCNGCACCAAGTCCATATGCACGAAAAGTACGAGTATCACTTCAAGAAAAAAAAATAGATCATGAGGTTATTATCGATGTTCCTTGGAATAAAAACACTTTAACTAAAGATAAAAACCCATTAGGGAAAGTACCAATTCTAATTACTAAAGAGAAACAACACATTTTCGATAGCAAAGTAATTATTCGATACTTAGATCAAATTGTTCCTAACCCAAAATTGTACCCTAGTGATCATAAGAATGAATTATCTACTTTAACTATTGAAGCAATTGCCGATGGTATTTGTGATGCAGTTGTTCTAATTCGTCTTGAAAATGTAAGAGTTAATAATTTGATTAGTAAACAATGGATAGAAAGACAGGAAGAGAAAATTTTTAATGGACTTAAATACTTATCTAAAGATCTTGGTTCCAAAAATTATTTTGTAGATGATTATTTCAATATTGCTGACATTTCTGCTTTTACAAGTCTAGAATATGTAGACATTAGATTTAAAGAACTCGATTGGAGAAGAGAATTCCCTAATTTAGATAATTACTGGAAATTTCACAATACTAGAGATTCATTTGCAAACACTAAACCAAGTAGTCAAAAAATTGATCCTATAACTTATTAATATCTTTAATCAGTTTTNTTTTTTATAAAGCCAAANTTATTTTAAATGTANAATTCTTTAATGTGTAAAAATAAANTTTAATTTACTTAAAAAGTTTACTAGGAAACTAAATTTAAAATTTTCAAAAATAATTTTAAATTAATTTATCTATATATAATTTATTGATATTATAATTTTAAAATATATTTTTATAAATTGTTGGATCTATGAAAAAAGATAATGAATTTAAATTAGCAAATATCATTTGGAACCATTGGCAAAATGGAACTTTAATTGATGACATTACTGTTATTGATGATATTGCACCAAAAGATAGAACTGATGGTTATGAAGTTCAAAAGTATTTTAATGAATTTTCAAACAAGGATATTTTTGGTTGGAAGATTGCTGCAAGTAATAAAGCTGGTCAGGAACATATAGGAGCTCAGTCGCCACTTGCTGGAGTTTTGCTCGAAGAAAAAAAAATTAATTATAATGAAANTATTAAATTATTACCAAATCAAATGTTAGTTGCTGAAGTGGAATTTATTTTTAAAATGAAACATGATTTAGATTTCAACAAATCTAATTATTCAGAGCAAGAAACACTCTTAATAATTGAAAGTTTATATGCTGGCATTGAGCTACCAGATTCTAGATTTTTAAATTTTACCAAAGTAGGTGAGGCTAATTTGATAGCTGATAATGCATGTGCAAATCAATTTATTCTTGGACCAAAATTATCTGATGATTGGAAAAATAAAAACTTAAAAGATCAAAAAGTTTCTATTTCAGTTAATGATGAAATTAGTGAACATGGTTTGGGAGAAAATGTATTAGGAAGTCCAATATTGGCACTTAAGTGGTTATTAAATGAATTATTAGAATTTAAAATTCCTTTAAAGCAAGGTCATTTTGTTTCTACTGGTACTGTTACAAAGCCAATCCCAATAAAAAAAGGTGACATTGTTAAAGCAGATTATTCAGATTTAGGTAATTTTCAAATTATTTTAAATTAATTTTAGATTTAAATCATGAGTTCACAATTAATTTTATCAATTAAAGAAGCAATGGTTAGGTTTAAAGATAAGCCAATATTTGAAGATCTAAATTTCAACCTTCATCAAAAATCCAGGATTGCTCTAGTTGGTAAAAATGGTTCTGGTAAAACAACTTTGATGAAAATGATTGCTGGAGAAATTGAACTAGAAGAAGGCGAAAGGTGGTTGGAAAACAAGATAGAAATTGGATATCTGAATCAGGAGTTTATTAATCTTTCTAATAAAAATATTTTACAGGAATTAATATCAACGATTAATGATGACGAAGAAAAAAAGTTTAAAATTGATATTATAACAGAAGCATTAAATATAAATTTAAAGAGTAAACTTATTGATTTATCAGGTGGTCAACTAAGAAAAGTAGGTTTGGCAAAAGCCCTTATAAATGAGCCAGACATTTTGTTATTAGATGAACCTACTAATCATCTTGATCTTGAGGTTATTGAATGGTTAGAAAATTATTTGAATAAATATAATGGGACTATTATTTGTGTTTCACATGATAGGACTTTTTTATCAAACGTAACTAATAAAGTTTTTTGGATAGATAGGGGTAATTTAAAAATAAGTCCAAAAGGATTTAAGTTTTTTGATGAATGGTCACAATCTCTATTAGAACAAGAGGAAAAAGAATTAAGAAATAGAAAACAAAGTTTGTCAGTGGATATTGAATGGGCCTCAAAGGGAGTTAAAGCAAGAGTAAAACGGAACGTTAGAAGGCTTGAGCAAATTAAATTAATGCAAAAAAAACTAGAAGAAGATGAATCATCTTATAGACGTGCAATTTCNAAAATTAAAGTAAACTCTAATATTAAATTTAAAGATCACGCAAAATCAATTTCAGAGTTTTTTAATGTTTCAAAATCATTTAAGACAAATTCTGAAGAAATTAAAATTTTAGAAAACTTCAATTTTAAAATTAATAAGGGGGATAGAATTGGAATACTTGGTGGAAATGGATCTGGTAAAACAACCTTCTTAAAACTTTTATTAAAAGAAGAAATTCCAGACAAAGGAACAATTAAAAATTTTAAAAATATAGAATTTTCATATTTTGATCAAAAAAGATCAGATTTATTTTTGAAAGAAACTATTAAAAAAAACATGTGTCCCTCAGGAGGTGACTATATAAACGTTATGGGAAAAGATAGACATGTATATGGATATTTGAAAGAATTTCAATTTGATCCAAAGATATTAAATGATTACGTGTCTACTTTGTCTGGAGGACAAAAAAACAGATTAATGCTTGCAAAGATACTTGCAAACCCAAAATCNTGTTTAATTCTNGATGAACCAACAAATGACCTTGATATGGATACTCTTGATTTGTTGGAAGAAATTCTCATTAATTATAAAGGCACATTAATTATAGTTTCACATGATAGAGATTTCTTAGACCAGACAGTTACTAGAATTTTAGCATTTCAAGGTGATGGNAANGTTATAGACTGTNTAGGAGGTTATTCAGATTATTTAAAATTAAAAAAAAATAGTTTTAAAAATAAAAATNTAATAAAANATGATTTAAATAAAGTCAAANAAGATAATCAAAGTANAATATCAAANAATAATAAATTAACCTATAAATTAGAACATGAATTGTCCATCATACCAAGTGAGATTAAAAAATTAGAAACTATTATATNACAGATGAACAATATCTTATCTGATGCAGATTTATATACAAAAAATATTGATAAATTTTTAGAATCTTCAAAAACTTTAGAAATGTCTAAAAAGAAATTAGATGAATTAGAAACAAGATGGTTGGAGTTAGATTTACAAAAAAATAAATTGTAGTTAAATAATATTATTGATAATGTATAAATTGAATTAATGTATTTCTATAATTTGATTGAACTAACTTTAATTCATTTGATCAACAAAGTTAAGGAGTCGGTTATGGAAGGTGTTGTTAAGTGGTTTAATTTTCAAAAAGGATATGGTTTTATAACACCTGCAGGTGATGAAAAAGATGTTTTTGTTCATAAGACTTCTTTAGAAAAAAATGGCATAAGAACTCTTACTGAAGGCCAAAAAGTTACTTTTGAAGTGGCAGTAAATAAAGGTAAAAGTAGTGCTGTAAATATTAAATTAACTTAAAAATTCACTTTTTAACCAAGATTTTAAATTTAGAATGCCTTCGTTTATTTTTGGAAAGAGCTCATTGAAATCATCATCTTTGATAGAAGTATTTTCTTTCATAAAAGATAATGCTTTGTTTCCATCAAAATCTACAAATGCCATTCTAGTAATAAGTTTTTCATCTTCAATTCCAAAGTTTTTTCCTGGAAGCATTGCAAATCCAGTATTCTGAAGTACTTGTTCGCATAGAGTTGTTGCATTATTAATTATGTTGTTGTGTTTAATTATTTTTGAAAAATCACATAATATATAAAATCCTCCTTGAGGTCTTATGCATTCTATTCCTATTTCTGATAGTTGATCATAAACAAAATCAGCTACTCTTTTTAAAATTTTTCTTGAGTTGTTCAAATATTCTGAATGATCTTCTGTGTAAGCCTTTACAGCTGCATATTGAATGGGTGCACTAACAGATGTAAATGTCTCACTAGATAATGATCTAACACTATCATAAATTATTTTTAATTCTTTTGGAAATGTTAAGGTTCCTAGTCTCCATCCACCAGCTCCACACCATTTACTTAGCCCAGAAGAAATGATAGTCCCTTCGGGATAAAAGTGACTAATTGAATGATAATTTCCATTAAAATCTAATTCAGTATAGATTTCATCTGAAATAACTATAATGTTATTTT